>Ga0213858_10001038_pt1 | contig 13080 bp, 12 predicted proteins | sample PICome_FD_160122 | JGI IMG/M metagenome (GOLD analysis project Ga0213858, IMG submission 160122) | Coastal seawater microbial communities near Pivers Island, North Carolina, United States - PICO245 | ecosystem: Environmental > Aquatic > Marine > Coastal | place: USA: North Carolina | collected... | reverse complement strand
CGTTGGGTGCGGGGAGTCGCTCGGTTAATTTCATCGGCGACCACAAGCTGGGTAAAAATGGGCCCCTGCCGGACCATAAAATCCTGACTTTCTCTATCAAAGATAGTGCCCCCGGTGATCTCTGAGGGCATCAAATCACTAGTAAATTGGATCCGATTGGAATCGAGCCCAAGGCCCTCTGCCAAAGCAGCAGCCAGAGTCGTCTTACCCACGCCCGGTACATCCTCAAGCAGTAGATGTCCCCCAGACAATAGGCAAGCCAAGCTCAAGCGCACCTCACGCCGCTTTCCCAACAAGCGCTGATCTAAAAAACTTAGCAAGGCTTTGATGGGTGGGTGTTCGCTCATGGTTGTTAATCGCCTATGTTGACAGGGCTCGAAAACCTCTTGAGCAATCTTCTATTAGATCGTCGATGTGTTCTAGTCCAACAGCGATTCTAATCAATGAGCTTGAAATGCCAGAGCTCTGTTTCTGCTCAGCTGATAATCGACAGTGGGTTGTGGTCGCTGGGTGGGTGATCGTGGTCTTCACGTCACCCAGATTCGCGGTCAACGACATAAGCTCAGTGCCATTGATGAAGTGAAAGGCCTGATCCTGCCCACCTGCCAGCTCAAATGCGAGCACACCCCCGAAACCAGATTGTTGCATTGATGCTAAAGCATGATCGCTATGATCGACGAGGCCGCTGTAAAACACCTTCGTTACCGGCGTCTGGTCTTTTAACCACGTAGCGAGCGCCTGCGCATTTTCGCAATGCGCGCGCATACGGAGCTCAAGCGTCTCGAGCCCCTTGGTAAAGACCCACGCATTAAAAGGACTCATCGATGGCCCACAGACCCGAACAAAGGAACGAGCTTCCTCCATCAGGTCCTTAGGTCCCACCAGGGCTCCCCCTAAAACTCGACCCTGACCATCGAGGTATTTAGTCGCCGAGTGAATCACCACATCAGCGCCAAACGCCAAGGGCTTTTGCAAGGCTGGTGTGCAGAAACAGTTATCGACAGCGAACACGGCACCCACGGATCTCGCTAAGCCTGATAAGGCACTCAGATTGGCGATTTCGGACAGGGGGTTAGATGGAGTCTCACAAAATAGGAGTCGGGTATTCGGCTGAATCGCTTGCTCCCAGGCGTCGAGGTCTCGAAGCGCCACAAAGCTGCACTGAATATCGAGTCGCGACAGTGTGTTGGCAAACAATCCCAATGAACTTCCAAAAACATCTCGCGAGCAAACGACATGATCGCCGGAGCGCATCACTGAGAGGGACAGCGCCAATATAGCGCTCATGCCCGAGGCCGTTGCAACTGCGTCCTCACCGCCCTCGAGTGCGGCTAGTCGCTCTTCGAATACCCGCACTGATGGATTGGTGTAACGCGAGTAGACATTACCCGGCTCGTCGCCTGAGAACACCTCGGCAGCCTGTTCGGCAGTATCGAAAGTGAAACTCGAAGTGGTGTAGATTGCTTCTGAATGCTCTCGATGGTGCGAAGGATCAACACCGGCTCTGATCGCCAGTGTCGAAAACCGAGCGTCGTCTGACTTACCTCGCATTCCGGTTACGCCCGATTATGCAGGCCGACCAAAGCCCCTTCTGCGCGATCGACCGCGGTATCGCCTCGCGCATCCCTGAGGTGACTCAAATACGACTCATCAATCAGCCCCGTCTGATAAATGCCATCAAATACCGACAACTCAAATCCATCGACCAATGAGTTCCCTTCGCGTGAACTCTCGATCAAGTCGTCAATGTCCTGATAGATGAGCCAGTCAGCACCAATATGCTCTTGAATCTCCAGCACCGAGCGATCATGAGCGACAAGTTCCTTGGCTGATGGCATGTCGATCCCGTAAACATTTGGATATCTAATAGGGGGTGCTGCCGACGCAAAGTAAACCTGCTTTGCACCCGAATCACGCGCCATCTGGATGATCTGTTGGCAGGTGGTACCGCGAACAATCGAATCATCCACGAGCAGTACGGTCTTGCCTTCAAATTCAAGCGGTACCGGATTGAGTTTCTGCCGAACCGATTTTCGACGCTGGCCTTGGCCGGGCATGATGAAGGTCCGGCCAATGTAGCGATTCTTCATGAAACCTTCTCGGAACTTCACACCGAGCTCATGCGCCAGCGACTGCCCTGCCACTCGACTGGTATCCGGGATTGGAATCACGACGTCGATATCGTGCTCCGGCCGCTCTCGGAGAATCTTTTGTGCGAGTCGCTCTCCTTGGCGCATACGGGTTTTGTAAATTGAGATACCGTCCATGAGTGAATCGGGTCGCGCGAAATAGACATGCTCAAAAATACAGGGGCGCAAGCTGGGGTTATCCGCACACTGCTGACGTTCCATCTCGCCCTCGGCATTGATAAACAGCGCCTCACCGGGATCCACATCACCAATTAGGCGAAACCCTAGAACATCAAGGGCAACACTCTCAGAGGCCACCATGTAGCTACGGTGTTCTCCTTGCACTTTAACGCCAACCACTAGGGGTCTAATTCCATTCGGGTCTCTAAAGGCCACGATGCCGACATTGGCAATCATAGCGATGGCAGCGTAACCACCCTCGCATCGCCGGTGGAGATTCGTAATCGCAGCAAAAATATCGTCAGCTTCAGGTTTCAGTTTGCCCTGACGCTGCAGTTCGTGCGCTAGCACATTGAGCAAAACCTCGGAATCCGAATCCGTATTCAAATGTCTTAGGTCGGTCTGATAGAGCTCTTCAGAAAGCGCAGATGAATTGGTTAGGTTCCCGTTGTGAGCCAGCGCTATCCCATAGGGCGAATTCACATAGAATGGCTGTGCCAATGCAGTGCCCGAGCGGCCCTGCGTTGGATAGCGAGTATGCCCCAGCCCAAAGTTGCCCGCGAGAGAGGCCATGTGTTCCACTTGAAATACGTCCCGAACCAAGCCCTCCCCTTTGCGCTGGAGAAATTGCCCCTTGTGGCAGGTCATGATACCCGCGGCGTCCTGTCCACGATGTTGTAGCATCGTCAGCGCGTCGTATATGTCAGCTGCGACGCTCTCATTAGATGAAATCCCCACTACACCGCACATGTATTACGACTCCTAGAGCAACTTGCCATCTGTAAGCTCACTGTCCATTAACGACTCGGCATCCGCCTCCAACACCTCATCAAAGTTATCCGCCAACCAATCAGCAACGGTGTCCAATGGCTCTATGAATTCGGCATTGCGCAGCAAGTCACTCTCAGACGCTGGCAGCATTGCTCGAAGTACGATGGTGAGAACGGACGCGATCACTATACCGCGTCCAGCGCCAAATGCCGCGCCCAAAAGCCTGTTACCGAAATTAAATCCGGGTTGTCGCATCTGGTTGGACAGCCAACGGCCAACACTTCCAAAGAAAAAGACGACGGCGATAAAGATCAAAGCCCAGGCTACAAGATAGCGTGTCGTTCGGGTATCGATGAGCTCGGCCATTGTCTCAGACACAGGTAAAGCGAGGGTATTTGCTAAAAAGAAAGCACCAATCCAGCCTAAAAAAGAGGTCACCTCTCGCGCAAAGCCGCGCAGCAAACCATAAGCTGAAGAAATAGCCACGACGCCCAAGACGACCCAATCGAACTGATTTAGCTGGCTGATTACGTCTGTGACCTGATCTTCCACACTGACCTCTTAGGGCTCGAAGCGTCTTATCGAGGAGTCGATACCAAAAAACTCGTCCAAGCGTAATTTTATATCGAGAAGGCGCTCGCGTTGAAGCTTTGGCCCGATCCTAATGCTATAAAACGAACGATTGTCTCGCGTTATTGGCGCTGAATAGGCTTTGTAATCGCTGCCCTGCAGCAAGGTGACAAACTGACTCGCTTTCATCTCAGAACTGAATTGCGCCAGTTCGAGCTCCCAGGCGATGGGTAAGCCTTGCTCATCGAATTCGGCCACTGTCAGCGATGCCGCCTCTTGGTCGGGACCATCGCTAGCGACGGGTGGCAAGGTATCTAAATCGAGGCCTTCAGGGTCAACCACCACCCTCACGCTCCCATCATTAAGTTGCTCCCGGATCGGGAGGCGTGCATCGAGTGCGGCCGACAAACCGGTCGCGACCACGGATTTATTGATATCAACCACCGGCTTTGACGGCATCGAATACTCAGGAAGGACAAAAACAGGTTCAGACGATGGTGGCTCGAATACGATCGGCCAGAATACGACGACCAAAGCGAGCAACATTAAAAAACCCAGTAACCGCTGTCTGATCATTTAGGCAAACCCGCTGTTCTTACATCAAGGCGGCTCAAGGCTTCACTCACTGTAAAAAAAGAACCGAACACCACGACCTGATCTCCGGCGGCGATAGATGCCTGGACATCATTCCAAGCACTATCAAAATCAGGATGGATCGTAGACTGAGATAACCGCACTGTAGCTATCGATGCGGGATCACTAGCTCGATCTCCACCTACACCATCAGGCAGATACCATTCGTCGATCAAATCAACGAGACCGCTGATCATAGCATCGATGGGTTTGTCAGAGAGGGCTGCGAAGATCGCAATCCGACGACCCTCGCAGGGCTTGTGCTCGAGAAAGCTCATCAGCTGCTCAATGGCTTCTGTGTTGTGGGCAACATCGAGAATATAAGAACACTGCCCCCGCTCGATCAGCTGCCGTCTACCCGCTATGGATACTTTAGACAACGCAGTATTCACATCATCACGAACTAGTGGCACACCAATCTGAGATAGCGCAGTCAACGCAGCCGCTACATTACTCGCCACCAGATAATTGGGGGCTGCGATGTCAAGCGACTCGGCACCTTGGGGTAAGCGTAACACTCCATTAACAAGAGAAAAATCGGTTCCGATAGCAATGGTCTTTGCCCCGATACGGCCTAACTCGGGCAATAAAGTGTCGGGTGGTGAAAGCTCTGAGACCACACATGGACGATCCCTTCTCGCAACACCGCACTTTTCGATGGCGATTGTCTCTCGATCAGGTCCCAACCAATCCTGATGATCGAGCCCAATAGAGGTGATGATCGTGATATCGGCATCGATAATATTGACCGCATCCAAGCGACAACCGAGTCCGACCTCAAGCAACTGATAGTCCACCTGATGACGACCAAAAATTAGCAGTGCGGCGAGAGCTCCGAATTCAAAATAGGACAAACTGATGTCTGATCGCGCCTCGTCGATAGCTTCAAAAGCTGCGACGATCTCATCGTCGTCAACTGGCAGACCGTTAACTCTGATCCGTTCATTAAAATCAAGGAGGTGCGGACTGGTAAAAGCACCGCAGTTTTTGCCTAGATTCGTGAGGTATTGCTCCATGACGGCAACAGTACTGCCTTTACCATTGGTCCCGGCAACAGTGATTGTCGAAGCTTTTGGCTTGAGCAGGCCTAACCGAGAGGCAACTTCACGGCAACGATCTAGCCCTAGATCGATAGACTTTGGGTGCAGTTGCTCTAAAAATGCTAGCCAATCCGCTAGCGACTTAGGCGGCACTGTCCGCTGCAGCTACTGGCGCAGGGGCATTGAGAAACTTCGCCAATACTCGTGCGAGTGTATCCCGCATCTCAGATCGAGGGATAATCATATCGATGGCGCCATGCTCTAAAAGGAATTCGCTTCGCTGAAAGCCCTTGGGCAGCTTTTGCCGGATTGTCTGCTCAATGATATTAGGACCGGCAAAACCAGCTCGCGCTTCGGGCTCTGCCACGTTGATATCGCCAAGCAAAGCCAGAGAGGCTGAGACACCGCCATAGATAGGATCGGTCATCACTGAAACATAGGGTACGCCCGAGTGCTTCATGCGCTCGATCACCGCCGATGTCTTTGCCATTTGCATCAGCGATACTAAGGCTTCCTGCATTCTCGCGCCGCCGCTAGCGGCAAAACACACCAGCGGAATTCCGTGCTCCAGGGCAACACCTGCCGCTCGAGTAAATTTCTCGCCGACGGCGTAGCCCATGGATCCACCGTGGAAATTGAATTCAAAAGCGACCGCTACCACTTCGATACCATGCAATGAACCACGAAATGCCACCAGAGCATCCTTCTCGCCCGTGGACTTCTGGGCTGTAGTCAGACGATCACGATACCGCTTTTTGTCCTTGAACTTGAGATGGTCGATAGTCTCCATCTCAGCGAACAGCTCGGTTCGACCCTGCTCGTCGAGAAACAAATCCAAACGCCGGCGCGCAGTAATACGCATGTGGTGATCACATTTGGGGCAAACTTCGGCGTTTCGCTCAAGGTCGGGACGATAGAGCACCGCATCGCATTTGATGCACTTCTTCCACAAGCCCTCGGGCACGCTAGAGCGGCGTTCGCCGTCAGCGCGCCTAACACCCGAAGGCAGGATTTTATCGATCCAGCTCATGATCTATGGTCCTAGCAAAACGCGCAGTATAAGCGCAGGGCTTTATTGTTGAGAAGTTGCCAAATTTACGCCGGAACGGATCTCCGAGATCAGTTTAGCGCCCACCTGAATGACATTGTCATGCTCTAAGCCTGACGCAGCAGCATCGGCGATGCAGTCAACCAAAGCACTTCCGACCACCACGGCGTCGGAGCATTTTGCAACAGTACCTGCGGTTTCTCCGTCTTTGATGCCGAAACCAACGGCAATGGGCAGATCTGTGTGCTGCCTGATCAGGCTCAAGTGTGACTCTACGGCGGCGGTATCGAGGTGCCCCGCACCGGTCACCCCCTTCAACGCCACATAGTAGATAAAGCCACTTGCCTGAGCCGTAATGGTCGCTACCCGTTCGTCGCTGGTAGTTGGTGAAATCAAGAAGATGTTATCGATGTCGACCCGCTGCAATTCACGATTCATCGCCTCGACTTCCTCGGGTGGCAAGTCGACAGTGATCAAGCCATCGACACCTGCATCGGCGCACAAATCGGCAATAACAGAGTAGCCCAGGCGCTCGAGCGGATTGGCGTAGCCCATGAGGACAATCGGGGTCTCCTGATTGTGCTTTCGAAACTCGGTAATAATCGTCAGTGTCGAGCGCAGACTCGTACCGCCCGCCAATGCACGTTCGTGACCTTTTTGAATCGTGGGGCCCTCTGACATCGGGTCCGAAAACGGTACGCCCACTTCCAGTGCATCGGCTCCCGAGGCTACAAGCGCCTGCAACAAGGGTACCGTGAACGCCTCAGTTGGATCGCCGGCCACCACATAGGGAATCACCGCTTTTCGACCCGACTCCCTGAGGCTTCCAAGAACTTCTGTTAGGCGCGACATTACTCAGTACCCAAATCGATGCCATCGATCGAGGCAACCGTAAGAATGTCCTTGTCCCCTCTTCCCGAGAGGTTAACGATAATGTGCTGGTCTGGGGTCATGGTCGCCGCTAGCTTCTCAGCGTAAGCAAGTGCGTGCGCCGTCTCAAGCGCGGGCATGATGCCTTCGACTCTTGTGACTCGATGAAATGCCGCCAGCGCCTCCGTGTCGGTCGCAGCCACATAGTTCACCCGACCAATATCCTTGAGCCAAGAGTGCTCGGGACCGACACCCGGGTAATCCAGGCCAGCACTCACTGAGTGGGTGTGCATGATTTGTCCGTTCTCGTCTTGCATTAGGTAGGTGCGATTACCGTGCAGTACACCTGGAATTCCCACACTTAACGGTGCCGCATGCTCTCCAGTCTCAACACCCTTACCGCCCGCCTCGACGCCGTACATGGCGACTTCCTCGTCGGGTAAGAAAGGATGGAACAGACCAATAGCATTGGAACCACCGCCAACACAGGCCACCAGTGCATCGGGTAACTTACCGGTCATGGCGAGTGATTGCGCACGCGCCTCACGGCCGATAACACTCTGGAAATCACGGACAAGCATCGGATAAGGATGCGGGCCCGCCACGGTGCCTATGATGTAAAACGTGTTATCGACGTATGTCACCCAGTCCCGAAGCGCTTCATTCATAGCATCTTTCAACGTCTTGGAACCCGACGTGACTGGGATAACCTCAGCACCCAAAAGCTTCATCCGGTAGACGTTGAGCGCCTGTCGCTTGACGTCCTCCTCACCCATGAACACATGACACTCGAGACCCAGTCGAGCCGCAACCGTTGCACTGGCAACACCGTGCTGGCCTGCGCCAGTTTCAGCAATAACACGCTTCTTACCCATGTGCTTCGCGAGCAGTGCTTGCCCGATGGTATTGTTAACCTTGTGAGCACCGGTGTGATTCAAATCTTCTCTTTTCAGGAATATGCGGCCACCGCCGATCATGTCGGACCAACGAGCGGCCTCATAAAGCGGTGAAGGACGTCCTACGTAATGCGCAAGATCAGCGTCAAACTCGGCCTGAAACGATTCATCATCCTTCAGCGAACGATACAGCGCCTCCAACTCTGACAGCGCCGACATCAATGTTTCTGCTACGAATTTCCCACCGTAAACGCCGAACCGCCCGTGCTCGTCTGGCACCTGCGCGTACTTATTGGGGCTCATTTCTACCGTCATGGGCTGTTTTCCTTTACTGATGACTTTGCTTTCATAATAAATTGCTCAAGCTTCTGAGCGTCCTTTAAACCCGGTGAAGTCTCCACACCACTGGATACGTCTACAGCATCGGGACTCGCAGTCCGTATCGCTTGCTGGATATTGTCCGGTGTTAACCCACCGGCCAGGATGCGTGGCTTTTCCATTCGGGGGGGCATGATAGTCCAATCGAAGGCTATTCCGGTGCCGCCATGCGCACCTTTTACCGCTGTATCGAATAAAAATGCACTCGCACCTGAGTACTCAGCATACACAGGCAAAAAATCTTGGTGCGATGCCACTGCGATCGACTTTACATACGGACGATTGAACTGCTCGCAAAAGTCAGCAGATTCGTTGCCGTGAAATTGCAGCATCGAAATAGGCAACGCCGATAATACTGATTCGACCTCACGTTGCGCCGCATTAACAAACAGGGCGTTGACGGAAACATAAGGCCCAATAGCGGCCAGCACCGCTTTCGCCGCGGCTATCGATACGTGCCGCGGACTTCCTTTGTAAAAAATAAGCCCGATCGCATCCGCACCGAGACTCGATGCCAGATAGGCGTCTTCTGGCCTTGTAATGCCGCAGATTTTAACTTGCACGAAATGCCACCCAGATTAAGGGGGCGTAGTGTATCAAATTAGATGCGTTAACAGCGCGGGGCCCGCAGGGATTTCTGGCAGTCCATGATGATCGGGGTAATTGACCGCTACCAGATAGAGGCCATCGCCGGGCGCGGTATCGGCGGCTAGGTTACGATCTGCCGCCTCGAGTAACTCGCCAATCCACTCGACTGGCTTAATGCCCGCGCCGACAAGCAAGAGACTGCCAGCGATGTTCCTCACCATATGGTGCAAAAAGGCATTGGCTTGAATGTCGATCGTTACCAAATCGCCGTGGCGAATAACGTCACAAAACTCGACACAGCGCCAGGGCGTTGATGACTGGCAGGAAGCTGCTCTGAATGCACTGAAGTCGCGTTCCCCGAGTAATAACTGCGCTGCCTTGTTCATTCGCTCTGCGTCCAGCGGCTTGCGATACCATGTAACGAGTCCGTCGAGTGCAGCAGGCCTCACAGTGCTGTTGGCTACCAGATAGCGATACCGCCTACTTAAGGCGCTGAAGCGGGCATGGAAGTCTTCGCTCACTGGTTGTGCCCAATGCAGACGCACAGACCTCGGCAACTGACTATTCACCCCCATGATCCAGGCTTTTGGACTCCGCCCTACCGGGTCATCGAAGTGGATGACCTGGCCAAAACCATGAACACCCGTATCGGTACGACCCGCGCAGATCGTTGAGACAGGTGATACTGCAATCGATGACAGAGCTGATTCGAGAGTCTCTTGAACAGTCGCCACGTCAAGGTGGGGTTGAGCCTGCCAACCACTAAAGTCCCTACCGTTGTACTCTACCCGGGCGGCCACTCTGGTACCGGGAGACAGCGGCTCGCTACTAAAAGGCGGCGTTGCAGTCATGGAAGCGTTTTGAGCAACTCCTGTGCTGCCGCTTGTTGTGATAGGTTACCCTTCGCAAGCACCGAATCTAGAAGCTCCTTCGCACCATCATGATCACCCATGTCGATGTACGCTCGAGCAAGCTCTAGATTGGTATCGATAGCATCCTCATCGATCGCGGGCACTTCCGAATCAAGCGCCTCCTCCAGGTTACTAGGCGATGCTTCCGCTACATCTTCGGCAAACTCCAAATCAATCGAGAGGCTGTCATCGCCAGACAAGCTAATCGTATCTTCTGGCGTATCCAGCTCGGGAGAATCGTCAGAGGCGCCCTTCCCATCCGAGGCATCGGCACTGTCGGGCTCTTCTGAACCACTACTCGTGTCAGCCTTCGGCGTTTCAGCACCGTCGGTCAGTAAGTCATCGCGTTGGGATACCCCGGTCAAAACAGCGCCAGCACTATTGAGTCTCTCTACTGCCGCCGAGTAAGCAACTAAATCCCCCGTGGCTTCGATGATTGGAATCAACTCTTCAGCTTCTTGCACTCGATCAAGGCTCAGGTAAATTTCGAGCATTTTCAATAAGCCAGAAGCATTCGAGGGCTCTGCTGATGATGCGGCTTCTAGGGTATCAAGAGCATGTTGGTGCCGCCCGTAGGCAACGTAGATATCGGCCTCTGCAACGGCGTCCGCTAAGGTCTGATCATTGGCGTACCCGGTAAGTAGTGATTCCCCGTAGCCGCTATCGTCTGTATCCGTTGTCTCGGATGGGGGCTCATCAGGTATCGATGGCACGGGTCTGAGCGGGTCATCAACCACGGCAAAATCATCGGAATCTAGCGAGTCAGTCTGCAGGTCATCGCCGGAATCTCGCAACCGACGCAACACCAGTAACGCACCTCCAGCTAACAACGCACCCAGCAGAATCAAATACAGCAGGGTTTGAAGCCAAGACGAGGCCGCCTGTGGTTCAGCGGGAGGGCTAATCTGCGAGCTAGTGCTCGTGTTCTCGGTCATCGACTGGCCGAGCGCCTGATTAGCTCTTAGCGCATCAGTCAAAGCGCGCTGTAATTCAGCGATTTCCGCATCCTTCTCCTGAACGACGCCCTGCAACTCACCTACTTGTGCGCTTAACTGTGTCAGTCGCTCTTCGATCAATGCCAGATTACTGTCGCCGACCGACGGCACTGACGCGGTGGCCTCAGACACCCTTTCAACAAGTCTTTCAGAATCCATGTCGGGTGCAGGACTGATCGGGTCTAAATCAAACTCTAACTCACTGTCGGCGACAATTCGTAGCGCGGGTTGAGCCGGCTCTCGCCATACCCGCCATTGGTCAGCAACCGCTTGGCGCGCCTCTCGCTCGGACTGTCCCGATACAACGTCGACAGGGAAACTCAATAGGTAACCGGCCTTCAGTCCGTTGATATTGTTTCGAAGGAAAGCGTTGGGATTGGCGGTCTGAATCGCCAGCATCATCTGCTCAACAGATAGCTCACTGGGCTTAACCGCTGCAGCGATCTCCCATAGCGTATCGTCAGTTTTTACCCGATATTGGTTGTCCGAATTCGATGTCGAGCTGAAGGACGTTTCGGGCACATCAGGAACGGATAAGACAACGGCGGAATCCGATGCCATCGCCGCAAGATCGCCAAGGGGTCTCGCTGGAGGCAAATCGATGAGCACCGTGTACTCCCGAAGCAACCTGCCTGACGGCCAGCGCAATTCGACCAGAAAGTTTAAATAGGGCTCTAGAATCGGCTCGCTCGATTCGACAGTAATCGAACCACCGCCCCGACCATCGAGTTCGGTGGTAAAGCTGAGATCGCCGAGAGAAAATAATCGTTCAACACCGAGACGTTCAAAATCCTCGGTCGACGCGAGAGCAACTCTAATTTCGGGCTCAGCTAGCGACCCCGTATCAAGTAGAACAATGTTCGCCTGAAGAGGCTCGTTAACATAGGACTCGAGCGCTATATCCCCCAAGCCCACCGCGCGGGCTTGAGACGACAGGCCTATCAAGACCCCCAGGAGGACTGATCGTTTGACTCGGAGCATCTGCTTCTCTTCTCGTTGTCCCTCTAATATAACCCCATAAGAGGCGTTTCGTTAGAGGTAATTACGAACTAGTTCTTCGGCGATCTGTACCGAATTCAGAGCAGCTCCCTTTCGAAGATTGTCAGCAACCACCCAGAGATTTAGGCCATTGCGATGACTGATGTCATTGCGAATCCGCCCAACGAATACTGGATCCGTGCCTGCCGCATCACCCACAGGTGTGGGATATCCCCCGTCTTCTCGCTTGTCCATCACGACTATCCCTGGCGCCAGCTCTAGGAGTTCAGTAGCGACATCGGCTGAGATGGGAGCCTTGGTTTCGATGTGAACGGCCTCTGCGTGTCCGTGAAATACCGGAACCCTGACACAGGTCGGATTCACTCTGATTGTCTCGTCACCCAGTATCTTCTGGGTCTCCCAGACCATTTTCATCTCCTCGCGGGTGTAGCCATTATCCTGAAAGGTGTCGATATGGGGCAGCACATTGAACGCGATCTGCTTGGGGTATACCTTCGATTCAATCGTTTGCGCATTTAGCAATCTGGCGGTTTGCGACGCCAACTCCTCAATCGCGCTCTTTCCTGTCCCACTCACCGCTTGGTAGGTGGCGACATTGATCCGTTCAATACCTACTGCATCGTGGATCGGCTTGAGCGCCACCAACATCTGCATCGTCGAACACTCCGGATTAGCGATAATGTTTCGTTTGGTGTAGCCCGCAATCGCCTCAGGATTGACCTCTGACACCACAAGAGGGATGTCATCATCCCGTCTGAAGTGCGATGTGTTGTCTACGACAACACACCCAGCTGCCGCTGCTTTAGGGGCGTACTCAGCGCTGACCGACCCGCCCGCCGAAAACAGACCGATATGCGCTTGCGAGAAATCAAAGTCATCGATCGCTGACACTGTAATCCGTTTGCCAGCAAAATTGAGACTCGTACCCGCAGAGCGAGAGGATGCGAGTAGATGAAGCGTATCGATCGGAAAATCGCGAGTTTCCAGCAAATCAATCAGCACTTCGCCCACAGCACCGGTTGCACCCGCGATCGCAACATTAAATTTTTTCATGAACTAGAACTCTACTCGC
>Ga0213858_10001036_pt1 | contig 13080 bp, 14 predicted proteins | sample PICome_FD_160122 | JGI IMG/M metagenome (GOLD analysis project Ga0213858, IMG submission 160122) | Coastal seawater microbial communities near Pivers Island, North Carolina, United States - PICO245 | ecosystem: Environmental > Aquatic > Marine > Coastal | place: USA: North Carolina | collected... | reverse complement strand
CCTAGAGATGTAAAAGACACAGGACCTCGTTGGGTGTTAATGATGGATTTATTTGAGTGGGTTGATAAGTTGTTTGAAAAGATTGATAACAAAACTATATGGACAGATACAAAGAATTTTAAAAATGTAAAATTCCATGATCCACAACAAATAATCCCTTATGCGTAACTTTTATTTTCTTCAATTACCTTTAGGTGCAGACGCAGCCTATCTACCACAAGCAGTAGGTACGATCTGGTCTTATTGTAATCAATTTGAAGAAGTACGAAATAGATATAGACTTGCAGGTGTATGGTGGAATAAAGAGATTGACATAGTTGATCCTGATTTCATAGCTGCAAGTTGTTATATGTGGAACTGGAAACAAACATATGACATATTAAAAGAAGTAAAGAAGAAGTATCCTAAATGTAAGATAGTTGTAGGTGGACCTGAACCAAAATATACATCCGAATGGTGTAAAGAACATCCTGAAGTTGACGCTGTGTTAGCATATTATGGTGAAGAAACAATGAGAAAATTATTAGTTGATGATGATCTCAATATACCAGGTGTAGTTACAAAAGACTTTAACAATGCAGCTGAGGCAGAGTATGCCGACCCTAAAATGATACCTAGTCCTTATCTTAATGGTTTCTTTGATAGTTTACTAGAAGGTAACAATCAAAAAATTAGAGTAGTATTTGAAGGTAATAGAGGTTGTCCTTACACTTGTTCTTTCTGTGATATAGGCCATAAGAAATATACAAAGATACAAATGTTTGAAACAGAAAAGTGTTTAAAAGAATTACAATGGATGTGTGATAGAAATGTCAATGCTATAGATGTTGCAGATAGTAACTTTGGCATATTTCCTAGAGATGAGAAACTTGTAGATTTTGTTGTAGAACAAAAGAAGGCAGGTAACTTTAATGGTAGATTTATGCCTACGTGGGCAAAGACACATGGTGAAAAGATAATGAAGTTAGCAAAGAAATTACAAGACGGAAACGTAGATGACATTTTTGGTTTTAGTTTACAATCTACAAATCCTGAAACTTTAGAAAAAGTCAATAGAAGAAATGCGTTTGATATAAAGAGTTTCAAACCTATCATAAAAGATTTAAAAGACAAAGGTGTTTCATCATATACAGAATTAATATTTCCTTTACCAGGTGATACAATAGAAACATTTAAATATGGTCTACATGAAATAGTTGACATGCCTGCACCTTTTGATATGATACAGATTAATACTTTAAGTAGATTAAGCAATACAGAATTTAATACAGGTTTTCCTGAAATGATATGGCAGAATATAAAAGGTACAGCAAAGCCATATAACAATGATGTAATAGATGAGATCGCTGTTGCAACAGATAAGATGACAAGAGATCAAGTCTTTGAAGGTTTCTTTTATAGTAGAAGTTTTTTAATACCAATGTATTGGTATGGTCTTGCAAAATATCATGCTGATTGTTATTATGAAATTAATGGTAATAGAAGTGAATTATTTAAAGACATATATTCAAAACTATTTAAGAATAAAACATTTATGAAACATAAACTAGATGTTAGAGAACATTATTTTAAAGCACTTGATGAGTACAAAGACATTGGATATAAGATACTTAATAAAGATATAAATTATTATACAGATACAGCTTATTCTCACTTGTTCTATACCGAGAATAATATATTTGATGTATTCAAAGAAATGTATCCTGAATATGATGAGATTATTGATCGCAACAAAAATGATTTCAGACCTATTGACGATAAGATGGAATGGCTCAGAGATATACACGTTAGAGGTAGATTTAGTGAGTCTTGGAGAAAAACATGATAAACAAATTAATCTGGAATAAAGTAGAGGAAATGTTCTATTGGAACATATCAGTAGATAGCCCTATCAATCAATTACCTTTTACAATGGAATTTATTCTTGCTTGTCAAAAAGAATTTTCTATGAAAGTAAGAGATAAAGAATACCCTATACATTTAGGTGGTATAATGGATTGGCACGATAAAACAATGGGTGATTTTGTAAAAGAAATAGATAAACAATATCAACATAATTACTTTGTAGCAGAAAATGGCACAAGTACAACAGGTGTCGTAGGTGAAATAAAAGATGTAAACGATAAACCTATTACTAACAAATGGAATATAAGAGGTGACGCTCTTGTTAAAAGATTACAGGCAATGCAAAAAGAAAGACCTAATCTTACAATATTAGATATGGGTTGTGGTGTAAATGAATATAAGAAACACTTAAACAATGTTACAGGTGTTGACCCTTACAGAAAAGAAGCAGATATATTGTGTAGTCAAGCAGATTTCAAACCTGCTGACGATATAAAATGGGATGTAATTATATGTTTTGGTCCTCAAAACTGGTATACGTATGATGAACAATATAGAAACTTTATGACATTAAAGAATTGTTTAGCACATAGTGGTCTATTATTATGGTCACATGTTCATAATTATTATAAAGTATTTCAACCAGATCACCCACATGGTCATACTTGGATACATGGCGATTTAGAACATGCACAAAAAAATAGTGCGTTTTATTTCTATGATAGAAACTGGAAATACACATGGTACTTTAACTGGACTGAACATGCTCTTAATACACTTGCAGGTCATGTAGGTTTAAAAATAAACAAACTTGATTATGACCATTGTAATTTATACAGACCACCTATGTACAGAATGTTTACGGAGATGACACATGCTTGAACAAGGTAACTTCTTTGTTAAATGCCATAACATTTATTATAATCAACAATGGTTAGTAGATGTATTAGATAGTTTAAAACCTAGTGATTGGACAACGGGTTATAGTAGAACAGGCGTAGCATGGAATGTTAGTGAAAGTTATAATATACCATATGAAAACATGTGGAAAGATATTGTAGAGAATACTAATTTAGATTTAGTAGGTAGTACAGAAAGAACATCACATGGTCAAAAACCATGGTGTTTTTTTTCTAAACTACCACCAGGTGGTATAAATCTACACTACGACCACAGACGTTGGGGTGCAATATTATTTCCTGTAAGAGGTAAGTTTGAAGTTACACCTCAAATATTTGCAACAGAAAATTATACAGAAATAGAAAGATTTAATTTTGAGAAAAGTAAAATACACGATAATGGTACACCTGTATTTTTTGATAGCAGAGTTTTACATGCTGTACCTACACCTTTAGATTTAGAGGAAGAAAGAGTTGTATTTTCTGTTAACATACACTCACACCCTACAGAATTTTATAAAAAAGCAATAGACGGAACATGGTTAAACAGGAATACAGAAAACATAGGTGTATCTAATGACTAATTTTTATTCTATACAAGCAGATAAGATGAAATTTAATTTAGATATGTTAGTTGATATGTACAAAACAATAGATCAAACAAAGTGGGTACATAGACAAGATAAGTTACCACAACATTGGCCTATAGATGAAAACGATACATTTGATCGTAACCATGAATTTTACAAATTACTAAAAGAAAACATACATGCTGATATAGATGAAACGAGAGTATATTTCAGTAGAGTACATCCTGGTGGTATACCTAATCATTGGGATTTTGAGAATTTTACTAAACTACAATTTCCTGTTATATGTGATGAAGAAGATAACGATTGGTCAAAGTCACCTGTCATCTTTATAGATCAATTTGACCAAGTTGTAGAAAAAGTAGAACATACGAATAATACGCCTATAATTTATAGTGCGAATTACATGCACGGAACAATCAAATCTTTAGATAATAAAAACGATAGAATTACTTTTGTTGTTGATATTAAGTATTGGTTTGCCAGAGTTAGAACAAAATATAACAAAGGTACTTTGTTTACAAACAACAAAGCGTTTTGGAGTATGGCATGAACAGGTGGGATATAACCGTTAAACAAAGTAATTATGATTTCAATCCTTTTAGAGAAAGCGATCATGGTAAATACTTTAAAACGGTTGCAAACATTTATGAGGACTGGTCAAAGGAATTAGAATATGCAAACAAGCAACAATATGATTTCTATTGGCCTAGTCCTGTAAAACCAGATGGCGATCATTTTGATTATGAATATGAAAATAAACTTGTAGAAGATTGGAATATACCTAAAGACTTTGTAATCTACAGAATGTGGACTGCAACAAAGAAAGAGTGTCCTATATTATGTGGTCTAGCAGACAAGTTAGGTTTAGAAGACGCACAAGTTAATATACAAACTCAAACTACTGGCATGATGTTACATTTACATATAGATAGTTTAACAGGTTTAAGAAAAGAAAGAAAAGACCAATCATCAAGCAGAGCAACTGATCCTGAATGGGGTAGAGTTTTTGTTATGTTAGAAGATTGGAAACCAGGACATATTATTCAATTTGGTAATACATATGTACCACCATGGAAAGCAGGCGATGTAATATGGTTTGATTGGGCAAACATACCACATAGTACTGCTAATACAGGACCATGGCCTAGAACAATTGCAAAAATAACAGGTAAACAAACGACTAAATATAAAAAACTATTATAGGATTAAATTATGAGATTACTGATTATATTATTACTTTTATTTGTATCAACAAAAACTTTAGCAGAAAACAATTGTAAATGGGATGATGATATTCCTTGTATTACAATATATCCAAATATAAACAATTCAAACGCATTAGGTGATAAGATAACACCTACAACAACAATTACAAAAACAGAATTACGAGAACACAATCTAATTGATCTACCAAGAGTTTTAGATTATGTAGCAACACTAGACGTTACACAATCAGGACCTACAGGACAAAATGGTTCTATATTTTTAAGAGGCACAAACTCTAATCACACTTTAGTTTTATTGAATGGTATACCTATCAATGACTCATCAACACCTACAGGCGCATTTGACGTTGGACAAGACTTTATGTTTAACGTTGTACAAGTAGATGTATATAAAGGTGGTGCAGGTGCTCATTGGGGTGCAGACGCTGTGGGTGGTGCAATTAATTTAAGAACAACCGTAGATTACGATAAAAGATATAATGTATCAGGTAATGGTAATGACAAAACAATAAGTGGTAATTATTATACTAGATTAAATGATTTTGATATATCTGTTTCAGCAGGTGAACATAAATCAAAAAACGTTTCTGCCTTATCAGGTGCTGATGAAAAAGATGGTACAAAAAATCAAACTATAGGTGTCAATGTAAGTAAATGGTATGATATGTTACATTGGCGTACATCTTGGTTTACAAGAAATACATTTACAGATATTGATGGTCATAGTCTTGCTATACAAAATGACAAATGGTCTGATAATAGTTTTTATGCTTTTCAAACAGGTATAGATTACTTTAATAATAGTTTAACTTTTCATACACACGAATATGAAAGAATTTATGATGACGCTAATTATGATAGTCAAAATTGGTCATTAAGAGGTGTTCATCAAAGACAAAATTGGGGAATAGGTTTTGATTATAAACATGATGAGAACTATGGTAAATCTGCATGGTCAGAAAACACAGGCAGAAATCATGGCATGGGATATTTCTTTAATTTTTCATACAACATATTATCATATCATCATAGATTTGATGAAGACCATGAAACTTATAAAATAGGATTCTTACAAGAATTAGACGATGGTTTAAGTATAAGTGGTAGTCACTCAACGTCATATAAAGATAAAACATTATACAGCGATGTAGTATATGGTGACTCACAAGAGGTAACGTTAACTAAAAATAACTTTGCTACTACTATTTTTCAAAATGATATAGGTGATCTTAATACAAATGGTGTAGAGATGTCATATAATACAGGTGACTGGAAACTTTTTGCAAGTAATTTAACAAGTAAAACAAAAGATGTATTATCATTAAGAAGACCAGAATGGTCACTTGGTTTTATACACAATAAGAAGTTTGAAAATAACTTTACTTTAACTACTAACTACAAATACAAAGGTAAACATTTAGATATACATAACTCAAATTGGTCTACAATATCAATGCCAGAAACACATTTAGTTGATTTAAATCTAGGTTATAATTATCATGGATTTAATTTTGGTGTAAGTCTAAACAATCTATTAAATGAGAAGTATGAATCACCTCATGGTTTCTCACAAGAAGGTAGAAAGTTTACTTTAGGTTTTAACAAATCATTTTAATGTACGATACGATATTTTGGGCTGTTATAGGCACTTTAAGTGGTGTCATCTTTGGTGTGATACCAGGTGCAGGACCTTTTGTTGCAACTGCAACTCTATATCCTTTCTTAACGCATATAGAACCTGTCAATGTTATGATGTATTACGTCACGGTATTGATTGCAACAAATTATACAAATAGTGTTACTGCTATTTTGTATGGTATACCTGGTGACGCCTCAGCAATGATGACTGCAAGAAATGGTCATAGATTATTCTTAAAAGGTTTTGGTAATCTAGCAGTTGCTACTAATGCCGTTAGTAGTACAATAGGTGTTGTATTCGCTACTATGGTTTTTATATTAGTACTACCTACAATTATAGAAGTTTTTAGATTTTATAATAGTGTATTACAAACAATCATAGTTGCAGCTGCAATTTTAATGATTACACTATTGACAAAACAAAATAAATTGTTTACAATACTATTGTTTTTGTTTGGTGGCATGATTGCAAAAGTAGGTATAGACCCTATAACGTTTGATAGTTTTCTAACGTTTGGTAACTCATATCTTGCAATAGGTATACCCTTTGCAAGTGTTATGATAGGTTTATATATCGTGCCTGAACTAACAAAATTAAATAGTTTAAAGATAGAAGTACCTAAACGTATAAATAATTTTACAATAGGTAAAGATACTACATCACCTACACTCATAGGTAGTTTTGTAGGATTCTGGTGTGGTCTTATACCTGGTGTAACAAATATTCTTGGCAGTTATGCAAGTGCAAATATTGTTAAAAGGTTTTTCAAAAAACCTGTACTTAAAAGCATAGCAGCCGCAGAGGCAGCAAATAATAGTGGCGCCTTATCATCACTATTGCCTTTGCTTATACTAGCGATACCCATAACGGGAAGTGAAGTTTTGATTTATTATATTATGTTAGAAGATGGATTCGTATTCAACGCAGAAAACACGGTCAATCACTTAAAAGATATAATCTATATTATTCCTTTTGTGACCGTATTTTGTTTATGGTTAAGCTGGTACGGTTTTAATCTGTTAGGTAAGATTGCATATTACTATAAGACATATAGAAACATTGCAAATATCTTACTTCTCTCAATAATTAGCATTGCAAGTATTTCAATATTCGCCATACACGAATGGATGATTATCTGTATATTTGTTTTGTCTATAATCGGTTTCTTAATTAGACGCTGGGACACTAGTCCCGTAATTTACGGATACTTTCTAAGCGATCTATTTTATGAAAATTTAATTAGAACATTAATAATCTTATAGGAGATAAAATGAAAAAAATAATGTTAATATTAATGAGTATGTTATTCAGTACAATGGCATACGCACAAGTGCAAATTATCAATCCTGGTTCACAAGAAGGTGTCTTCAGACAAATTCTTTCTACAATAGGTGATACAACTGAACATAACTTTGTTCAGGCAGATAATCCAGTTACTGCATACACTTATATAGAAGGTAAAGACACACAACCTATCTTAACGATATGGTCTAGTGAATGGCCAGGTGATGATAGTTTAAAAAGTCCGAAAGTATCTAAAGATAATATTGTTGCTTTAATGACATATGAAACTCTTATGTGTAGTAGAGCATACAATTCACTTGAAGATATGAGTGGACAAACGGTTAAGATTGCGACATGGGGATCAGAACCAGTTGCAAAATTTTTAAAAAATTTAGGTGCAAAATATAATGTAAATTTTGTAGTTGTACCTTATTCTGGCAGCGGAAGTACTACTAAAGGTTATGTTGGCAAGGATGCCGATACGGTCTTTACGATTACTTCACGTCAAGCCGCATTAGAGGAAGATGGAACTAAATGTATTGCCTTTTCAGAAAAAGGTGAATTAGGTTTTAGATTTGTTGACGCCATCATCACTATTAATGCTGACTATGCCTTAACAAATGAATTACGTTCTGCTGTAACAAACCTCTCTACTACTACCGAGTGGAATAGTAAATTCAAAGGCTCTGTAACTTATGTTGGAAATGGCACTAATCAAACAATAGATATGTTTGAAGAAGCTGTTGCTAACTTTAGTAAGTAATACAATTATGTAAGAGCTGGTTGGCATCCTTATAGTTGTCAAACAGCTCTTGCTGATCCCTACCAGTTATATTAAGATTTACGTTAAACTTCTTATTTTGTAGATTTTGAAATTCAGGTATTGTCATACCGACTTCTATTTTTCTATTCAGATAATTCATATATTGTTCAACAACTTCTATATTTTTTATATCTTTAATTACACCAGGCTTTAATTGAGTACAACCCCATAGTAGGTGAGTTGTAATTTCTGTTTCTTTGTTGTTACCTATATTGTTGAATATATTATTACCAGGTAGTTTATCTAATATATTCATAAACTGACCTATACGTGTGTTAAAATCTATTGCAATTAATTTTTTACCTATTATATGAAACTCAGGTCCTGCAAAGTACATCTCTTTTACTTTTAATTTATCAATCACGGTCTGTACAAAATGATGTATTATTTTTTGTTGTTCTTCAGGTACATCACTTGCAGGTAAAGACCATACTGCTAGATTTTTTGTAATATCACTTTTCTTACTAATTGAATGTTGTTCCATAGGATTTTTATTAAAGTCTAGTACATCACCATATTTAACTTGGGCAGTTCTAGCATAGAACAAACTATCTATTTTACCATCTTTGACATAACCAAAAGTACCTATAGATGGCTCTTCAGACCAATAATATTCTTGTGCCATAATCTTGCAAGGCATATAATTAAAATTTTCATTTTGTATACCTCTTTTGTTTATATCAAAAAAATCATTATGATAATCTAGTTTACTCAAATTATCTAAAAAATGATGTTTATTATTCCATCTTCTATACTCTATACTAGGTGTATTCTGATCTGATTTAGGAAAGAAAGAATTACTACCAGTACCAATGTCAGGTTTTGTAAAAAACTCTTTACCTTCAAATATATCTAATTGATTGTGAAAGGTAGGTGTAATACTTTTAGGCACATGATGGCCTAGACCTATCGCTCTACAGAAATCATCCATCTTTTGTTTATTTGAAAAGACTTCAGCTGCAAAGGCAGATATATTCTGTATGCCGTAATAACTTTCTAATTGTGCTTGTATAGGAAATAAATTTTCTGATACACAATATACTTTATCACAAGATAAAATCTTTTGTGTAATTTCTATTATATCAAACTTCTTTGATACAACTAAATCGTCTATGTGTTTTATGAAAGGTTTGTAACGATCACCTGACTTGTTTGGCACCACATCACAAACTAATGTGATGTGGTTATTTAAATTCGCTGTGATAAGACCCTCGGTCTTGTTAAGACTACGCTTGTGTGATAATATAACTACATTCATTTATAATATATATGGTTATCTTAAACAGCTGGTGGATCAGCTTTTATGGATTCCAAACTATCGTCAATGAAAGTACCTTCTTCAGACTCGATAAGATCATCAATAACTGGTAAAGCAGCTGCTTTTTCTTTCCATTCGTTGTATGAAGCTTCATCTTTAAACTCTTTTACTACAACGATTGATTTTTTGTCATCAGCTAATAAAGCCCATTTATCTAATACGTATAAGGCTTCATTGTTGATGTGTTGATTAATCTGATCTTCATTTATTTCTGCTGATGAGCTTTTATTAAAAAATTCTTCAACTGATCCAAACGTTAATGATGAGTCTTTGTTTGTAAGTTTCCATTGTTGTGTATGTGTTGCCATTAGTTAAACTCCTCTTCTGCTCTTTCTAAATCTATATTTCCCCATGTCTTAATGTTAATAAAAAAACCTTCTTGTTCAGTTATATTGAAATCTATATTAGGTAAAGCACTTCTTTCTTTTTTCCATTGATTGTACATTCTAGTGGTATCAAATCTTCTTACAACTATAACTCCCTTTTTATCAGGTGATAAGATAGCCATCTTTTCATATATGTACTTTTTATTCACGTCAGTATGAGCTTTCAAGTCTTCTTCATCTGTAGTTCCAGTATATGTAGAGTCAAAAAAATCTTCAACATTCTCATAAGTTTTGTTTGGATCTACTATATTTTTATATAAAAATTGTATATCTATTGCCATAATTTTAACCTCAATTTGATTAATACTATTATTTATGCGTATAAATACTACTATGGCAGCTACAGCTAATTATAATATAGATCAAGGAGCAACTTTCAGTTCAACCGTAACCGTAAAGGATAACAGCGGAGATCCGTTAAATTTAACGGGTTATACGGCTACTGCAAAAATGGCTTTGGGTTATAGTTCAACAAGAACAAGAACAGATTTAACTATTGCGTTTGCTAGTGACAGGACATCTGGAGAAGTTACAATGTCATTAACTGCAACACAAACGGCTGCTTTAGAAGCCCCAGCAAGATACGTTTATGATTTAGACATAACGGATAGTGGTGGGACAGTAACAAGAATAATTGAAGGTCTAATAACGGTTAGACCTAACGTATAATAACTAAGGAGAAATATAACATGAGTAGTGAAAATATCAACTCAACAACGGCACCTGCGACAGAACCAACTTTTACTATAGACGGTAAAGACTATAAAAAAAGTGAATTGTCAACTAAAACTTACAATTCTATTATAGTAAGACAAGACTTGCAAGCAACTAAAATTAAACTATCTTTAGAGTTAGAAAAGATTGCAATTCTACAAGCTCACTATGATAACGCTATCGCAAAAGAATTAGGTATAGAAATGAAAAAAGATCAACCTAATTCTTCTTCAACAGGCGCTGACGCAGACAAAAAGTAGTTGAAAATACATAATTGTAATTGATTTAGATACCTTAATTATTATAAATATTGTTATAACAACAAGATTTTAATAAGGTAAGAATGTCAAATATTACTGCAACGTATAGTACAGGTACTAATACAACTGCTACAATTAATAATAATACTACAGGACCGAAAAACGTTTCTGTAACTTCACCATCTGTCGCTCAAATCCGTAGTGACGTTAACAAGTTCGTTGGATTAAGCGATGTTAATGCGTCAACGCTAGACGATGGTGCAATGATTCAATATGATGATACTAGTAAAAAATTTGTAACGAGAACTGAAATAAAAACTGAAAGTGGTAATTTAATATTAAACGGTGGCACATTTTAATAGGGGAGAATTAAATGGCAACAATTATAAAGATTAAACGATCCACAGGTTCATCGGCACCTTCAGGTCTAGAGCAAGGGGAACTTGCTTACGTTTATGATACATCAGCAGCCAGTACAGGCGCTGGTGGTAATGGTTTACGATTATTCATTGGAGACCATACATCAACATCAAACGCCGCAATAGAAATTGGTGGTCAATATTACAAATTATTATTAGATCACGCACATGGTACATTAACAGCTTCATCTGCTGTAATTGTAGATTCTAATAAGGCAATAGACGAATTATTAATAGGTAATAATGCCACAACTGGTGGTACTATTAAATTAAACGAAGGTACCAATAACGGTGCACACTTCATAGCACTTAAAGCTCCCAATAGTGTAGGAAGTTCAGTTACATTTACTTTACCTAGTGCAGACGGTTCAAGTGGCCACTTATTAACTACAGACGGTTCTGGTAACCTATCATTTGCTGCCCCAGCTTCAAGTAACTTTACACTTGCTGCTGATAGTGGTTCAAACGATACATTTACTACAGGTCAAACTTTAACGTTTACTGGTGGTACTGGTATTGACACAACCGTTGCTGATAACGAATTAACTTTTGCTATTGATAGTACGGTTGCTACATTAGCTGGTACACAAACACTTACAAACAAAACATTAACATCACCTAAAATTAATGAAGACGTTGCCTTAACTGCAACAGCAACTGAATTAAATTTACTTGATGGTATTACTGCTATTGCTGATGAAGACAATATGTCAAGTAATAGTGCCACAGCACTTGCAACTCAACAATCAATCAAAGCATATGTTGACTCACAAGTAACGGCACAAGATTTAGATTTCCAAGGTGACTCTGGTGGTGCATTAAACATTGATTTAGATTCTGAAACAATGACAATTGCTGGAGGAACTGGTATTGATACATCTGGTTCTGGTAACACATTAACGGTTGCAATAGACTCAACGGTTGTTACAAAAACAGGAACAGAAACACTTACAAATAAAACATTAACAAGTCCTACATTAACAACACCTAAAATTGCTGACGATGGTGCAATTACTGACGCAGCTGGTAATGAACAGATTAAATTTCAACAGACTGCAAACGCTGTAAACTTTGTAGAAGTTACAAACTCTGCTACAGGTGATGGCGTTAAAATAGGTGCTTCAGGTAGTGATACAAACGTTAACCTAATACTTGATCCTAAAGGTTCTGGTACGGTTGATGTTAATACAAGTAGAATAGTAAACGTAACTGATCCATCTTCAGCACAAGACGCTGCTACAAAAGCATATGTTGATAGTGTTGCAAATGGTTTAGATGTAAAAGCTTCTGTTAAGTATGCTTCAACAGCAAACATTGCTGGTACATACAATAACGGTGCAGGTACTATAACTGCAGGATCAAATGGTGCATTATCAATAGATGGTGCAACACCTTCAGCAGATGATAGAATCTTATTAAAAGATCAGACAACTGCAACTCAAAATGGTTTATATAAAGTAACAACGGTTGGTTCTGGTTCGGCTGCATACGTATTAACAAGAACACCAGACGCTGACGCAGCTTCTGAAATAACTGGTGGTGCTTTCGTATTCGTAGAAGCTGGTACTGCAAATGCTGACAATGGTTACGTATTTACTCACAATGGTACTCCAACATTAGGAACAACTAACATAACGGTTGAACAATTCTCTGGTGCTGGTCAAATATCTGCTG
>Ga0213858_10001034_pt1 | contig 13086 bp, 14 predicted proteins | sample PICome_FD_160122 | JGI IMG/M metagenome (GOLD analysis project Ga0213858, IMG submission 160122) | Coastal seawater microbial communities near Pivers Island, North Carolina, United States - PICO245 | ecosystem: Environmental > Aquatic > Marine > Coastal | place: USA: North Carolina | collected... | reverse complement strand
GCGTCATGACGCAGGGGGGCGTCGTAGTGCTGGCCGCGGTAAGTGTGATCCACCGCCTGCTTGCTGGGTTGCTCGTGCTGGCTGGCGTCGTAGGCGACGCCGCGGTAGGTGCGTTGTTGAACGGTCATGGTGGGAGCCTCGAAGGGTTGGAAAGTCCCCGATGGGTCGGGGCCGCTTCGATGGAAGGAGCGTTGCTTCGCCTTGCGGAGGGGCTACTTCCGGCTGAACGACAGATGCGGAGCACCCGTCAAGCTCAACGTTTTGTCCTTCCATACACTTCTACCCCATCGACGCTGTTCATCGTGAACGGTTTGCCTGTTTGTTTGTGAAAAGTTTGTGAGTTTGTAGCGTGCTGATGCTGTTGCGTCTGCGTGATGAGTTCGTCCACCTCCTCTGACTCTGCTTCTCACTCCTCTTCAGGCTCCTCGTCCACGCGCACGCCCCTGTATGGCGAACGCGCCATCGCCGACGCGGAGTTGATCTGTTTTGACAACCCCCGACCCGGCCGGCCCTATGAGATTGCGATCGAGCTGCCGGAGTTCACCTGTCTCTGCCCGTTTTCCGGTTATCCCGATTTCGCCGTTCTGCGCTTGCTCTACCAGCCCGGGCCCCGCGTGGTGGAGCTCAAGGCGATCAAGCTCTACGTGAACAGTTATCGCGATCGCACGATCTCCCATGAGGAGGTGACGAATCGGATCCTTGACGACCTGGTGACGGCCTGCGACCCGGTCTGGATGCAGCTGGAGGCAGATTTTCATCCGCGGGGCAATGTGCACACCGTGGTGCGCGTCACGCACGGCTCGCGACAGCCGTGCTGATCAGTTCCGGCAGCTCCCGGGCGAAGCCCCCAAGGTTGCGGTTGCAGAGGCCAGCCACATGCAGCCGACGCCCATCAACATCCTGAATCGCCCACAGCTGTCGGGTGGCCACCATGCTCAGGCCGCCCCCGAGCAGGGTGATGGCAAAGCCTGCATACACCAGGGGAACACCTGGATCGCGCTTGAGCAAGAGCCCGCTGGCGGGAAGGATGCTCCACACCCGCACCGGCAGACCGTTGATCTCCGCGGCATCGCCACCAGGGCGCAGGGTCGCGAGGGCCTCCCCTCCTGCGCCGAACACCTGCACCGGCCCCTGTTCGCTGCTCACTGTCAGCAGCACTGGTTCGCTGCCATCCGGCCGGGTCGGCAGCACCAGGCCCCAGAGTTGTTCCCCCAGCTCGGGAAAGCTCTGCAGGGGCAGCTGCAGCTTCGGGCTGTTGCCCAGCTGCACGGTGATCGTTGCCAGTGACCAATCGGCCTGATACACCGTCATGCCGCGGTAGCGCAGCGGATGGTTGACGCTGATCTGCCGTTCGCTGTTGATGTCGTCGGGGCCCTGCAGGAGCAGCTGCGAGCGGAATTGTTCCGGCCGGCCGGCCGGGTCCCGATCGATCGCGAAGTCTTCCAGCGTGAGGGTGAGTTGGCTGTTGCCGGCGCGGTCGAGCAGGTCGAGGCTCCGGCCCGGAGCCAGGAACCGTTCCAGCCGATGACCAGCCAGGGATCCCCAGGCGGCACCCAGCATGAGCAGCACCAGGCCGGTGTGCACCAGAAGGGGCCCGACCCGGCCCATGGTGCCGCGACGGGCCTGGATGCGATTCTCTCCCTCCTGCACCTGCCAGCCCGATTGCCGCAACGTGTGGCTGAGCCTCAGAAGGGCCGCATCGGGATCGGGCAGGCTGACGCTCTGTGCCAGCGCCAGCTTGCTCAACTGGCGTGGTTCCCGGTAATCCACCCAACGCAGAGCCGCCTGCAGGGCCGGCCACTGCCGGCGCCAGCTGCAGAGGATCAGCGCCAGACCCAGCCAGGCCAGCAGTCCCAGAAACCAGGTGCTGCTGTACACGTGGTCGAGCTGGAGCGTCAGCATCCAGTCGCCGTTGATCAGGCCGAGCCAGGGGGTGGCGTTGAAGCGCTCCAGATAGAGCGCAGGGGCTTCGCCCTGGGGCAGGATTGTGCCAATGGCACTGGCCAGGGCGATGAGGAGCAGCAGTCCGATCGCCAGTCGCAGGTCTGACAGCAGGGCAGCCAGGCGGCGCATGGCAGTCATCGGTTCAGATCCAGTGGGAGAAGAGGGTGAGAGCACCGGTGGCGATGAGCACCATGCCGCTGATGGGGGGAACCCAGCGGCTGATCGGCCGCAGGGCGAGCAGACCCGGAACACTGGCGGCGGCACTGCCAGCCAGGAGCAGGGGCATCACCTGGCCGAAGCCGAAGCTGGTGAGCAACACCACGCCGATCAGGGGGCTGCCGCTGGTCGCGATCCAGCCCAGCAACACCGCCAGAACGGGGGTGGTGCAGGGCGATGCGGCCAGGCCGAAGGCCAGTCCTGCCGCGATCGGGGCCAGAGGGGCCGGCACGTTCTGAGACCAGTGCTGGGGATCGGGCCCTGCCGGAAGGGGGAGTCGGACCAGGCCGAGCAGGTTCAGGCCCATCACCAGGGCGAGAACGGCCACCACAGTGGGGAGCGCATCGGGCACTTGTCCGTAGATGCGCCCCAGCAGACCGCTCAGGCTCCCCAGAATCACCAGCGCCGACACGATGCCGGAGCAGAAGAGCAGGCTGCGCTGCCAGGGAGCCTGGCGCCCTTCAAAGCCCGCCAGGTAAGCGAGGGTCACCGGCAGCAGGGAGAGGGAGCAGGGGCCGAGGCTGGTGAGGGCACCGCCGGCGAACACCAGGCCTACCGTGACCGGCCCCGGTTGGGTGAGGGCCTGGGACAGCAGCTGCTCACTGCTCTGGGCAAGTCCGGGGAGATCGAGGTTGATGATCGCCTGAGGAAGGAAAATTCACCTTATCGAGCAGTTGGACCGCCCTGGGGCGACAGCTCGCTTGATCGTTTCAATCGACGCGATCCCACCAGACCGGTGGATTCCAGGGAGCAGCGGATCAGCAGACCAGCGATCAGGAGGCTCGACAGCAGGGAATTACCGCCGTAACTGATCATCGGCAAAGGCAGACCGGTGGTGGGCATCGAGCCGGAGGCCACGGCAAGGTTCATCACCGACTGCCCCACCAACAGGCTGGTGCAGCCGATCGCCGTGAGCCTGGCCTGATTGCTGCGGCAGCGCAGCGCCACCCGCAGGCCGAGGAAGCCCACCAGCATGAGAAAGAGGATCAGCATCAAGGAGCCAATGAAGCCGAATTCCTCCGCAAACACGGCAAAGATGAAATCGGTGCTTTGAATCGGCAGATACTGCAGTTTCTGGGTCGAGAGGCCGAAGCCTTCGCCAAACAGGCCACCCGAGCCGATCGCCAGCAGGCTCTGCACGAGTTGATAGCCGTCGCCCTGGGGGTCCTGCCATGGGTCCAGGAAGGAGATCACCCGGAGGCGCTGATAGTCATTGATCATGATGCTGGCCCAGCCCAGCAGCCCTCCCAGAAGCGCTGTGCCGAACAAGGTGCGCAGGCGGAGACCGGCGGAGAAGGCCATCAGCCACAGCAGGAGTCCGGTGAGGGCTGCGGTGCTCAGGTTCGGTTGCTTGAGGATCAGCAGGATGAGGGCTCCGAAACTGCCGAGCCAGAGCAGTTTCTGATCAGCGGCGCTGCGTTTCCAGTGCGAAAACAAACTGGCGGCCTGCAGCACCACAAACGGCTTCACCAATTCGGAGGGCTGGATCTGAACGGGGCCGATGACCAACCAGCGGCTGGCGCCATTCACCGTGCTTCCGAACACGAGGGTCGCTCCCACCAGCAGGATTCCCAGCCAGAGGGCAGGACCGGCAATCTTCATCCAGCGCCGGAGATCGGTGCTGATCGCGCTGATCAGCAGCACCCAGCTGGCACCCATCCAGATCAGCTGGCGTTTCACGTAGTAGGCCCCTTCGCCCATTTCCCGGCTTGCGACCCACCAGCTGGCGGAGGCCAGGATCAGCAGGCCGGCGATGCTCCAGATGGCGGTGAGGCTGATCAATAGCCTGGCTTCAGCAGGCCAGAGCGACCAATCGAGGGGCAGATGCCGCTGCCAGAAACCAGCAGACCGCTCGGTTGCCCGTTCGGCTGGCTGGCTTCTACGGGTGAGGGCACGGGAACTACGCAACGCCATCGAGTCATGACCTCCCATTCAGACGCCTGAGGGCGACTTTGCCAAGCCACAAAAAAGCCCGACTTACGTCGGGCTCCAGACATTGGATTTGGTGAACTGAAGAACGCTCAGTTGCCGACGTTCACCTGGGGACGCCCACTGCAGAGCTCAACCTTCAGGATGCGTCCACCCTGCTTCATGATGCGCTGCTGTTCAGCGAACCAGCTGTCGTAAGGCACCCACTTCGTGAAGAAGGTGTTTTGAAGTTCGCGCTGACTCCGGGTCTTTTCAGGACTTGGAATGCAGGCGGTGACTTTGAACAACCGCATGGGAATCAGTTGCCGAGGCCGGAGCAGATGTAATCGAAGTACACGCCCATTTCACGACCAGCATCGGGGCCGACCAGTGAAGCGGTGACTTCCTTCATGGCTTGAATGGCTTGCACAGTGGCACCAATGGGCACACCCAGAGAGTTGTAGGTCTCTTTGAGGCCGTTCAGCACGCGCTCATCCAGGATGGAGGTGTCGCCGGCGAGCATGGCGTAGGTGGAATACCGGAGGTAGTAATCCAGGTCGCGGATGCAGGCGGCGTAGCGGCGCGTGGTGTACATGTTGCCACCGGGACGGGTGATGTCCGAGTAGAGCAGAGCCTTGGCCACCGCATCTTTAATGATGGTGGAGGCGTTGGCACTAATGGTGGCAGCGGCCTTGACGCGCAGTTCGCCACTGGCGAAATAGCTCTCAAGGTTGCTCATCGACGCAGAGTCGAGATAGAGACCCTGAACGTCAGACTTGTTGATGACGTTGGTGATGGCGTCTTGCATGGATCCGTGAAGGGGGGCGAGAAGGCGAGAAGTCGACGAAGGTCAGGCGAGAGCGCCCACCACGTAGTCGAAGTAGGTGCCAGCTTCTTCGGCATCAGTGCCGGTGAGAATGCCCATGGCCACCGCCTTCATTTCGCGGATCGCTTCAGCCATGGCTTCGAGGGGAGTGCCCAGGGCTCGATACATCTCGCGGGCGCCGATCACGCCGATCTCTTCGATCGGGGTGACGTCTCCAGCGACCACGCCGTAGGTGACGAGGCGCAGGTAATAGTCCATGTCGCGCAGGCAGGAGGCGGTCATTTCCTCGCCATAGGCATTGCCGCCGGGGGAGATGACGTCAGGGCGCTTCTGGAAGAGCTGGCTAGCGGCCTGCTTGACGATACGCTCTCTGCTTTCGCTGAGAACCTGGGCGATGCGGAGGCGACGCTGACCGCCGGCGACGAACGCCTTGATCTGGTCGAGTTCGCCAGGGCTGAGGTAGCGGGCTTCGGCGTCCGCGTTGATGATCGAGTTGGAGACGATGCTCATGCAGTTCTGCCTCGAAACAAGCGGCCGCCCGAAGGAGACCGATATCCGGTGAGTGGTTGACGCGACCAGTGTGCCTGATCGCCCCAGCATTCTGTGGCAGCGCTGAGAATCTCCCCCGGGGCCGGTAACAGTTCTTCACTCCGCCGTGAATCCTTAAGAGTCATTGCAGCGCAAGGGGTCTGCGGGGACTCTGTCCATGGGACGGCAACAGCATTGATCAACACAATCGCCATCAATCTTGCCCTCTATTGATGACAACAAACGCAAGAAAAAGCCCCATGCACACTTGAGTGCATGGGGCGATTTGATCGGCAGATCCGACGCCGGCGCATGTGGCGCTGGCTTTGGATCAGATGGCGCCTTTGAGCGGAGGGTTGAGGCCGGCATTGCCGCCATACAGCGCTGCGCCACGGTTAAAGCTCGCCATGGTGGTGCCGTCCTGGCTGTTCATGCCCTGGTAGCTCGGAACCTGATCGGCGCCGAAGGCATTGGCGTAAGCCTCGGAGCTCAGCAAGCGATCGATGGCGGACTGCTGGCCCTGCTTGACGCGCGTGGCCAGGAACTCGCTCACTTCGCGGGGCAGCGGTGCCCGACCCAGCAGCGCCAGATGGGCTGCTGTCGCGGCCCTCAGTGGGGCCATGCGCCAGAGACGCTGCTGGAAAAGCTCACTCGCGGCCACGCGGCCCACAAATTCGGCCACGCTGAGGCGGCGTTGACGGAACAGGGATTCCGCATCGCTGAGACGTTCCGACTCCACGGGCATGCGGTTGAGCAGCTGGCGATAGATCGCCTGAATCGCCGCTTCGATTTCGTTCGCGGTCGCGGCCTCCGCTAGGCGCAGGGGGCGATTGAGCCCCTGACGCCGGCGAAGGCCGGTGGGGCTGGCGCCGGCGAGAGCTTTGCGCATGGCGGTTTCGGCCGTTTCGGGGAGGCCGAAGCCGAAGCTGCTGCTGGAGCTGCTCCAGCTGGGGACTGCACCTGCCGGCACGCTGGGTTGGGGCGCGACCGGTGCCACCGTTGAAGAAACGCTGCTCTAGCTGGGAGCTTGCCCACCGCCGGGCTGCCAGCGGGGTGAGCTCCAGCGACGGCGTGGTGTGGGCTGACTGCGCAGGCTTTCTGGGCCCTGCTGTTGCGCCGGGCGCATCTCCTGCACCTGGCCACCGGTGAGCTTGGCACTCCAGCTGCCGCGAACGACAGGCCGGTCGGCCAGATTGCGGCGCGTGAGATCGGCGCTGGAACGGAAGCCCTTCGGCTTCAACACATTGGGACGCTGATAGGTGGTGGCGACGCCCGCTGCAATCAGGTCAACGGGACGTTTGAGGGCCGGAACCCGACGCGTGCGCAGATCGGTGGGGGTGATGAACCGCTCATAGGGCACGGTGTCTTCACCAAAGCAGTCGTTGTATTCGATGCTGTTGATCAGCGCATCCACAACCCCGTAGAAACCCTGTTGCGCTGCCGTGTCAAACAGGGAATCGATCTCCCAGCGCCCGAAGGTGGGACGGCCGAGCAGGCGGCGATGCATCACCTCAATCGCTTTGGTGAGGTAAAGGCCACTCCAATAGCGACGGCGGAAGGCCTGGGAGCGGGCGACCTGGCGTACGAATTCACGCAGGCTGATGTCGCCGTTCTCCAGTTTGATCTCCTCCACCTTGTTGCGTTCGCCCTCGTAGCCGGCGCTGCCCAGCACCTGGACGTAAACGGCGTTGATCACCGCCTGGGTGCTGGATTCAGTGCCGCGAATGCTCGGTTGTCCAGCTCGCCTGGGGATGGAATTCCCGCCGGTGGCGATCTGCTGGAGACGCATCACCCTGGGGCCGACGCGGCGAGGCGTGCTGCCACGGAACTGGGGGCTGGCCATCTGACCGGGCTCCCGCATGCCATTACCCACGAGGATCCTGCGGTTGTCGTAGCCGGCAGGGGCCGGGCGGGTGGCAACCGATGCGGTGGCGGAGGGGAAGATGGAGCCGTACTGAATGCCTAGCGGGTCGTTGCCGCCGCCGTAGGCATGCTGGTCGCCGAAAGGTTGGCGGTAGGAGGCATAGAGGGTGACGTATTGGGGTGCACCTTCGAAGGGGGCGCTGAAGCGGAAGAGCTTGCGGTTCGAGCCCCAGCCTGCACTTTCCTGGGCTTCCTCGCCCAGGTCCCTCAGGAAGGGAACGGTTTCCTCGCCGAAGACGCGCGCGTACTCCAGCGTGTTGATCAGCGCATCCACCAGACCGTTCAGCCCCTGGGCGCTGACGATGTCGAAGTAACGGGTGAATTCCTCGCGGGAGCTGATCCCGCGTCCGAGGAAGTGGCGGAAGGCGAGTTCCACGGCCCGGCTGTTGGAGAAGCGGGCGTAGAACTGTTGGCGGTATTCCTTGCTGCGGCCGAGGGCACGAATGAATTCGCGCATGGAGATGTCACCCTGGCGCACCTGGGTGGCCTCCACAGGGCAGGGACTTTGTGAATAGGCCTTGGTGATGTCGCGCTCGAACACCTGGCGATAGGCGGCGCGAACCACCTCGGCCTTCTGGGCACCGGTCATGGCCGGCTTCATTGTGTAACGCAGAGCTTTGCCCTTGGCGGCGAGGGCATAGATCGCAGGCAGTTGCAGGCCCTGGTTCTCGGGGCTGCCCAGACGCTGTCGGGCTGAAGGCGTTGGAATCGCCAGTTCTTCGAGCAGCACGTTGAAGCACTGCACGGTGAGGCGTCGCGCTTCCGGCTGCTGCTTGAGCAGGCTGGCTGCGGCAGCACGCATTTCCTGAAGTGCCACGTTGGTGGCGGCGAGGGAGCAGCCCTTTTCCAGCACGTCGCGCAGGCCGCGGGTGTTCACGGCAAGGATGCTGGGGTCACCCGCCACAAGGGCATAACCCACGTAGCGCAGGAACCAGCCGAGATCGCGGATGGATTTCCGCATTCGATCAGGGCCGTATTTAGCAACGCTGATCGGAGCAAATCCGGTCGGCAGCACCACGCGGACGTCAGCGTCTTCACCACTGCCCTGGAGAAGGCGGCTGAGGAAGTTGCCGCGTCCGGCGGAGCCGTCAGCCCCGGTGAAGGTGCGCACTGACTGAGCGAATGCCACCTGATCCGATGCCAGCGGTGTGCCGTCGGCTGCGCTGCTCTCACCCGTGCTCAGGGGTGCGTCAAGGAACGACAGCGGCGTACCGCCGGCAAAAATCCGGTTGGCGGCTCGCGCCACGATCGCTTCGGCGTTGGCGGCAAGCACCTGGGCGGCAGCCAGACGATCCTGACCGCTACGGAAGAAGGTGACCAGGTTGTCGAGCTCCGCTCCATCGGGAAAGCGGTCCTGTTGTTCAGCCTGACGAACGCTGGAGAGCGGCAGGGTGTCGAACAGCTGAGGGGAAACCCTGGGGCTGCCGCTGCTGGCGGTCACGGTCATGAACGAAAGCAAGCCGGATCCGGCCAGGTTACGGGTCGCCTTCTGGGCTCCAGGAAGGGCATAAACAAATGTTTGCAGGCCGTGGCTGAGCGCCCGGAATGGCGCCATGGCGCATGAAAAGCTCGCGACACACCCCAGCGGTGTTGCCGTCCCCCCCATCCGCATGTCCGACTCCCGCCGCGACGCTGCCACGCCAGTGGTGAGCGCCTTTTATGACCGCTTCCCCTACCCGGGTGATCCGCTTCAGGATGGCCCCCCGCCTGGTTACAACTGGCGTTGGTGTTGGGCCAGCGTCCAGTCCGCTGTGCGGGGGCAGTTGTCGAGCCCGTCCGGCGGTGCCCCCCACCCCGTGCGCTTACTCGATGCCGGTTGCGGCACCGGGGTCAGCACGGATTACCTCTGCCATCTCAATCCGGGGGCGGATGTGCTGGCGGTGGACATCAGCGCCGGCGCCCTGGAGGTGGCGCGGGAGCGCCTGCGTCGTTCCGGAGGAGGCGAGCGCGTGGTGGCACTGCGCCAGGAACAACGCAGCCTGTTGGATCTCGCTGGCGAGGGGCCGTTTGACTACATCAATTCCGTGGGAGTGCTCCACCATCTCCGGGATCCCCTCGCCGGACTGCGCTCCCTGGCTGACCTGATGGCGGAGGACGGAATTCTGCATCTGTTCCTTTATGCCGATGCGGGGCGTTGGGAAATTCATCGCTGTCAGCGGGCCCTCGCTCTCCTGGGGGTGGGCACGGGGGAGAGCGGTCTGAGATTGGGCCGAGAACTGTTTCAGGTGCTTCCCGAAGAGCATCGGCTCCGGCGCCATCACGAGCAGCGATGGGCGCTTGACACGGCCGCGGATGCCAATTTCGCCGACATGTACCTGCATCCCCAGGAGACCAGTTACAACCTGGCGCGGCTGATGGCTCTGATCGAAGCGGCCGGGCTTCATTTCGCCGGCTTCTCCAATCCTGCGGTGTGGGACCCATCCCGCCTTCTCACCGGTGAGCTCCTGGAGAGAGCTCTAGCGCTCTCTCCTCGCGAGCAGGGGGCTCTTGTCGAGGAGCTCGATCCCAACATCAGTCATTTTGAGTTTTTTCTGACGCGGCGCCCGGTGGTGCCAAATGAATGGCCGGAGGATCGGCTGTTGCTGGAAGCCTCTGCGGAGCTTCAACCCTGCCTCTGGGGCTGGCCTTCCGGGAGCCTGCTCGGTCCGGACCTCGAGCCCCTGTCGCTCAGCGACGCTGAGGTCGCCGTGCTGCGTGCTGTGGAGGCTCAGCCCGGGGTGCCCCTGCACTCTCTTGCCGGCCTGGAGGTCAACGCCTCCGTCGTTCGGGATCTCTGGAGGCGGAGACTGCTGCTCATGCGTGCTCCCCAAGGGGGATCAGCCGAGCACGCGTGATAGATTCCGCGCGCTTTCTCAGAAGCTGTTTGCAGGCGTTGTCTTCCACTGATGCGGTCCTGGCCTCCGGCCCCGCCGACAACGGAATGGATGACTACGCCCGATTGCAACGGCGACTGATGTTGGCCACCTTGATCGTCTCTCTGGTTGCGGCCCTTGTCGCGGCCATCCGTTTCGATCTCCTTGTGGCCCGCAGCCTGTTGGTGGGAGCAGCCGCTGGTCTTCTGTACCTGCGCCTGCTCGCCCGCAGCGTGGCCCGGCTCGGCGGAGGATCCCGTCAGGTGGGGCGATTTCAGCTGGTTGTGCCGATGCTTCTGATCGTTGCTTCGGCCAGGCTTCCCCAGCTCGACTTGCTTCCCGCCTTCCTCGGTTTTCTTCTCTACAAGCCCGCCTTGATCCTTCAGGCCGTCACTGACGCCTGAGTCCGCGCAACCCCCTGACTTCATGGCTCTGTTGCCCCTCCCCCTTCCCTTCGCCGAACTGGAGGTGGGCCAGCATCTGTACTGGCAGATCGGCAATCTCAACCTCCACGGCCAGGTGTTTCTCAGCTCCTGGGTTGTGATCGGTGTGCTGCTGGCCCTCGTGGTCGTCGGCACCCGCAAGATGGAGCGTGATCCCCGGGGTGTGCAGAACCTCCTCGAGTTCCTTTGGGATTATCTGCGCGATCTTGCCCGGGAGCAGATTGGCGAAAAGGCCTATCGCGACTGGCTGCCTTTTGTCGGCACCCTGTTCTTGTTCATCTTTGTCTGCAACTGGGGCGGCGCTCTGATTCCTTGGAAGCTTGTTGAGCTTCCCAATGGCGAGCTTGGCGCCCCAACGGCTGATATCAACACCACCGTGGCCATGGCCCTGCTGGTGTCCCTGTCTTACTTCTATGCCGGTCTGAGCCGCAAAGGTCTGCGTTACTTCGAGTACTACGTGGATCCGACTCCGATCATGCTTCCGTTCAAAATCATCGAAGATTTCACGAAGCCTCTGTCGCTGTCCTTCCGTCTGTTCGGAAACATTCTGGCGGATGAACTGGTGGTGGCTGTGCTGGCTTTCCTGGTTCCGGTCCTGGTTCCCTTGCCCGCCATGTTCCTCGGCCTGTTCACCAGTGCTATCCAGGCTCTGATTTTTGCCACCCTCGCCGCCAACTACATCGGCGAAGCCGTTCACGAAGAGGCCCACTAGGTCTCCCTATCGCTTTCGCCGGTCCCCGGCGATCTGCTAAACACATCGCGCGCAGGTCCGGGTGGAACCGGGCCCACTCCTTTCAGGGGAGTGTCCCGGGCGCGCTCTGCCCTTTCCGCGCTCATCCTGCGCAACCCCAACGCTTTCCACCAATGAGTGATCTGACCTCCGCCGCCTCCGTCCTGGCCGCCGCCCTCGCGGTGGGTCTCGCCGCCATCGGCCCTGGCATCGGCCAGGGCACCGCAGCCGGCCAGGCTGTGGAAGGGATCGCCCGCCAGCCCGAGGCTGAGGGCAAGATCCGCGGCACCCTGTTGCTGTCCCTGGCCTTCATGGAAGCTCTCACCATCTACGGCCTGGTTGTGGCTCTGGTGCTTCTGTTCGCCAACCCCTTCGCCGGCTGATTCAGGCAGCGCGGATCGCCATCCTCCGGGATGCGATCCGCGGTTTCGTCTGAGTTCACTATTTCGCTTCCACCCAGAGCTCCTCTTTCATGACCTGGCTTCTGCTCGCTGAAGCAGGGGTACCGGAGGGAGGTCTTTTTGACCTCGATGCCACCCTGCCGCTGATGGCGGTTCAGGTGGTGCTCCTCACCTTCCTGCTCAACTCCCTTTTCTTCCGTCCGGTCGGCAAGGTCGTGGAAGATCGTGAGGGTTACATTTCCACCAGCCGCGCCGAGGCCAAGCAGAAGCTGGCCCAGGTTGAGCGTCTGGAAGCCGACCTCACCGAGCAGCTTCGGAGCGCTCGACAGGCCGCTCAGGCCGCCATCGTGGAGGCCGAGCAGGAGGTGGACCGCTTGTATCGCGAAGCTCTCGCTGAAGCGGAGGCGGAAGCCAATCGCACGCGCGAGCAGGCCCGTCGCGAGATCGAGTCACAGCGTGAGCAGGCTTCAGCCCAGTTGATGGCCCAGGTCGATCAACTCAGCTCCCAGATCATTCAACGATTGCTGGCGGCCTGATGATGATGTTCTCTTTGCTTTTCGCGTCTGAGGGTTTCGGGATCAACCTGAACCTGTTCGAGACCAACCTGATCAACCTGATCATTGTGATCGGTGTGCTGGGCTGGTTCCTGAAGGGATTCCTCGGCGGCATTCTTGAACGCCGTCGCCAGGCGATCCTTCACGATCTCGACGATGCCGAGACCCGTCTGAAGAAAGCAACGGCTGATCTCGCCAAAGCGCAGGCCGACCTCGCTGCGGCTCAGCAGAAAGCTGAAACGATTCTTGCCGACGGCAAGGCCCGTGCTGAGGCGATCCGTCTGGATGGTGAGAAGCGCACAATTTCAGCTATGGCTGCTCTCAAGCAGGACGCTCTTTCCGAGCTCACCGCCGAGGGTGCCCGATTGAGTGAGCAACTTCGCCGTGAAGCCGCCATGGCCGCGATCGACAAGGTCATGGCCGAATTGCCTGGTCGCCTTGATGCCAACGGTCAATCCCGTCTCATCGATGCCTCCATCGCCAATCTGGAGGACGCCTGATGCCATTGCTCAATTCCCTGGCCACCCCTTACGCCGAAGCATTGCTGCAGGTCACCGACGGACGTCAGGAATCTGACGACGTCGCCCAGCAGTGCAAAGACCTTCTCGGCCTCTGGAACAGCTCCCTGGAGTTTCGTGAGGCGATGACCTCGCCCGTGCTGGAACCAGACGGCAAGAAACAGGCCCTGACCAGTCTTCTCGCCGAGCAGTTGAAGCCTTCTCTTCTTAATCTGCTCAAGGTTCTGGCCGACCGTCCTCCAC
>Ga0213858_10001031_pt1 | contig 13089 bp, 12 predicted proteins | sample PICome_FD_160122 | JGI IMG/M metagenome (GOLD analysis project Ga0213858, IMG submission 160122) | Coastal seawater microbial communities near Pivers Island, North Carolina, United States - PICO245 | ecosystem: Environmental > Aquatic > Marine > Coastal | place: USA: North Carolina | collected... | reverse complement strand
GCCGAGTGGTCTCAGCCCAGAGGCGGACTGGACGAAGTTTTTGCCTGATGACTACTACGACAACTTAGCCCAAGGTAAGACTGAGGACTGGGTGGATGTGTATATACACGCCCAGTTTGGCAAATCCCTAAGTGGCCAGCCTGTTTTCCGCTCGTTCGACAGAACAGTACACGCGTCTAAGGAAGAGCTGGTGCCGATGTACACGGATAGCCCGTTGATAATCGGGGTAGACGCAGGGCTGACGCCAGCTGCTGTCATAGGGAACGTCGCCTACGACGGACGACTGGTTGTCTACGATGCGTTAATATCCGACGGGATGGGAGCGCTTAGGTTCGTGCGGGAGCGGCTGAAACCCTTGCTTGCTAACAAATTTGCGGGGCGGAGGGCAGTCGTGATTATCGACCCTGCGGCGTTCCAGAGGGTGCAGACCGACGAGCGGACAGTGGCTGACATATATAAAAACGAGGGGTTCAGCGTGCGGCCTGCGCGGACGAACTCGGTGGCTGCGAGGATCTCGGCGGTTGATAAATACCTGACCCGTGTGGTGGATGGGAAGTATAGTTTTGTTGCGTGTTCGGTCCATGCGAACAATTTGATCCAAGCTCTGGCAGGAAAATATCGTTATAAAATAAATACTAAGGGGGTGCGGGATGAGAAACCGGAAAAATCCCACCCTTGGTCTGACGTCGCTGATGCGTTCCAGTATATGTGTCTCCACGCTGATGGCGGTGAGGTATTTGGGGCGCAGTCGTTCCAGACGCAGCGAAGAGAGATAGCGAAAGTGTCTGCTGGAGGGTGGACGTAATCTGTTGACGCGTTAGCAGATAAGTGATACGAGTGTAACAGATCACATGTGAGATAACCTATGGCGCTAGGCCCAGCACTGATACCTGTTGCGCGTGCCTCCGACCTTGAGGCAGCTGCGCAGCGAGAGGCTTCCCAGAAGCAAGCGACACCTATGATTCAAGGACTGGCTTCGCATACGCGGAAGCGGTGGGAGGTTATGCGTGACCATTTTCGTGAGGATCTCGAAGATCGACTGACAGCCTGTGTGCGTGCTCGGAACATGGAGTACGAACCCTCTAAACTCGCTGAGATACAGGAGCAGGGCGGGTCAGAGATATTTATGGGGATAGTGTCTACGAAATGTCGTACCGCTACTGCATGGCTGCGAGACACGCTCCTAGGGCAAGGTGCGGACAAACCTTGGTCTCTCTCCCCTACCCCGATACCAGAAGTGCCCCCAGAAGACGCGATGGCGATGCAGAACATGATGCGTCAGACGTTGATGCAGTATTACGCTGAAGGCGGTGCACAGCCCTCCCCTCAAGAGCTGAGAGAACTTGCCTCTGGCATGAAAGACACCGCGATGCGCGAGTTGAAGCACAGAGCGGAGAAACGTGTCGAGCGTATGGAGAAAAAACTCGAGGACCAGATGGTTGAGGGCGGTTGGACGAAAGCCCTGTTTGAGTTTACAAACGATGTTGCGACGTTCCCGTATGCGATCATGAAGGGGCCGATACCGCGCAAACGTAAAGTCATGAAGTACGTCGACGGTGGTATGGCTGTTGTAGAAGTCGTCCGTGACGAGTGGGAGCGGATTGATCCGTTCAAGTTTTATTGGGCACCGTGGGGCGATGACGTCCAGTCTATGCCTATAATTGAGGTCCACCACCTGACCCGTGATGATGTCGAGAACATGATCGGAGTGGAAGGGTACGACGAAGCGTCTGTACGCTCGTTGCTTGTGGACTTCGGTTCGAGTGGGATGGACTGGCTCGACAGTGATAGCAGCGACTACGAGGAAGTCACGAGTTTAGATTTTGATGAAGCAAGCTCCGATGTGGTGGCTGCTATACAGCTTTGGGATACAATTCCCGGCGATTTGCTTCTCGATTGGGGTTTGTCTGAAGAAGAAATTCCGGACCCGCAGAAGTCATACCCCTGCGAAGTTTGGATGGTAAATAACACGGTAATTCGTGCGGTTTTGAATTACGACCCGCTTGGGCGTAAACCTTACTACGTTACTTCCTTCGAAAAAATTCCCGGTCGGTTGGACGGTAACGGAGTCGCCGACCTCTGTATGGACGCCCAGAATATGTGCAACGCCGCTGCTCGTGCGTTAGCTAACAATATGGGTATAAGCTCCGGTCCACAGGTCGGCGTGAATATTAGTAGGCTCCCCGCCGGAGAAGACATCACTCAGATGTACCCGTGGAAAATCTGGCAGTTTAGACAGTCAGACTACAACGATTCCTCTCCACCTATGACATTTTTTCAGCCAAACTCTAACGCTGCGGAGCTTATGGCGGTGTTTGATAAGTTCATGGTGCTTGCGGACGAGGTGTCGGGCATACCAAAATACATGACAGGTTCACACGTTCCGGGCGCAGGACGCACGTCGTCAGGGCTGTCTATGCTGATGAGCAACGCTGGCAAGTCTATCAAGCAGGTGATTGCAAACATCGACTTTGATGTGATCCGCCCCATGTTGGAGCGGCAGTACCAGAGAAACCTACGTTATGCAGATGATCCGGATTTAGTTGGTGATGTACAAATACTTGCACGCGGCGCGATGTCGTTGGTCGTTAAAGAAGCCGAAGCTGTTCGCAAAAATGAGTTTCTCCGTTTGGTACTGGAGAGTCCGATTGCACAACAGATTGTTGGCCTACCGGGTACGGCTGAACTCCTCAGGGATATGGCCGGTAACCTCAACACCAATGTTGATCGTCTTGTCCCTTCTCGAGAGGATGTGCAGAAGCAGCAAATGATTCAGCAGCAGATGATGCAACAACAGCAAGCGCTTGAGCAAGCAGCCAACCTTCAAGAAGACGGTTCTGAGCAAGGTGGGCGTGCGAGTAACACTATGAGTGCCCGACCAAATGGGCGTTGAGCGTATCTGTTGACACGTTAACATATATCAAGTAAACTTTCGATAATGATTGATCTGAATCTTGCAGACCCGCAGCACATACAATCGCTGCTCAAGATAAAAGAGGCAGGTTCGGCCAATCCTTTCATCGCCTTCCTAGAGGGCGAAATACAAGACGCGGCAGCGCGGCTAATAAAAGCAGACGACACGGTTACAATCCACCGTTTGCAAGGTCGGGCTGAAGCATTTCAAGACCTACTGGCTGCGATTGAAGAGTCGCATAAGGTAGTTAAACGCTCGTAAGAGCACGACGAAGCATACCATACGCGGAAGCAGCATACCCACGGGCGCTGCAGAAGATAGTTGGCGCTTTAAGGAGAAAAATATGGCTCTGCCTAAACAGGTGCAAAAGCAGCTTGAGGAAGTAGAAGAACTAGAAAAAGCGATTTTAGCCCAGCAGAATCCGGAGGAAGCACAGGATGCAGCCCCAGAGGAAGTGGATACTAAGGCCGAAGACGCTAGCGAGACGGAACCAGCTCCTGAACCTGAGAAAGCGAAGCCAGCTGACACGTCGCCGACGGACGTAGAGGAAGAGACTTTTAAGCAAAAGTACAGCACCCTTCTGGGTAAGTACGAAGCTGAAGTTCCACGGTTGCACCAGCAGGTGCGCGAGATGAACGAAGTGACTAAGCAACTCCAAGACGAGATTGCAGCGCTTAAAGTCAAACCGACAAAGCCGAAGGAGAAAGTCAGTTTAGTGACCGATGAAGAACGAGCCGAGTTTGGCGAAGAACTTCTGGATGTCCAGCGTCGAATTGCGAAGGAGGTTTCTCACGAATACGAGGAACGTTTTGAGCAACAAGAGTCGGTTATCAAAGAACTGCAAGACCAGCTTGCAAAGACAGGTAACCAGATCGGCGAAGTAGGTTTTAGTCAAAGACTGGCCCAGCTAGTCCCAGATTTTGCTGAAGTTGATCAAGACGAGCGCTGGATGAAGTGGCTGAATGAGCATGATCCCATGCTTAGGGGGCCGCGCAGAAGCCAAGCACAGGCCGCATTCGATGCAGGTGACGCAGAAGCCGTAGCTCACTATGTGAACTTGTGGAAAAAAACGTTAGCTGAACCGACTGAGCCTGAGAAACCGGTAGTCCAAGCGGAGCTTGAGAAACAGGTCGCGCCAACTCGAAGTGCTAACTCGGTAAAACAGCCGACGAACCAAAATTCTAAGATCTACTCCGCTAAGGAGATGGATGCAGCTTGGAACAAACTTTCGTTGATGATGCGCCGAGGGAAACTCGAAGAGGCAGCAAAACTTGAAGCAGAACTATCAGCTGCATACACCGAGGGCCGCGTCCGACCATAAGTGTTAACGCGTTAACTTATGAAGGCAGCTGTACACCAACTTAGACGTATAGGAGGCCGAAATGGCAGCTGTATTTCCCGTCGTAGGCTCAGGCGCATTCGACACAACACCATCCTACTCTGGTCAGTTTATCCCCACGCTGTGGTCGCAGAAGCTCAATGCTAAGTTCTACGCGAACACAATGATGACTGAAATCGCTAACACTGACTGGGAAGGCGAGATCGCAAACCAAGGCGATACAATTCGTATCCGCACAGCACCATCAATCACCATTAATGATTATACTGGCGCTGGCATGACTCTGACCGATGAAGTCCCAACACCTATCTCTGTAGATATGCAGATCGACCAAGGTAAGTACTTCAGCGTTCAAGTCAACGATGTGCTTGCATACCAAGCAGACATGGACCTTATGAACATGTTTACTGAGGATGCAGCAAAGCAACTCAAAATCACCATCGAAAACGAGACGTTCTTTCAGTACTTTGTGACTGAAGGTGCGAACGCGACAAACAAAGGTGCAACTGCTGGCGCAAAATCAGCTGGGTATAACCTCGGTACTGATACTGCTCCTGTGGACCAAGCAACTCCTGCAAACATCCTCAACACTATCTTGAAAATGTCTGCGGCGCTTGACGAAGCAAACGTACCAGAAGATGGCCGCTGGTTGATTATCACACCATTTGACCGTCAGCTGTTGATGCAAACAGACATCGCGCAAGCCTACTTTACAGGCGATCAGTCAAGCACCATCCGCACCGGCAAGATTGGTCAGTTGGACCGCTTTACTGTGTATGTGTCTAACTTGCTGCCAAAAGGTGGTGCGGGCAAAGCTATGGTAAACGGCCTTGCTGCAACCTCCTCTGGTGCAACGCTTTCAAACGCTAAAGCCCGCCGCATGATGGTCGCTGGTACGAAGCACGCGTGCTCCTTCGCGTCTCAGATCAACAAAACTGAGCAGCTTCGCAACCAAACAGACTTCGGCGATAAGGTTCGCGGTCTAGCAGTCTATGGGCGCAAGGTGCTCAAAGACGACGCGCTGTGCACAGCCATTGTAGGATCAGCTACTTAATAAGTGGCCCACGGAGGGGGTTCGCCCCCTCCTTCTACAAAGGAGAAGCATATGGACGTGTATCAACTTGTCGATGCTTTAGGCGGCGATATTGTAAGCAACAAAGCTGTGGTCCGAATAGATGATGAGCCGATTGTAGTCGGTGAGATTATTGACAACGAGTTTCAGCTAAATGCTGCAGGTAAAGCTCTTGCGGCAAAGCACAAGCCAGCAAAGAAACCCGCCAAGAAAGCAACTACGCGCAAACGTGCAAGGACACCTGACGGCAGATTAAAAGCTGACGATCCAAGCACCCCTGATGTAAATGAGGCATGGGAAGATGGCGACAGTTAAGGTCATTGATATTATCCGCAACGTCGAGCACGTACTGCAAGACACCAATATCCGCTGGCCTCGAACCGAGCTTCAAAGCTGGATAAATGAATCCTACCTTGCAATCATTCTTTTGCGCCCTGATGCAAATGCTAAAACAGGTACTTTTACTTGTGCAGCAGGTTCTAGGCAGAGTTTGACTGCTCAGTTCGCGTCTGGGCTAAAGCTGATAGACGTAACGCGAAACCTAGCTAGTTCCTCTAACAAACAAGCAATCCGTCTTGTGTCTAGGTCGGTCCTCGATGACCAACGCCCCACGTGGCATTCTGAGACAGGCACTGTCAACATTCAGCATTTCATGTACGATGGTAGACAGCCCAAAGAATTTTTTGTGTATCCGCCAGCAACTACGTCTGCCGAGATTGAAGTTGTTTACGCAGATGCAGTTACTGAACACGCACTAACAGAGTCACAGCTTGATCCTGCAGGCACAGATACCACAGTTATTCTGCTCGACGACATCTACAAAAGCCCCATAACAGATTGGGTGCTCTACAGAGCTTACTCAAAAGACGCTGAATATGGTGCAAACGAAGCTCGCGCTCAAGCATCGTATCAGTCGTTCAATGCTGTTCTAGGATCAAAAACGCAAGTGGACGCCGCAGCTGCGCCACAACTGGCTACATCGGTGACATAGCATGGCAAAACTTTGGGCTAGTTTCTTTCCGTATGTGCAGCCCTACGTGCCGGGATGCCCTGAGATTGTTTTGACTTCGCACTTACAAGAGGCCGCCGCTAAGTTCCTAGCGCGTAGCGAAGTGTGGCGGTTTGACATAGAACCCGATTTTACCAGCAAAAACACTTCTGACTACGAGATTGATGTTCCTCGAAACACTGTACTTGAGAACATATTAACACTGTATGTCGACGATTGTGAAATACGCGCAGTCTCAGATCGTCATGTTGATCGCTCATCAAAGGCTGCAAAGTCTCGGCCACTATATTACAGCATTTACCAAGACACTCAGATCCGTTTCTTCCCTACTCCCGATAAGAAATACACATTCGAGGGCAAAGGTGTCCTTAAAACATCGCTAAGTGCTACGGGCGTAGAAGACTGGATTTATGAAACGTTCGGCAGGTGCATAAGCTACGGCGCGATAGCGATGCTAGCGGGTATTCCCGGCAAAGAGTGGTCTAATCCAGAGTTGTCTCTTTACTACCAAATGAAGTTTGACAAAGACGCTGACGCTGCAAAGAGCCGCGATGCTCGACGTGTCAATCTGCGCATTGCTCCTATCGGATTTGATCGCGCGACAGGGTACAGGAGGGCGTACTAATGGCTACCACCTTTAAGTATGTCCAAGGAGACACCCGCCCCCAGCTAAAGGTGACTCTTACAAACGAAACTACGTCTCAACCTATAGACATATCCTCCTCCACAGTAACTCTTCACTTTAGGGCGGCTGGTGAATCCACAGTACTATTTTCTAGGAATTTTACAGTCACGGATGGCGAAAACGGGGTTGCGGTGCTTGATTGGCAATCCGGTGATCTTGATCAGGAGGCAGGAGCTTATCAGGGTGAAATAGAAATTGTGTCTAACACAGGCCAACGTGAAACCATCTTTGAGCTTTTAAAGTTTAAAATCAGGGAAGATTTTGCTTGAGCAATACAGTTGCAACATATGAAATTCTTAACCGAATTAAAGCTGCTTATGAGCTTCAAGATCGCCCTCTAGCGAGCGCGGGTAAAGCGTCTGCTGTGCAGGTTGAGGCTTTTGTTGAGTATGTCGTTGCCGCAGTAACTACGGGTATATTTACGCAGCTTACAAACTTCTTTACTGAACAAGAGATTTCTGATGTTGCTGTTCTTGATTTCTTTAAATCTCTAACTGACGATACAGGTGTTGCAGAGCTTGCCGCAAAAACAGTGTCTAAAGCGTTTTCAGATGCAGCAACTGTAACAGATCAGTTTTCAAAAGAACCCATAAAACTATTTGAAGAGGGTTACACTTTTACAGACGACGATGTCGTTGCTTTTGGAAAAAACCCAAGCGACCCAATAAACATTACAGATCCGTATCTTTTAGCGACAGTAAAGCAACTGGCCGATGGTTTTACTGCAACTGACGATGTTGACGGTGTAGCCACTACTCTTGACGATCAAGAAGTTCAGTTTTTTAAGAACTTAACAAACACAGCTGGTGTTACTGACGTTATTGCTATCGGCGTTCTTGTATCTCGTGCGTTTGCTGATGCTCTTTCTGCGACCGATAGCGCACTTTTACACGCTGTTAAATCGGCTTCTGATACTACATCTGCTGTAGAAATTTTAATCCGCGCAGTTAGTAAAACACTGGCTGACACGTCAAACTTAGTTGATTCTGAAGTTAGAGCGTTTGCAAAAGCCCTTGTTGACACGGGTTCTGTGTTGGAGGCTTCTGCCAAAACGATCAGCAAGAGTTTTTCTGACTCCGTGTCTATCAGTGAGGTGTTTGCTAAAACTGCCTTTGCATCAAAGACTTTTGCTGACACAGTAGGAGCTACCGATGACGTAGATGGATCGGCTTCTATTCTTGATGATCAAGAAGTTCAGTTCTTTAAAAATCTTACGAATGTAGCAGGTGTGTCTGAAGTAGCGGCTCTTGTTGTTGGATTCGTTAGAGCTTTTGCCGATTTGGCTTCTGCTGCAGACAGCCCTGTTTTAGCGTTTGAAAAAGCTGCCTTTAATAGTGCCACGGCGACAGAGTCTTCTTTCCGGAGTGCCGGAAAAAATATAAACCTCGATGCTGCTGCAGCGGTCGAAGTACCCCAGTTTGCCTTTGACAAAACGCTTTCCGATGGTGCTGTTATTGCAGAATTATTGTCGCTAACTATGGCTTTCGTTAGATCCTTTACTGATAGCTTGTTGGTCGTAGATAGCCCTGTGTTGGCCACTGCGAAAACTTTTACTGATGCGTACGTGGCCTCTGAAGCTTTAGCTCTATCGTTTGAAAAAGCAGCAAATGACGCTGCAGCTTTGGTTGACACTGAACTTCGTGCTTTCGGAAAAGCTTTGACAGAAACACCGTTTGCCGAAGATCTTGCTGCTTTTAATTTTGGAAAACCTTTTTCTGATGCAGCGTCACTGACTGATAGTCCTGCTCGCTCTGTAGCAAAGATTCTTTCTGATACAGTAAATTTGGCCGATGCTTTGACAGCTTCAAAACTATTTACACGGGCTATTGCAAATACGGTGGACGCTACTGACGACGTAGACGGAACGGCATCTATACTGGACGACCAAGAGATTGCCTTTGTTAAATTTAATAACAATACAGCCGCTGCCACTGATCTATTTGAGTTGATTGCTGCGTTTGCTAGAGCCTTTACCGAGCAACTTGACACCAACGACGAGACTGTTCTTAGTGTTGGCACTGCAAGAAGTGATACTGCAACTGCGGTCGATGTTTTTGCGAAGTCTGTTAATTTTGCAAGATCGTTTAGCGAACAAGCTGATTTAACAGATAGTGATACGATTAGTGTTGGAAAAGAACTATCAGAAGCTCCACTAGCTGAAGATCTTTTTGTACGAGTAGTGGCCTTTACGAGAGCGCTTGCAGAGCAACCAGCAGTGGCTGAGGAACGCGTTATTATTTTCTCAAGACCGTTGGGCGATAGTGCGTCTTCGAGCGAGTCAGCTTCTTTGGGAGTTGGGTCAGTCCAGCAAGAACAGTTTTTTGTTGCAGAAGATGAGATTTTTGGCGTGGGAAAAGGCTTTTCTCACACTGCAGGGGTCACGGACCTTTTAGAAATAGCAGGTGCTATAAGTCGAGCTTTAGCAACCCAAGCTGATACAGTAGATAGTTTTTCGCTTTCTTTTGGGAAGCCTCTCTCTAACACGACTTCGATTGCCGACGCGGGGTCGTTAGTTAGCCAAGGTTACTGTGACCTCAGTTACTTTGCAGATGACTACGTTGGCGCAGTAAGAACCTTTTAAGGAGATCGTTATGTATAACGAAAATTTAAAGCTCTCCGGTCAGCTTAACATCGTCCTGAAGGACAAGACCGGAAAAGTAAAAGTGGAACGCGAAGAGAAGAACCTCGTCGTTAACACTGGCCTTGCGTACATCGCCTCTCGTATGACAGGTACGTCTAAGTCTGTAATGTCCCACATGGCTGTTGGCTCTGGTACTACCGCTGCAGCAGCGACGCAGACCGACTTGGTTTCTATTCTTGGTTCGCGTGAAGCCCTTGATAGTACAACTATATCAGGAACAAACAACGAGAAGGTTGTCTATGTTTCTTCTTTCGAGGCCGGTGACGGAACCGGTGCGGTAACTGAAGCAGGGCTGTTTAATGCTTCCACCGGCGGAGATATGCTTTGCCGTACAACGTTTAGTGTGGTAAACAAGGCAGCGGATGATACCATGTCTATCACATGGACAATCACGCTCTCTGCGAGTTAACACGTTAACAGGTTAGGGGAAAGTTATGTCTACAATTACGACAAGATCCGGTAAAGGCTCTCCCCTAACCAATTCTGAAGTTGATGCCAACTTTACCAATCTAAACACTGATAAGCTGGAAGACATCACAAGCGAGTCCATTAAAGATTTGTCTGATGTTAACAGCTCGATGACACCAACTGACGGTCAAGCGCTTCTCTATGACACAACAAATGGATGGCAGGCCGAAAGCATAATCACTGATGTTGTGGGGGATACTACTCCTCAACTCGGCGGCGCTTTAGACGTAAACGGTAACAGTATCGTTAGTGTGTCCAATGGCGATATAAATCTTACTCCTGATGGTACGGGTACTGTTAATCTTAACAAAACCGTGGATGTGACTTACGGCAATGTTTCGTTTCCGGGTACTCAGCTAGATTACAGTGCGACAGCCAGCGGTTTGTTTGATAGCACTGCTCAAACGAGCTTAGACATTTACACGAATAACCGTGGTTATCTTGTTGGCGGTGGCGGAGGTAACACGGGTTACGTCGTACAAGATCCTAAGTATGTAAGTTCTCTTAGCGTCGACTCCAATGGTATTTCATGTCGTCTTTATGGCACGTCAATCAGCCAAGGCTCTAATGTGACTTGGACCACAGCGCAACTGATTGGTTATGCTGACATTAGATTTAATTGGACGGGTACTTCGGCTATTTCCGTAACGGGCCTCGTTAATACATATAACATTAGTATAATAACCGGAACAGTTTACAATCTTTCTATTCCAAGCCAAGCTGCTGCGTTAGATGCAGCAATTGTATCGGCGGCGGAAGCGGCAGGTGTTAGCAGTAACCTGTACGACTGGATACCAGACGAAGTAACAGTAACTGAGAGTTCAGATACATTTCGTGCGAGGCTGGCGGGATCTTCAACTGACTTAGATACATATTCGTTTACGCAAAATAGTTCTAGCGTCTATATGTACAATCACTATGTACTAGCCGGTAGATTTTTAATTTTAACTCAGTACCCAAACCACAACGATAGTAATTTTGCAAACCAAAATGCTTCTGCTAATCCAGCTACGGGGATTACAGTTGCGCGTTTTGATAGAACCGTACAGACGCAAGCAACTCCTTTTGGTATTGTTACAACAACAAATGGAAATCTTAATTTTGATCCCAACGGGTCAGGTAAGGTTATTTTTAAAGGCAACAGCACAAAAGGCTCAGGTCAGTTTGTTCTTAACTGCGAAAACAACTCGCATGGCATTACTGTCAAAGGACCGCCCCACTCTGCTGGTGCAAGCTACACTCTTACGCTCCCTGACAACGATGGGAATTCTGGACAAGCTCTTACGACTGACGGTAGCGGAAATTTAAGTTGGACTACTCCCGCCGGCAGTTACACCCACCCCAACCACAGCGGTGAGGTAACGTCTACGGGCGATGGTGCGACAGTCATTGCAGACGATGTCGTTGATGAAGCGAACCTCAAAGTAAGCAACACTCCTACAGATGGCTATGTGCTTACCGCTCGCTCTGGAAATACTGGTGGTATGACATGGGAAGCAGCCTCTGGTGGCATTGCTCTTACTGACCTGTCTGTCACCCAAAACACTGCATCAGGGTCTGGCACTTTAAGCTATGACAATACGTCTGGTGTGTTTAGTTACACTCCGCCTGTTATTAGTGGCGGCGGGGGCGCATCTTACTCTGATCCCATCAGACAGACAGAATACACAGGAACAGCGACAACCACGTTTAACGCATCGTCTAGCCCTGCTTTGCCAGCATATACAGCGGGAAATATTCAAGTTTTTCTCAATGGCTCTAAACTTGCGGCGTCTGATTTTACCGCTACAAACGGCACGTCTGTGGTGCTTGGTTCAGCTTGTGCCGCATCTGACGTTGTTACAATTGTGGAATACGGTGCGCCTTTTGCTTCTCAGTATTCTAGTAGTATTTTCACTGTTGGCACCTCATCCGAATATAATACGTCCACGAAGGTACTCACCACCGATTACACTGCTAATCGGGTCGCCGTATATCTCAACGGCGTTAAGTTGTTAGCCGCTACAGATAACGCAAGTAATGATTACACCGCAAGTAACGGTACGACAATAGACCTGACCAACGCTGCGCCCGTTACTGGTGATACTATTGAAGTGGTCGAACATGGGACGCTGGCAGATACTGTAACCACGCTAACAGGTCTAAGCGATACTCCTAGCTCACTAGGAACAGCGGGACAAATTCTTCAAGTCAATTCGGGCGCTACCGCCCTTGAGTTTGCTGATGCCTCAGCGGGCGTCACAACAGGCAAGGCCATAGCTATGGCAATCGTATTCGGAGGCTAACACATGGCTGCACCTAACATAGTAAACGTAGCAACGATAACAGGCAAAACAGCGGTTCAAGCTGTTGGAACATCCGCTACGGCAATCGTCACAAACTCAGCAAGCTCTGGCAAAGTCTTTAAGGTCAATGCGCTGCTTGTTTCAAACGTGGATGGCATTAACAATGCTGAGATTACAGTAGATTTGTATAGATCAAGCACGGCATATCATCTTGCAAAAACTGTAATCGTTCCCGCTGATGCAACTTTGGATGTTTTGTCTAAGGCTATTTATCTTGAAGAAGGGGATAGCTTAAGGCTTACCGCTAACGCCGCTTCTGACCTTGAGGCCGTTTGTAGTTATGAGGAAATTAGCTGATGGCACAGTTTCCCAACACTGGTAGCGCATCAGGCGTCTGGAATTTAAAAGATCAAAGAACTTCTAATATGGGAAGTAACTGGCCTTCTTTATCAGTGGAGGTTGATTACATTATTGTAGCTGGTGGCGGTGGCGGTGGTTATGTTTATGGCGGTGGTGGCGGCGGTGGTGGCTTTCGATCTTTTACTAGCCAAACTTTAGCAGCGGGTACTTATACTGTTACTGTCGGTGCGGGTGGCTCTGCGGCGGCGACAAATAGCTCAGGAAGTTCTGGCGGTGATAGTTCCTTCAACTCTCAAACTGCAACTGGCGGTGGTGG
>Ga0213858_10001028_pt1 | contig 13117 bp, 8 predicted proteins | sample PICome_FD_160122 | JGI IMG/M metagenome (GOLD analysis project Ga0213858, IMG submission 160122) | Coastal seawater microbial communities near Pivers Island, North Carolina, United States - PICO245 | ecosystem: Environmental > Aquatic > Marine > Coastal | place: USA: North Carolina | collected... | reverse complement strand
CACAGCAACGTACTGTTGGTGGTGTATCTAAGCAAACTTACCCAGTAAACGGTTGGTTGAACCAGTTTGCTGATGTTGCTGATGACTTTGGTAATGATGGTATCCGTTTGATGCAACAGATGGCAATCCAAGCAAACACTGTTACTCACATGGGTGAGATTCAATGTGTGCTTTTGTCTGAAGCTGCTATGGCTAACTATCGTCGTGCTTTGTTCCAGCAAGAGCGTTACATCAACGAAAAGACTCTTGATGGTGGTCGTATGCAATTGGCATTCGGTGGCGCAGTTGTAGAGCAAGACCTTGAACTTGGTTACACTGATGCTGACGGTTCTGTCATCTCTGGATACTTCCTTAACTTTGACGGTGTTAAGTTGTGCATGCACAAAGATGCTGACTTCGCTGTTTCACCTTTTGAGCACATTTCAGGAACTACTGCACGGGCTGCCCAATTGTATGTTAAAATGCAATTGATTGCAGACCACCTTGGTTCTTGTGGTGTTCTTGCTAACGCTGATCAATATTCCTAAGGGAGGCTATCATGGCTACTAATACTATTATTCAATACTTGGAAACAAGTGCATACCCTGCTGATCAACGTGATGGCTCTTCAGAAGCCGTTGGCATTGAAGCAAGTAACCGTCGTCAAATCGAGACGTTTATTAGTGGTGCTGCTATTGCTGCTAATGACTTGGTTGCTTTGGACTTTTCACAGACTGCTGATGGCGATATGGCTATCACCATTGTAAAGGCTGACAGCGCATCTGCTGACAGTATTGCAGTGGTTGGATTTGCTTTGAACGCTGCTACTGATGCTGGTGAAAACGTAGACGTTACTATTGCTGGGTTGCACCAAAGCGCAAATGTTGCTGGTGCTGTTGCCAAAGGTGACCGCTTAAGTATTTCAGCTGTTGCTGGACAAGCAGACACGTATGTCAACTCTGACACTGTGCCTATCATTGCTTACGCTTGTGAAGACGATACGGCAAATGTTGGTTCTGTATTTGTTATCAAGCAGTTCTAAGTTAGATTTTCTATCAAGCCGAAGGGGTGGGTGTTTCGCCCGCCCCTTTTTTCGTATGGTGACCTATGGCAAATTTAAAAGCACTCAGACAGAAAGTAAAGAACATTACTGACTACAGTCCTGAACTAGCACAGTTTGATGACCAGCTAGACGAGCTGTTGAACGATGCGTATTACTGTATTTGGACCATGAAGCGATGGAACTTTACCACCAAGCTAGACACCATGCGAGTCCACACTGACATCTTACCAGGCACAGATACAGAAAACAATAGTGGCAACACTGTCACGGCAAACGTAAAGAAGGGTGAGCGAGAAGTAGCATTTATTGCTTCTATTGACCGTTTGCATCAACGTGACGTATGGGAAGGTCAACCCATAGAGATTGATACGATGGAGTACACCATCAGTCGTATCAACGATGATTTTGACAAGATTTTATTGGATAGACCATTTGAAGGTAGCAGCAGCACCACTAACAGCAACTGGAAGATTAAGAAGCGATTCTATGACCTACCGGAAAACTGTTTGGAACTACTATATCTAGGACACAGAGACTACCCATACGTGAGCGTGAGTGGCTCACAGAATCCATATGGTAAGTCTACTGCTATCATGCCAAGGCGTGAAGAGGACCTAGACCTTAGAGTGGACTACACGCAATCCTATGCTGAAGCATACATTACAAGTCCATCACAGAACATTGCACCAGGTGAGCAGACTACATTGACTGAGACACTACCCGGTTCAGGTGAGTTCCAAACAGGTGAGTACTACGAGTTTGCATGGGCATTTATCAAGAATGGCAAGATAGGTGCATTGTCTGAACCATCAGAAATTGAAATCACAGTAGACAATGGTGCTATCAAGTTACAGTTTACCAGCTGGGATGACGAGCCTATATTTGCTGACACCTACAACAACAAAGACCAAAGACCTGCACAGTGGGAAGGGTACCGTAAAGTAGTAGTATGGAACAAAAACTACGACAAAAACACAGGTGAGCGCAAAGGACTTCCGTGTTGGTTGTTTGTGACCAATGGATTGAGCACCACATCCGGTACTCGTAACGATTTGGACTACTTAAAACCGATTGTGGTAACTGACATAAACTCATTTGTTAACATTGTAAAGACCAGTCAACTAGACAATGGTTCAGCACGGTACGTAGAGATTGATGGGTTGCATCAACAAATCAGACCATACCCACGTCCGATTGGATATGACTTTGAGGTAGAAAGGGTAGAAGAAGAAGACACGGTTATTGTGTACCACGACTACGTACGAGAAATGGTAAGGCGATACATGGTCAAGCCAAAAGACATGCTACTCAATACAGATGTGCCACAGATGCCATATGAGTTTCATCAACTGATTGTGTACAAAGCCCTAGAGGACATCTACTTGAAGTTGGGTCAACAAGGTCTAGCCGCTACGTATGAAAAGAAATACATGAAAGAAATCAACAACTTAGCCAAGCGATACGTAGATAAGATTGACCAACAAGTTGTACGTGGTCGCTTCCACATGTCGATGGGTAGACCAACGTATGACGGGTCATCACTTCGGAGACTTCCATGAAACCACAACGGTTCCGTAAGTATGTGCCATGTGGTGGTGTCAATGAGGTTCTGACACCCAATCTAGGTGATGCCAATCAAATCTTTAACTGTCGATACGCAGATGAGGATGGGTGGGTAGCCAACATCGGATTCGAGAGTTGGTGGCAAGTGCCGTCTAGTTTCACAGTGACCAGTGACATCATGACCAAGTACTTTACAGACAAAGTAGATGCGGTGTACCAATGGAAGAGACAGGGCACCAAAGACATCTACACGTTTGTAGAGCAGGGTGGCAAGCTGTACTATATGCTGGGTAACAAGAACGCAGGTGATTTTGACGCTGACATCGTCACGATTGACACAGACCGGTATATACCTAAACTAGGTGACATCGGTTCACAGTTTGTTAACCTGGGACAGCACCTATTGATTATCAATGGACGCAATCGGGCTATTCTTTTTAGTGGTGATCAAGTCTACCGTGACTTTGGTTTTGTACTACAAACACCATCTGCCAATCCACTTGACGTGGATACAGACTATCAAAACGGTGATGTTCTTAGTGGTGGTGCTGCTGTATTTTATGGTAAGAACTCACAGTATGGTTTGGGTGGTGTAACTGAAAACGTACAGTACACTTACAACTACAAAATGTCTATGATTACAGACTTGGGTGCAGAGTCTCCATTGTCAGCTACACAAAGTGTGTCATGGTCCATACCCAACGCACAAGAAAAACGATATGGCGTGGCACTTGACTTGCCAATCGGACAAGAAGGTGTGGTCGCAAGACGCATCTATCGCACCAAAGAAATAAACGACAACGGTGAGATTTACTACTTTGTGGCTCAACTTGATGAGAACTCCAGTCGATTCTATATTGATGCGATGCCAGACAAGTTTCTCGTAGACCAAGCACCATCGTTTACGGCTAGTGCTGCCATCACCACAGATTGGAAGTACGGTGAAGTATGGGACAACAGACTGTGGCTTGCAGCAGGTAGTCGTATTATCTATTCTGATAGTGGTATCTTTGAGCAGTTTGGGGCTTTGGCATACTTTGATTTGGGTAACCAAACTGGTGGCGACATTACACAAATGGTCGCCTTTTATAATAATTTAATTGTATTCCGTGAAACGGCTGTAAATATTATAAGTTTTGATGCTGGTTCTTATAACATCAGCACCATCACTAATACACTAGGAACAGTTGCCAGTAACGCAGTAACTGTCATACCGCAGTTGGGTGTTGTGTTTATCAATGAACAGGGCATTTGGATGCTGTCAGGTGGTTTGAATGGTGGTGCATCTATACAGATGCAGAAGATAAGCAAGCCTATCGACAAGCAACTGAAGCGTGTCAATCATTCGATGATGCACAAGGCGATTGCTGCGTACTCGTATCGAGAAAAGGAAGTGTGGATACACGTACCTACAGACGATGAGACGACACCAGGCTTTGGCTACGTACTGCACTTGGAGCCAAACGTACCTATGTGGTCCTTCAGAAGCACTTTGGATGATTCAAGTAAGTCATACTGGAGTGCTATGACAAGCACAGTCAATGGGTATTTCCTGCTTGGCAATGACCCGAACTGGACACCGGCAGATGATGCAGTCACCAACAAGTTTGGACCACTACAAGTAATGAGTGCTGCCAACAGCTGGGGTCAGACGGCTACCATTACCGCCTTTGGTGATAATGTGGTGATGACGATTACAGACACAGCGCATGAAGGTGCAATGTGGGAGAGTGCTTGGTATGCCTACGACGACAACAGTGTTAAGGTGCGATACTATAGTGTAGAGGTACGCATCATGTCGTATGGTGACAACAACTTCGACTTCTACTATGGGGTAGACTACTCGTATGTAGAGAACGCCACCACATCGCAGAAACAGGCAAAGTCTGAAACGGTGTATACACTGCAAGAAGACCCAGTGTTTGGCCCCACAGACCGCAGTATTACCAAGGTACCCTTCAAGGTAAACAGTAGCAAACTAGCCGAAGGAAGGTTGATCACTTTGCGATACGACGTAAACACACAACTGTGTGACCAGTTTCAGTTTGGCATCAAGACAACCAATGACCAACAATGGCATCTAGTGTCATTTAACTTGCTGTCAGATGCACAGGCTATGCCTGCACTCAACCAGTCTACGAGGACGTCACGATGAAAGTATTTACACAAGTAGGTCAAAAGAACTATGACCAGGTAAAGCCAGAGAACATCAATGACAATACACGTGCTGTGATTGGTGAGTACAATGGTAGATTGGATGGACAGAACTTTCCAGTGGATACCATAGATAAACTTAAGTTTGCACCACCAACACTAACATCACAAAGCACTTCAAATGTGTATGGATTCAAACATGAGGGGCAAACACAGGACTATCACTTTGTTAGACGTTGGAATACCTATGAAGGCAGTATTAATATACACTTACCACTGGTGGCTTTTGACTTGCAAAACAACAGTTGGTCTAGCGGTTGGAACGATTTGTCTGATATAGATGCCGCCTTCAATGACTTAGTATTAGAGTTTGATGCCAAGAGTGGAACACTTAACGGATGTTTTGACATAAACTTCCGACATGGTATGGACATTTTAGAAAACTCTAATCAAACAGCTGTACCGTGGTCGGAGAACTGGTGGTCACGATGGGGTTTGTTTTGCAATGACATACTAATTGCAGAAACTGGCAGGGTGTATCCAAGGCTGGCAAACTTATCTATTCCATTTAAGTTTTTTGTGGGAAGTCAACCTGTTCGATTGCAACTAAAATGGCAAACAATCACAACAAATCCAGAAGATGAACTTGGTGTTGATGACAATCCTATTTCTATCATGGAAATATACGGTGCATCAATTTGGGCTTGCAATACAAAGAGGTAAACATGGGACGTATTAGCAATCAGTACTTTGGAGAAGGTCAAGCACCAACTGCACCGCAACTTAATGCTGTTTATGATAGTGTTGCTGGTGATGATGTTGAGGATGTAAACCTAGATACTGAGTGGGCACAACGTGAGCATTTTAGTAGTTCAAACTCAATTGTTAATCTATACACGTTTGACTACGATGGAGTAGTAAATTGGACGACAACTAGCACTGCATTTACAACCATTGAAAATGTAGCATCAACACCAAGTAAAGTAACGCCAAACTACAGTTCGCATTCTGATGTCGTTATTCGTGTTCATGCCAGTGGTCTTGTGGCTGTTGTTGATTTAGATACGGATGATGGCGATGGTTCATTGGCAGAGATTGACCACAACACCTACGCCTTTCGATTGCTCATGTCTTTAAATAGTAGTGGTACACCAAGTACTGTTGACATAGCAAATTGCACATACAGTTTTACTCCGAAAGGTGCTTACACTACTGAAGCAACAGGCACACAACTTAAAATCAATTACGTAACATTTTGTTTTAGTGGACTGTATACTTTGCCAGCAGGTAATGTTATTGATGCCATTGAATTGCAAGCGTGTGTTGGGCTAACAAACAATGAGATAAACATTCAGCATAATCACATTCAAGTTATCATTGTGGAGAACTAATGGGATTTACAAAGCCATATACGTACGTAAATGATACAGTGTTATCAGCAACTGACCATGCGTCAAACGAAGATAAACTGAGGTCATATGTTAACCAAGAAATCGAAGATACAGACGTGGATACTGATACCATTGTTGGAGAGAGTATTGCTACCCCTAGGCTTGTATCTTCTGTACAAACTGCTGACTTTGTTTCTAAAACTTTACAGGGTGTATCAAAGTTACGACTCCCACAAGAATATAGTTGGTTCACGTCGACCACTAAGAGCGACAATCAAATCTCTACTACGGTAGAAGACTACCAGTCACTAACAGACACTGGTTCAGAAGTAGTCATTACCAAGAATAACACCAAAGTGATGATTACTTTTTATGCCAAAGCTTTTGGGCAGACCAACTCAACTGTAACTAGAAGTCCAGGCAATGGCAGATGGGACAATAGGTTTCTGCTTATTTATGAAAAAAGCGGCATTTTAACTGAATATACAGGAACGTCAACATATGTCTTTGAACTGTATACTGGTGTCGTACCTACGCCAGGTGCACCAGGCGGTGCAGCGGTTGACGCTGGTGCAGGAGGTACAGCAGGTGGACATCGCAGCATAATGATTACACGTATGTTAACATTAGATGCAGGACGATATAAGTTTTCAGTGGCAGTCAATGCCAAAGTTGAGAAGGGCAACATTAACTGTCAGTCTTTTACAATAGAAACATTTCATGTGTAGGTGAACTATGGCAATCGGAACAATAGGTACAACGGCAGGTTTGATGGCATTGAAGGCAGCTGCGGCAAAAGGTGGAGCAACTTTAGGGGCTAGTGCCTTAGGCAAAAGCGCATTATTGAGTGGAGCAGGTACAGCTATTGGTGCGTTGCCAGACATCATTCCAAGCAAGTATGAGCGTGAACAAAGAAAACGACTTCGTGAGATGCAGCGCAAACAAGAGATGGGTGCGCTAGGATTGACAGAGCGTGAGCGTGCTCAGATTGAATCACAGATGCGTGGTGCTAGACAACAGGCACAACAGTATGCGGAAGCAGAACGTGCAAGACTTACACAGCCCACAGCACAGCCACAGATGGCGTTGCTAGGTCAACAGATGCAGGATGAAAGTAGGCAGCGTCTAGAAGCGGATTTGGCATCGCAGATACTAGGTATGGATTTGACACGTAAAGCACAGCAAGAACAAGAGATTAGAGACCTCGAAGCAGCGCAGGGTCAATATCGCAGAGCCAGAGCAGAAGGAATGACGGCACCATTCCAGTCTGCTGCTGAAGCCTACACTAGTCAGTTGGCACTAGAGCGTCTACTTGGTAACTTTGCAAAACAGCAAGTACAACAGGCAGGTCAAGTCGCAGTGGCACAAGAAACTGGTAAGGCTATTGCGCAATCCGCCTTAAGCACTCCACAAGGACGACAAGCATTGCAAACAACTATTGGACCGACTTTAGGACTAGACGCATCGCAAATAGCATTGTTTACTGAAGACGGAAGCATAAACGATGTATCCTATATGGCGCAACCGGATAGACAAAGAGAGGCTGAAGAGGCTGCATTATTTTTGCAACAGATGGTAACAGGGAGACAGTAAAATGGCTATTCAACAAGTAGGTGGACAAGGGGTATACGTCATCACTGGTAGTGGTCGTGACCCTAGAAAGACAACTAGTGGACAGTCATGGGCTGACCTGGTAACTCAACAGAAGTACATGTTGATTAAGCAAGCCCAAGCAGATGCCAAGCAACGTATTGACAGAGAGTATGCTGATTACGATGCTCGATTAAAAGCATACCAAGATATGCAGGCTGACATTCGCAAACAGATTGATATGGCTCGTGGCGATGTACAGGCTCTACGATTGAAGGAAGCAGAAGCCCAAATACGCATGAAGGAGCTGCAGTACAAGCAAGAAGCAGAACGAGCAGAGGGACGTAGACAAACCATTAGAACTACTGAAGGCGGTGGCACTACAAGTACTCGGGGACCAAGACCACCAAAGAAAATGAGTCAAGTAGATTTTCAAAGGTCTTTGACTGATGAAATTGCCGCAAATGATAAAATCGCAGATGATGCGTACAAACGGGCTAGTGATAGAATCGAATCGGAAAAGATACGTTCGATGATTAGTAAAAGTAGTCCAACATTTTTTACTCCAGAAGAAAAAGAAATCTATGCAACACTTGATCCTCAAACTAAGAAATTAGTTACTAGCGCAGTAGCAGCACAAGGTGAGTCAGAACGTTTGCAGTCTATAAGAGCTGACTATCAAGAAAAATTAGAGACTAAAGACTTAGCAGGCGCAAGAGCCATTATTGACGAGTATCAAGGATTGGCACCTCAAGTAGACACTGGTGGTGATACCACAACGACTGGTGGTGACACAACGGTATACACAACAGAAACATACAAAGACAGACAGCCTGTACCTGAAGCACCAGGTGTAGATTACAGCGCAATGATTACTCCACTTGAAGAGCGGATACGGTCACTGGAGCAACAGCTTGTATCAGGTCAAGCACCCACAGCACCTGACTTAAATCAAACAGACTTGATGCGACAGATAGCAACTGAAGACTATGGTTTGAGAAGTTCATATAGACCACCAACACCAGCACCAACACCAGCACCAACATCTGAAACAGAAATGGCAATGGATGTATTGGGTGCGAGTGGTCCTGATGGTTTGTATCCACGTGATGCAGCTCAAAGCGCACAGATTGCTTCATTGGTAGCAGACCCTGTACGACCACCGACTCCATTTACAATGGAAGAAAATGTTAGTCGTGGTGTTGTTGAAGAAGATAGACCACGTGAATCATTGGGTGGATTGCAGGCTGATCAGTTTGAGTTTAAGCCTTCAGTAGTAGAAAATGTAACACCTGAGCCTGAACCAGATATACAACCATACATACGACCTGAGATTGAGCCTAGAATACAGCCTAGACCAATGCAAACAGAAATAGGTGATGCTTTACGGCAAGAGTATACAGACAGAGTTCTTACTCCACCAACACCAACACCAACAGGAATCCCACGTCCAACTGGTAGCATTCAAGAACTCTATCAACGCATACTACAGACACAAAAGAAACCAACACTACAAGGTGAGTTTGACCCTGTAAAGTTTGGCACGCCTATGCAAAAGAAGCAACTTGCATTGGAAATGATTATGCAGAAGGCACAGGAACTTGGTCCAAGTAATCCTGCGTACTTAAAGTATAAAGACCAAGTGATTAAACAGTTAGAGCGTGTACTTGACCCAAAGAAATACCGTCAGATCAAAATGGTTGAGAAGAACCAAGCACAGAATCGTGGTGATTACATGGCACTCTCAAAGCAGGTGCGTGGTTTAAATGAAACAAGTGCTCGATTGGTAAGTAGCTTGTTTCCAGTAAACGAAGAAACAAAGCCGGAAGATGCTGATAGAATGTACAAAAATGCGCAAAAGCAAATCCGTACAAACATACCAAACTCACTTCAACAGAAAAAGAGCAATGAGTTCTTAGACTTAATGTACTTGGCATATATGCAAGAGAAGTAAAATGAAACTGTCACCTGAAGCCAAAAGACTGATTGCAGAAGTTAAGAAACAAAATCCATCGCAAGGCGCAGCGATGGAAATGGCATTCCAGTCGGGCATAGATGCTGCGACTATTCCTGTGTTCCTTGAAGTAGGATTGATGCAAGAAAAGGATGCACGTGGTGTACCTAAATACACAGAGGAAGAAGCCAAAGCGTTGGTCAATGACTTGATGTCAACTGCATTTACAGCAGACTATGGTGACTTTGCGGAAACTGCTGTACAGCCTGCACAACCTATGTTTGGCATCACGCCTTCGATGCCACAAACAATACCAAGTCCAGACAAGCCATTCAAAGAAAAACTTACCGGTGCTTTGTCTCCACAGGCATATATACTTGAAGGCGAACAACCTGGTACAACAGCCTACGGTCAGTTTCAAGAAGAGTACAATCTTGAACCACAACTGGATGAAGTATTACCACAACTGCTTCAAGAGTCGTTTACACTGAATGACGCAGAAGTTGGTATTTATGTAAACGCATTTAAGGATTTGTATCAACAAAACCGTGAGCGTGGACTATCGCAGATGGATGCACAACAGGCTGTATTCGATACACTGATGGGTTTTGCCGATGTGCCTACATTAGAGAAGAAGGGGAAGAAAGAACCAGAAGGCGGTGTGGTCGAAGCATTGCTGCCAAGATTCGATGACGAAGGTCCAAGCAAAGGTATACCAGACTTTGATGGTGATCAAATGCGTTACCTACGCAACATCAAAGAAGCCAAAGTCCAACAGTATATGGCAGAGCGTGAGCCACGTGCTATGGAGTCAAAGATTCCACACTATCGCTTTAATGCTGCCGGTACCAGTTTTACTATTCCAACCAATGTGTATGACTACTTTCTAGCAAACAAGCAACTTGCTGATGATGTATACACCGTTGATAGTCCATTGTTGTCTAGCTATGACATGGACTTGAAGCGGTACTTTGCAGAAAACCCAAAGATGGCAGCATTGATTCCAAAGACCACAGTGGATTTGGTGCCCACTGATGCCAACAGAAAGGCCATGCTACGTGTAGATGCGTACAGTGATATTGGTGGTGGTGAGTGGTATTTGGACCCGGTACGCAAAAGTCTAGTAATGGCAAACCCTGAAGCCTATGCAGGCTTAGCAGAAAGTACACAGATACTTGGTGCGGAAGGGTTGCTTGGTGCAGGTACAATAGAAACTGGTTTGGGATATACTCTTCGATTGGGAATGAGTTTTCCTACGGCACTCATTGTTGGTGCTACAGAGTACCTAGCGTATCCAGCGATAAAAGCAGTTACAGGTGATGACTTTGCTGAAGCAGGTAAAGAGCAACGTAGACTAACACAGCCACAGTATGCAGAAGACCCAGTACTAGGTGCGATTGCTGCCGACAAAGGTATTACAGGTCATGTCGGTGATGCGCTTGATAATCTAGGGGTGACTGGTACTACACGAACTAGAATGGACTATTCACTGTTGGCGTTTGACCTTTTTCTCAATCCTGATGTAGCGGCTACAGTTGGGGCTGTCAAAGGTTTGTGGAGTATGGCAACCGCTGGAGATTTGTATCGTGCTAGAAAAGCACTTGGTGAAGCAAACAACGCATCAGACTATGCCAAGTTAATAGGGTCAAGTACCATGAAGCCAATACTCGATGACTTCAACTTGATTTCATATACAGCCAAGAAGATGGCTCCAAAGCATGTTGACAAGATAAATAACTGGAGTATGGGTGACGGACGCATCTTACTGACAGCAGACGTACAGAAAAGTCTGTCGGCTAGAAATGTAGCCAATAAAAGTGATACTCCACTTATGGATTTATACAATGATGGACTGGACGAAACTGGCTATGCCACTAATCTAAGAAGATTGGTGGACGAACAAGGCATTGACGAAGTTACAGCAGTCAAACAATTAGATGAGCTGTACACCAACAACAAAGCACTGGATGAATACAACGAATATGTAAAGATACTTGATGATGCAGAAGAGGTTGGGATTCAAACTGCTGTCAACAATGCCAAACAGCGTGGCGTTGTAGCCGACTTGGAGTATCTAGAGGACTTGTACAATAGTCGTGCTGCTGATCAAGTTTTTGGTTTGAATCAAATAAGAAAAACACAAGATGCACTTGACACTATTTACGCTCGCAAAATGGTATTTGAAAACACACCACGTATGCGTGGATTAGAGAAGATACAGTTTGTTAGTCGTGATGCTGCTATTCATAAAGATGCTTACCCAAAGTTTCTAGAGCGTGTAAACAACGACCCTATTGGACAAGTGTTGAAAAGAGCAATCACTCCAAGGACTCGTACTGGTATGGAAATGGTACCTGCCGTAGAAGCACGTGGTCGATATGGTAGTGACTTTGACGCAAGAATGATTGGTGCTGACAAACCTGACGTTGTGTTTTACTTAGATGGTCTTGATGCAGATTTACTGAAATCTGAAATAGAGTCACTGCCATTGCCAGAAGCAACGTACGAAAGGATTACCACGTCACTTGACCAAGGTAAACTGTACGGTGATGATTACAATGAAATACTTGATCGAGTGAGCACCAGGCAAGCCATGGGATTGCAAGAGGGCTTGACGACAGAGGACATAAACTTACTTAGTCCAAGTTTACAAAAGCGTTTAAAGGAAGCAGAGGGAACCAGTTATAGACAGGGCTTCCTTCCTTTTGATGCTGCAAGGTCGATGTATGACACTATGGCGGATGCCTTTGGTTCTGCAAACGCATGGGCTAGAAGGGCACTGGGTCGTAGCAAACCGGTACTCAAAGACATGAACACTCCTAAGACGGCACCTGTAAATGCACTGGCATATGAGCAGAGTCGCATGGTAGAACGCATCCAGAGACAAGCAGCAGGACTTGACGAGAAACTAAAAAAGCAAACAAAAGAGTTGATCAAACCCAAGTCAAAGGAAATGCGTAAGGAATACGGGATTGATGGTGACATTGAAGTAATGGATGCCGTTGGTCACTTGGTGATTGGACCTGTACCCAAAACCGATGTTGGTGCACTAAAGCAAAAGGCTGGTTTGGAAGACACCCTAGACTACATGTTTAGACAGCTGATTTACGCAGATTATGACATTCTTAACATGAACTACTATGACAGAGGGTTTGCGTACAAGCAGGTAGTACTGGAGGACTTGTATTCCACAGAAGGTAAGGAGGCCTATAAACTGTTTCTAGCGGATGTGGCGGATGAAATTATTGCTGACCCTGGCAACTTTTGGAGCATCTTTGGACAGCGTGTAGATGAGTGGAGCAAGCGCATCAAAGAAGAGCGCATTGACATTATGGACCCGAACGACCCAACCACTAAACTACGGGACGTTGCATACTATAAAATCAACAAGACGCTTGACCCGAATGACATACGTAAAGTCAA
>Ga0213858_10001025_pt1 | contig 13126 bp, 10 predicted proteins | sample PICome_FD_160122 | JGI IMG/M metagenome (GOLD analysis project Ga0213858, IMG submission 160122) | Coastal seawater microbial communities near Pivers Island, North Carolina, United States - PICO245 | ecosystem: Environmental > Aquatic > Marine > Coastal | place: USA: North Carolina | collected... | reverse complement strand
GCGCCATCGATGTCGTTAACACTCGATGAGCTCAAGCAGGGTATGGGCTTGCGGTTTGGCCACGGCGTTGTCGGTTTCGTTAGATTGATTCCTCTCCGTGACATCGATGTCGACAGTTCACTTAGTCATGAATTTCTTGGTGTGTCTGATCAAGCCAAACAGGTGCGCCGACTTATTAACTTGGCAGCCCGAAGCGATTTGCCTGTGTTGCTTCTGGGGGACACGGGCGTCGGAAAAGACGTAGCGGCAAATGCTATTCACCGGCTTAGTGAAAGAAGCGGACGATCGTTTGAACGTCTAAATATGGCGAGTATTCCCGATAGCCTGGCAGAGGCGGAGTTATTTGGAACCAGCAAAGGGGCGTTTACCGGCGCCATTCAGCGCGACGGTGCTTTTGTCCGAGCTCACGGTGGCACGATCTTTCTCGATGAGGTCGGCGATACGGCGCCTTTTCTACAACCCAAATTACTGCGTGTGCTGGAGCAGGGTGAAATCCCGATAGTTGGTGGCCGCAACCGTTTGGTCGATGTTCGGTTGATTGCCGCTACTGAGCTCGGTGTTTCCGAGAGTCAAGGGTTTCGGCAATCTCTTCTGCACCGGTTGAGCGGGATAGTCATCAAGATCCCGAATCTCTCCGAGCGACGAGAGGATATCGGTCTTCTCGCCAGGTCGATAGAGATTGGAAATGCCGAACATGACGGGGAAAATCTATTCGGTGAGGTAGGCCGCTCACCGCTTTTAGCTGCTGCCTGGGGAAGGTTTTTTCATAACGCCCTGTATCGGTCATGGACGGGCAATGCGAGAGAGCTAAAGCTCGCGATTCGTCGATACGCCCTTGAGGTAGGCGATGATCAGCATTTCGGTTTAGCGAATTCGTCGGAACAGCGCGTGGACCGAACCAAGTACGTCGATGACGAACAACTCATGGCAGTGCATCGCGCCTGCGATTATGAAGTGGCCGAGACTGCGCGACGACTGTCCCTTTCCAGACAAGCGATATACCGGCGCCTGAACAAATTACCCAACGTCCGGATCGCTTCCGAAGTAAGCGATGCGGAGTTGGTTACGCTGATCGCCCGCTTCGGAAACGATGCAAATCGAATCAGTCGGTTCGCGGGCGTGTCGCGCCGAGCAATACAGCAGCGTTTGCTCCGATTGGAGCGAGACCAATGAAGCGCCAGGTTTTGGATTGGATTCGACGGTTTCATTTACGAGGTCCCAGCAAGCACTTTTCGTTTCTATCGAAACTGGGCTCGGGTGGGCAGGGCGATGTCTGGCTCGCGAGAGATAAGCACCTGGATCGAGTCGTCACCATCAAGCGATTACCCTGGAAAATCGAAAACAATAGACCCGCTGCTGGGCACAGTATCCGTGCGCGGGCAGATATCCAGTCGCCGAGTATTCCCAAGGTATTTGGTGTCATCCCGGATGGAAGGAAACTGTGGCTGGTTGGAGAGTATGTCAGCGGTGCATCGCTCGATACTTGCGCCGACCAGCTTAGCTGGGAAAGCCGGGTTCAGGTGGTAAAGGATATTCTGAAAGCACTTGTCTGCCTTGAGCGATGCAACCTGGTGCATTGCGATCTGTCCCCGGCAAATTTGGTGCTCGATAGTAGCGGACAGACTCGCTTGTTAGATTTCGAACTCTGTCATCAGGTGGGGTTTGGCTTAAACGTCTCTGGGACAGCGGGGTTTGTGGCTCCTGAATTAGCCTCTGGTGGTGTAGCGCTCCCGTCGATTGATATTTTCTCACTCGGGGCGCTCATATTCTGGTTGATGACCGGTTCGACGCCTGCGGTTACTCGTGATGATTCGGGTCGCGCAATGATAGGGCTGCCGGAGATTCGCGAGGTGCCCAGTCAATTCGCCGATCTCGCCAATATCGCAGCCCGTTGTGTTCGGATAGACGCATCATTACGTCCCTCAGCTCGTGAGATTCTCGATTGTTTGAGTCGCGATTTTCGATGGCTGAGTACCGTTGATCGTGAAGCGCTCGGAAGGGTATCAAAAGCCAATCTGCCGCCAAGTCTTCCGGGTACTACTCCCTTTGATTTTCCAGAGCATAGGAGTCAAAAAGGAGTTGGGCAAACCAAATGGACAATGGTCGGTTTGGTCCTTATTGCTCTGGGTATTGTGGCTTATCAGCCTGTGGCTGCGCCTGTTGAAGTAACGGTCGATGTTTCAAGGGTGACAGCGGTCACAGACTTACCCGAGGTATTTGACGCTAAATGGCTAGCCACATCTGTGCAAACTAAGCTCGAGGCTTTTGGCGTGACAGGGCTTGAGGGTGCTGATGTCGATGTGGTCTGTTCTTATGGCGCGTGCGATATCGAGCTACATCATGGCGATGCTTCCACCGGACATTCAGAATGTGGTCATAAGATCTCTTTAGCGTCCAGCGGAGATCAGACGAGTTGGGATACGGCAGTTAGCGAGTTGGCTCGATCGATTTTACTGACGCATTGAGTTTTCTGAGTACAGGCAGTGTTATGTCGGCCCGGCGTATCGCTTCGTGATCAAGTAGCCATCCCACTATTTCATTAATTTCTGTCTTTCGCTTGTTTTGCACATCGGTCGCCATCGATGAGCGGTTTTCAGCCGTATCCGATATCACTTGATGAACGCGTGACCTGAGATTGGTTGAGATCTCAGTTTGGTTCATTGCCATCAGGATGGATTCGACCTCTGCGATAACCTCATCGAGAAATGGGTGGTACTCGGGAGCGAGTAGCTCACCATTACGGATAGTGTTGGCCGCAGTGAGTGGGTTAATACAGGCATTGATCGCCACCTTTTCGATAAGGCGTTGTTCTATATCAGTTACCCAAGAGACATTAGGCATGGCTGCCTGCCAGGTCGTTAGCCACAATGGGGCGGTGTGGTATTTATCTAGCGTTCCCAGCAGCGTCTGGCCGTTGCCTGCAGGGATCCACTCGTCACCTGATCGATGACAGCCCGCCGTGGTAGAGGCAAAGACGACCTTGGACTGGGGGGCGAGTTTAGGAATCGAAGAGACATGCGCCATGCCATTCATCATGGCTACCACCACAGCGTCTTTTTGCAGGCGATGTGCCACGCTTTTCATGGCATCGGTAGCATCGTAACTTTTGGTTGTGAGCAATAGATGCGAGATGGGAGTTGCCGCGGCCAAAGGCTCATTAGGAAAGCTCAGGGAACGGGGTTCACCATTCTCATGAAGCACGATGGTCTGCTCTGCCGCAGCTGCGTCGCGCGAGCAAAGAACCACGGTTGCTCCGGCAGCTTTAAGCCGGCAGGCAAACAAGCCTCCAATCGCACCCGTGCCCAAAATATGCCAAGTCGAATTCATCATTTGGCCCAGAGTACGTGTAAACGCTCGCGTTGCAATGCGGGAGGTAATGTCTCTAATTCCGCGAGTGACCACAGATGATTGATCAATAAAGTGATCCGTTTTGCTGTTTGCCACGTGTCGGGGCAAAAGCCATCGCCAATAACACGCCGGGCAAACCGATTTTGAACTGTTTCAGAGAGGTGCGCGGACGCCACGGCAGCGTCGAAATACCGACTGGAAATGGCAACATAGTCCCAATCCATCGCCACCCAGCGGCCTTCCAAGGTGCCGATATTGCTGGGGGTTAGATCGTTATGGCAAAGCGCTTTAGCGCTTGCGTCCAACTGCGCTAAGTCGTCTTGGATCGACGGTGTCAGTGGTGACAGTCCTTGGTTTGACTGCTGATCGCGGGTCAGTTTCTCCCAGTAATAGGCGGTGTGATCAGCCAGGGATAGGGTGTGCTCAGCGGCTCTTAGTCCATCAGTCGGTAGTCGGTGTATCGCACGCATTAAATCGGCATGGTCGCTCCAGGAGGGTGATTTCATGAGGACGCGTTGACAGATGCTGAGCCCGTGATCGCTGCGCATCGCAACGCTAGGTGCGAGACGATGTTCAGCGGCCAGACGTGACGCTTCGGTCTCGAGTGATAGGTGCGCAGGGGGCGTAGGTGCCTTGCTCATGCGAACACGCAGTACCCACTGGGGTGCGCCGGCTAACGAATACACCTGGTGCGCCGTACCAACCCCGATCAGCTGATCGATTTCAGTTGATCGGCTAAGGCCGTCGAGAGTCCAATCCGCAGTGGTTGCGAGTAACTCTTTGTAGCGAGTTATGACTGCCGAAGAAGCTGACGTCGCCAAGAGAAGTACCCGACAAAGGAAAGCAGGATGTAGACCACGAAGAGAAGGGCGGTCATGTCTAAATTTCGATCGAAAAATAACCAGACCGACACACTGTTAATCACGATCCAGTAGAGCCAGTTCTCAATGATTTTTTCGACCACCATCCATGTTGTAACCAGCGCAGCCACAGTTGTTGCGGAGTCAACAAAGGGGCGTGCGGCATCGGTGTAGTGTGAAAGTAGATAACCGACGATCGATGAAACTACGAGAATGAATAATATGCCGGCGGCGTGAAAGGGCCATGGTCGCGAGGAGATGAGTAAGCGTTCGCCTGAATCGTCGCTCTGCCATCGAACCCAGCCAATGATTGCCATGGCCGCGTAAACGACCTGCAGCGCCGACTCCATATAGAGTTTGGCGTCGGCAAATATCACCAAGAACAGCACTGAGCTAATCAGCGCCGCCACCCAGCAAGCGCGCTTCTGCGCAATCGCGAGGAGTAGGTAGCCAATGGCCAGAACAATAGCGATCGGTTCGATCAAGGTCATAGTGCTTACGACGCCTGAATCTCAGTGACGTGCTCAGGAATAAACTTTGCCACTAATACCTGCCGACCAAACTCCGAGTAGCTCGACTCTAGTGCGGTCTGAATAACCCGAAAAACGTCGGCACTGTCGCCGATAATCTGCGTGCTCATAGAGTTAGTGGCGACAGTGACCGAGTTGTCGTCGATCAGCTTTTCAATAAAACCCCAGACGGTTTTTTCGAGGGGGCCATCTAAGGGGTACAAGCTGAGTTCGGCTGCCATCTTCATATCGTCACCTCCCGAAACGGTGGTTCACTGTCAAGCCGATCACGCGAGGTTCACCAAACTGATAATAGGGCTCGGTAATGTATTCCTTTCGCGGATCATTGCCGAAGGTGCCAAAGCCTCGAGTGACCGTCTCCTCATCAGTAAGATTGCGAGCCCAGAGGGCTACTGTCCAGTCATCCTTTGTCCAGTCTGCATAGGCGTTTAGCAGCGTGGCCTGAGGTGATCGAATGGCATGCCGGTCGGAAAGGAAATAGTCGTCACGCCCGGTTAATTCGATTCGAGTCTTTAGCTGCCGTGTGGCTTGCCAATTGACCGCGAGGCTATACTGCCACGTAGGCGCTTGCGGCTGATCGCGGCTGGACAGATCAGATCCATCGATATTCACGTAGTCGTCAAAGACGGCATCAAGGGTGGCCATCATCAAGTTGACGTTGATTACGCTATCGGCTTGCCATTCAAGCGACCACTCAAGCCCCCGGTTTGAGCCGCTAGCTGCGTTGTCGGTAAAGTCCGTAAACGAAAAGCTACCGTCCTGCCTCTGGATGACCAGCGAGCCTTTGACCTGCTGATCTTCCCGCGACATCTCGAAGGCTGTTAGCGAGGAACGTAAGGTCTCAGCGGTATTTTGGAATCGCCAGCCGAGCTCGAGGCTGATAAGACTCTCCTCATTAAAAAATCTAGCGCTCTGATAGGGCATTGTATCAATTTCTGCCTCTAACGCTGTCAGCGATGATGAGAGGCTGGCGTTAACGCCCCCAGCGCGCAAACCCCTTGAGATCGACGCAAATACGCTGCTATTGGCATTGGCCTGCCATTGCGCACCGAGGTGACCGGTCCAATAGGTTTTGTCGAGTGTCTCCCTGACATGATTCGAGTCACCGTATTCAAGCTGTCGTTGCTCGATACGCGCTCCCATGGCTACATCGATGCTCGAAGCGAGCGACTGACGTAGCTGGCCGAAAATGGCACTCGTTTCTACCTTGTTGCGGCTGTGAAACGGCGCGCTGAGATAGGTGTAGTCTCGGGTCAGTTGTTCCTCGTCTTGTCGCTGGTAAAAACCGGCAACCCAGTCATTGCTATCGCTACTCTGCGATGTCCGCCACTCCAGAGTCGAACGGTCTACAGACCGAGAATAGGCGTCAAATGAGCTGTATTCCCAGCCTGGTGCGATACCGACGAAACTCCAGTCCTCATCGTAGCTATAGACACTGTCAGCCGTCACACTGCTGACTTGTAGTGCGTGGTCGCGCTGCTCTCCCGAGTATTGCCAGGCAAGCCTTGCTGCAATCAAATCCAGGGAATCCTCTCCGGGTTGATCACTCAGGGTCGCGCGCTTGTTATCGAGGGAGAACGCATCGTAGCCATTGTCGACATCAATCTGATGGAGCCCGATATCAAACTGTTGTTGCCCCGTCTGATACTGTAGACCCAAGCGGGTCGTTTGCTCATCGCGCGCGTTGGTGTCTTCGCGGCCAAGATAGATATTTTTCGACCAGCCATCCGATTGATACTGCTGATGTGCGAGTCTTGCATTGAAACCACTGCCGATGGCGCCGTTGGCGAACACCGATGCGCGACTGCCGCCATAGCTCTCCACTCCGAGCCTGGCGCCGAGAGCAAATTCTTCGGTTGGTTTTTGCGTTGTCAAATTAATCAAACCTGCGAGAGCACCTGCGCCCATTCGCGAACCCTGTGGGCCTCTTAGTAAATCAATCTGAGCGAGGTCGTAGCTGGTCAAGGCGCCGCCGAGACCACTGATGTCGATACCATCCAGCAATACCACCACCGAGGGGTTGTTGGGTTCGATGAACTGGCTTCGCTCACCGATGCCTCTGATCTGAAAAAAGCGCTGTCGTGATGCGCCAGCCGATGCATTGGTATTGGCAGCTAGAGTCAATGCATCCTCAAGATGGATGGCGCCACGCTGGGCCAGAGCTTCCTCGTCTAATGTGGTGAGACTGATGGTCTGTGTATCTGATGAGAGCAGTGTGGCCTCGACGATCACTTCCTCTAAAGGCGACGCTTTCACGCACAAAGAAATCGCGCTAATCGCGCATGCCAACGTGACTTGCTGATAGGGGGGCATTGCGAGCTTCAATCCTTGTCAAAGGGAATCAGACGGCAAGGACGAGGAGTGGCGCTCTAGAGCGCTGACCTGTTCCTACGCCGGCATTATCCGGTTCAGGTGCAACGGGTTTACGACAACGTATCTCAGGCTAATGCCACCCCGCAGGTTTAAATCGAAGTCTAACAGATCTACACTGCCTTCTTGGAGATTTAATGCGAGTCGCAGGGTGTCTCGGCTCGATATAATACTCGATCAATACGGGGCGGCATGACTCATGCCGAAAGGGCGATGGCTGACAACACAATGTACGTCGAAGACGCGAGCAATCTGGCTCCCGTAGCCGATGCGGCGACGGTGCAGGTGGCGAAATTAGAGCATCAAATGCTCACCGCTACTGAGCTTTACGATTTGTTAGATCTCGCTTTGTCGGGTGTTCGCCAATTAACGAGTAGCAGCTTTGTGGAGTTTTGGCTCCATGACCCTGTCGATGAGCTCGATCGACATTTGGATCCCGTCGGCGTCGTGTCTGGCAAGGTTAGGTTGATCAACGACAGTTTCGACTTGATGAACCTCTTCTCGGAAGAGCCTTCCTGGGATCGAACGCCTGGTGGGGTTTACAAGGACATTGAATTGTTCGAAAGCATCGAGGCGGTTGAGCAGTCGATGCTGCTTCCAGTAGAGGACCAGGGCGTGTTGGTGGGCAGTATCCATATTGCGAATCCACGCTCGTCGGTAATGACTGATGAGCGGCAACTCGAGAAACTGCAAAGTTTTGTTGCGAAGGTTCCGCTGCTGATCAATCGGCTTATCGAAATGAATCGCATCGGTGATTTTGTGTTGCTTGATCCGGTTACCAATGTCGCCAACCGCGCGGGGCTAATTCGCGACTTGGAGCGAGAGATCAATCGCGCACGACGCAATAAGCGGCCACCACTGGTCGTGGTGCTACGACTCTCGGGACTGGAGCACATGAATAATCTGTCTCAACGGCATATTCAGAGCCGGGTATTGCGCGGTGCGGCGAGTCAAATTGCTGCAGGGTTACGCGATACGGACTCGGTAGGGCGGATTGGCCCCAATTCTTTTGGCATTATGGTTGTCGATGCGCCTGAGGAGAGTGTTCCTGCGATCGTGACTCGTTGGCATCAGGGACTGAATGGCAAACTGATTGACGATGGCGCGGGCGGTATGGTGGAGCTCAATGTTCTGCGCGGTTTCCGCCTCTGCTCAGTGGAGCAGCTGGGGTCGGGTGATGCCGTTGATATTGCCGCTGACCTATTACAGGAAGCTGATAATGATGCGGCAGCCGGTGATTCCCCGGTCGCGACAGAAGCGGACGAATAAGCGACGTTGTTCACCGCAACGTCATCAGAACCGGTGCGGTATCCGTTACACTTAAAAATTGAATGACAGGTCGAGTAAATCGATGACCGATTGGGCTAACCTTGCCGCTTCGGCGAATTTGGAGCAACGTAGTAGAGCCACTATCCGATGGGTGGCGGATCCCGAGCGTCTTGCTCGATTGCAGCAAGGTATGATCGTGTTGGCCTCGATCTGGGTTATCAGCAGCGCGTCGTCGCTGGTGTGGTCTTTTTATCGGGCTCCAGCTGTAGTGGCTTCAACTGCTGTCATTAACCCGCCCGAAATCGCAAGTGCATCGAGCGTCGATCGAGAAGTCATCGATGTGTCATCGATAATAGGCCTCAATATTTTCAGTTCGGTTGACGGGTCCGTAGGGTCCACCAGCGCTCCGATATCGACCGTCAGTACCCCTAGTGATGGGATAGAGGACGGTGCCAAGGAAACCTCGTTAGCACTGGTATTGACCGGGATCGTGTCGTCGACGGATGACGGACTCGGCAGTGCGATGATAGAGGCTAAAAAACAACAGTCACTTTACTCCGTCGGTGATGCCCTGCCCGCCAACGGCAAGGTGACACTCGCCAAAATTTTGGCGAAGCAGGTAGTGATTGATAACAACGGAACCTATGAGTTGATAACTCTATTCGATGACAACGGCATCGTCGGGATTCTCCCGGCACCTGCCACGCCTACCGTGACGCCGCGTGCTCAGACGAGCAGCAGGCAACCGCCTAGGCCGGCGCCACGGATCGACCAGCGCGAAGCGAATCAATTGGCTTCCGGTTATCGTCAGCAACTTTATGACGACCCGGAATCGTTGGCATCGTTGGTATCGATCAGTGCGGTACAGGGCGAAAACGGCTTACGCGGGTACCGGATCGCACCTGGTAGGGACCGATCTCAATTTGCCGCGATGGGTTTTGAGCCGGGTGACATCGTCACGGCCGTTAACGGATATTCTTTGAGTGATCCCAGCAATACAGTTCGTCTCTATCAGCTGATGCGAGATGCTACTGGGGCCACCTTCGATATTGAGCGCGGGGGCAGCGCGCTCACAATCAGCGTAAGCTTGACCAATTAGAATTAGGAGCAACTGAATTCATGCGCATTAAGTCACTAATAAGAGCGCTTACCCTAACACTTTTGGTAGTGTCGGGCGCGGTAGCGACCAAGGTCGCGACAGCTCAAGAGTTCACGGTTAATCTCAAAGACACCGACATTCAGGAGCTCATCCAATTCGTCTCTGATGTCACCGGCACCACAATCGTTGTCGATCCAACCGTTAAAGGTAAGGTGAAGGTGGTATCGAGTAAGCCTGTGACTAAGGCAGAGCTATACGACCTGTTCCTCTCGATTCTTGATGTCCATGGCTACACTGCAGTGCGCAGTGGTGGAGTGGTTCGTGTGATTCCTAACAAGAATGCACGATCAGCGCCGGTCGATGTTGTCTCGGGAACAGCCTCTTTGATCAACGATGAGTATGTTACCCAGGTCATCCGTTTGGAGAATATCTCCGCGGCAAAGCTGATCCCGGTACTTAGGCCGCTGGTACCGCAGCAAGCACACATGGCGGCGTACGCTCCAAGTAATGCCATTATTATTTCGGATATCAGAGCCAACATTCAGCGGATTGCCGAGATTATCGACAGCATGGATCAATCGGCTGTCAAAAAAACTGAGTTGGTTAAGCTCAAGTACGGCGTTTCCACCGACGTCGTCGAGATGTTGAAAACGCTTGAGAAGTCCCGCGCAGGCGACGGTGACGCCAATGAAGAAGCAACACTGGTTGCCGATAAGCGAACCAATAGCGTCATCATTACAGCGGACGAGGTGAGTATCGAGCGAATCCGCACCTTGATTGGTTACTTGGATATCCCGCTAGAGCAGAGTGGCAACGTGCGCGTGATGTACCTCGAGTATGCCGATGCCACCGAGGTGGCCGAGGTGCTTACTCGTGTGATGCAGAACATCTCACGACTCGATGAGGGTGGGGATCGGAATAGAAACAGCAACTCGGCCAAATCAACCATCGAGGCCGACGCGGGTACCAACAGTCTGATCATTACTGCTGATACCGACGAGATGGCGGCGTTGGAAGCCGTAATTGCGCGTCTCGATATTCGAAGGGCGCAGGTTCTGGTAGAGGCGATCATTGTTGAAATGGAAGTGGTTGAAGGCAGAGAACTGGGCTTGCAGTGGCTATTTGCTAACAGCAGCGGCGCTTTTGGCTCTAACATCAGTACAAGCTCGGCGCAGCAGGCACGAAATGGCACCTTGGGTGCCGCGCTTCTGCCGGCAGATAGTACGTCAAACGATATTGGCATCCGCGATGTGGCAGGTGCGCTTGCGGGAGTGCCCGGAACTACTTTCGGTTGGGGCGTGATCGACGATTCACTGACCATGACTACGATATTGAGCGCGCTCGAATCACAAGGTAACGCCAATATTCTGTCGACACCGAGCTTGCTTACCCTCGATAACGAGGAGGCGTTCATTACGGTGGGTCAGCAAGTTCCGTTCGTGACTGGCAGCTACACCAATACCGGCGCGTCCAATGGTGTTGCGAATCCCTTTCAGACCATCCAGCGTGAAAACGTAGGAGTTAGTCTGCAGGTGACACCGCAGATCAACGAGGGCGATTCAGTTGTCATGGATATCGTGCAGGAGGTATCGAGTATCTCGCAGCAGGTCCTGTCCGCATCAGATGTTATTACCAACGAGCGTAAGATTGAGACCAAGGTGCTCGCCAAGGATGGCGATATTGTCGTGCTTGGTGGTTTGGTGAAAGACGACGTCCAGGACTCGCAGCAAGGGGTTCCCCTGTTGTCGGATATTCCCTTGTTTGGTCGTTTATTCCGAAGCGACGTGGTATCGGTGACAAAATCGAATTTGCTGGTGTTTATCCGCTCAACCATCATTAGCGACGACGAAGATCTTGCGGGTGCAACGGCCGAGAAGTATCGCTATATCAGAGATCAGCAGCGGCAGCGTCGAGATCAAGGTCTGATGTTCTTGGACGACGGTAATATGCCGTTATTGCCGTCCTGGGAAGAGCGGCTTAACGAGCTCAAAGAGGTCTCTCCAGAGAATCTCGAGGACGCGGGTCAGTGACTACGGCAGTCGATGCAGTCGATGAGCTGGATAGCCTGGTTGGCGAAGACCAGGTGGTCGTGGAGCCGAGTCTCCCGGGTCGACTACCCTTCGCCTATGCCAAGGCGAATCAAGCGGTACTTGAGATTAACGATGAATCGCTGACCCTTGTTTATGTAGCGCCATTGGCGACCAATACCTTACTTGAGGTGAGGCGTTGTGCTGGTCAGGCTTTTAGTTTGGAAGCGGTTGAAGAATCGGTGTTTCAGTCTCGGCTGACAGGTGCTTACCAGCGCAGTCAAAATCAGGCTGCGCAGATGGCGGAAGATCTCTCCTCTGATGTGGATTTAGCTCGATTAGTAGATGAGATTCCCGATCTTGGGGACTTGATGGATGCGGAAGACGATGCGCCTATTATTCGGTTGATAAACGCCATCCTGTCTCAGGCAGTTAAAGAGCAGGCGTCGGATATCCATATCGAGACATTTGAAGATCGCCTATCCGTGCGTTATCGAATCGATGGTGTGCTCGCCGAGGTGTTGTCACCTAAGCGCATGCTCGCGTCTTTATTAGTCTCGCGCCTCAAGGTGATGGCTAAGCTAGACATTGCTGAGAAGCGAATTCCACAAGACGGTCGTATATCTGTGAGAATTGCAGGGCACGCGATTGATATCCGAATGTCTACGATTCCCTCAGCTCACGGCGAACGGGTTGTACTGCGATTGCTAGATAAGCAGGCGGGCCAACTCGAATTGGATCAGCTCAGGATGAATGAGCAGGTGGAGTTGGGATATCGCAAGGCGCTTGCAAGACCCCACGGTATTATTTTGGTGACGGGTCCGACAGGTTCGGGTAAGACGACGACCTTGTACGCGGGGTTATCAAGTATCAATCAAAGCTCCCGAAATATTTTGACCATCGAAGATCCGGTTGAATACATGTTGCCAGGCGTCGGTCAGACCCAAGTGAATACGAAGGTTGATATGACGTTTGCTAGGGGCTTGCGAGCTATTTTGCGTCAGGATCCTGACGTGGTGATGGTCGGTGAGATTCGAGACTTAGAAACTGCTGAAATTGCGGTTCAAGCCTCACTGACGGGACACTTGGTACTGTCCACGCTTCATACGAATACGGCAATAGGCGCTGTGACCCGCCTTCAGGATATGGGAGTGGAGCCGTTTTTGCTGTCCTCTAGTTTGGTCGCGGTCATGGCTCAACGGTTGGTCCGGCTATTGTGCGTCGACTGTCGGGAGTCCGCACCAGCAACGGCGGGTGAGCTTGAGTTGTTGGGCCTGTCAGCCGACGAGCACCACGAGATTTATCATGCCAAAGGCTGTGCTCGCTGCAATATGACTGGTTATCGCGGCAGGAGGGGCATTTACGAGCTCATCGAAGTCGATGAGATATTGCGAGCCGCGATCCATGTGGCCGAGAGTGAGCAGGCCATGCTCGAAGTAGCGCGACAAAAGCACCCCGGTATACAGGTGGATGGTCGCCGAAGAATTCTCGCGGGGGAAACGACGCTCGAAGAGGTGCTCCGCGTTACGTCGGTGAAATAGCATGCCTGCTTTCAAATACAAGGCTCTCGATAGTGGCGGCAAAGTCGTCAAAGGCGTTCTAGAGGGTGACTCCGAGCGTCAG
>Ga0213858_10001024_pt1 | contig 13126 bp, 12 predicted proteins | sample PICome_FD_160122 | JGI IMG/M metagenome (GOLD analysis project Ga0213858, IMG submission 160122) | Coastal seawater microbial communities near Pivers Island, North Carolina, United States - PICO245 | ecosystem: Environmental > Aquatic > Marine > Coastal | place: USA: North Carolina | collected... | reverse complement strand
GGATTTAATCACAGTTGACATTTCAAATGATAACTTTCAAATTGGTGAAAAAGCAATCTTATGGGGCAATGAAAATATACCAATAGAGCAAGTGGCAGAATTTGCTGGGACTATTGGTTATGAGTTGACCTCTCGTTTAACCTCCCGTGTTCAATTCCAGGTAGCTGAATAGTGAAAATTATTCACTTAAGTGACTCTCATATTGGTAAAGACAATCAATCAATGGGGGTTAATACTGAGAACCATCTTAATGAGGTTATTCAGTCAATTAACCAAACTAAAACTGACTTTGTTGTTCACTCAGGTGATATATCTCACGACGGAACAGTCGAATCCTATCAAAAAATTCAACAATGCTTTCTAAACCTTCAATCTAAATTATCTTGTATTCCCGGAAATCATGACAACTTAAAGATAATGAGTAGTTTTTTAGATTCTGAAATAAATATTGATACCCAATATTGGAAATTGCTCTCGATTAATACCGTGCTTGAAGGAAAAACAGAAGGATACGTCACTGATAAAGCATATGACAAATTCGAATTGGAGATTGAATCAACCCGTAAAAACACTCTCGTGGTAATGCATCACCCTCCAATTTCAATGGAAAGTTCTTGGGATGATTCAATCTCACTAACAAATTCAAAGCGATTTTTAGACATAATCAAAAGGTCTGAAAATATTAAATGTGTAATCTGGGGTCATGCCCATGAATCAAAAACATTTAATTATGGCGAAAAATTATTTGTATCCTGTCCCTCAACAGCAAAACAATTCAATGATGAGACAAGATTTGGCTACAATATTCTGAATTTAAAAGATAATGGTTATGTTGAATTAGAAACTCAATGGATTTAGACGACAGAAACATAGAACTTAAAAAACTATACAACTCACAAAAGCCAAAATCTTTTAGTGATCTCTATTATCTCTATGAGTTAAATTTTGTTAAACTTCTTCAACTCTTTCCCAGCCTTGAATCAATTTCTGAAGATCTTGTTATTAAATCTGATGAAAAAGATCTTCATTTGATAATTAAAGAGAAAACCAAACACACTGCCACCATGATACTTACTCATAAACTGGTGGAAGAATCAGGCAAAGAAATTAACAAACCTGATATCAAATTTAAAATTTATTTCGATGCCGAGATGACTGAGGTGATCTCAATTTGTAAAGAACAAATGTTGAATGCAAACCACTCCTTTATCTCCTATTGTGGTGATATAGATCTTAAATGGGAGTTAAACTTATTCTTAGAGCGTTGGCTTGATTTCTGCATAAGCTCATACAAGTCAAATGACTAAAACTAAAAATAGTTTAGTTATTGCTGTTTCTTCAAGAGCTTTATTTAACCTTGATGAGTCACATAAAATTTATGAAGAATTTGGTGTAGAGGCCTATGCAAAACATCAACAAGAAAATGAAGAAGTTATTTTAGAGCCTGGTGTCGGTTTTTCATTGGTTAAAAAATTCTTAAGTCTTAATAGTAACAAAACCCCTATTGATGTCATTTTATTATCAAGAAATAGTGCGGATACAGGTCTCAGGATTTTTAACTCAATAGAATATTATGGGTTAAATATTACTCGTGCTGCTTTTACAAGAGGTGAAAGCACACATCCATTTGTAGGATCTTTTGAGGCAGATTTATTTCTTTCAAGTAATCATAATGATGTTCAAAAGGCTCTTGATATGGGATATGCTGCAGCATCAATTGTTAACTCATCCACACAAAATTCTCACGAAACTCAATTAAGAATAGCCTTCGATGGTGATGCTGTAATTTTTTCTGATGATTCAGAGAGAGTATTTCAAGAAAAAGGTTTGATTGAATTTGAAAAATCTGAAAAGGAGAATGCCAATAAAACAATGAAGGCTGGACCCTTTCAGGCATTTCTAAAATCACTTCATAAAATTCAAGCAAATTTCCCTGAGAAAGATAATCCAATAAGAACTGCTTTGGTTACTGCCAGATCTGCCCCAACTCATAAAAGAGTTATTCACACTATGCGAGAATGGGGAATCCGTATTGATGAGTCTTTCTTTCTTGGGGGTTTAGACAAAGGTAAATTCCTCAAAGAGTTTGGTGCAGACATTTTTTTTGATGATCAACGTCAAAACTGTGAGTCTGCCTCTAAATTTGTCCCAACCGGGCATGTTCCATCAGGGGTAAAGAATCAATGACCAGTCAAGTATTTCGAGACTTCAAAAAATCTAGTATTTCCACTTCAAAAATTATTTTAATAATGGTTATTCCCTATTATCTGCTTGCAGAATTATTAATCTATTTTGAATTAATGCCATATATTGCAGGTATATTTTCACCTTTCACAGAGCTCTTAAATCTACCGCCCGAGGCATCATTAGCCATTGCAGCCGGTGTATTCTTTAACTTATATGCTGCAGTAGCATTTGCTGCACCTTTGGGTATGAATATCTATGAGTGGACCATTCTTGGATTGTTTCTTGGGGTTTTGCATAATATGCTTGTTGAGGTTTCTATACTTAAAAAAATTGGCATTCCAGTAGTTACCTCTGTAAGTTATCGTTTTTTTATGGCTTTCTTTGCAGTTAGTCCGTTAATCCTTCTTCCGAAAAATTTCTTTTTATCAAACCCTGACTCAATCTTTAAGCCCTTATACGAAATAAAGGTTAAAAATTATGAAAATTTTATGTCTTTCTTTACTAATACCTTTTTTGATAGTCTTATTCTTTCTGTTCAAATTATCATCCTAGTGAGTCTAGTTTTATTAATGACAAGTTTCATCAAAAATCTATCATTTTTAAAAAAAATCAATCATCAAGTTGCATTAACCTCGTCAATATTAAGTGGCTTATTAATAGGAATCGTTTATGGCGCAGGTGTTTTGCTAAGCGAAGCAAAGTATATGACAAAAAAACAAATTTACAGCTCATGTTTTTTTCTAATGACTGCTCATGCAATTATCGAAGATACACTGTTATTTGTTTATTTTGGAGCTAATGTTTGGGTGTTAACCCTGTTTAGATTATTCCTTGCTATCATCGTTTTTTATTTAATTATGACCTTTTATAAGACTCCCGTTATTGATAAACAATATCACTAAGATAGTCGGTAAAATATTTCAATAAATCTTAATTTCAATCCTACATGTCAGAAAAAATTAAAGCTATTAGGGGAATGAATGACATTCTTCCAGGTGAATCAAATAACTGGCTTTTCTTTGAGAAATTATTCTCTGATCTATTAATATCTTTCGGATATAAGAATATCCGCACCCCAATTGTTGAATCTACCTCCACTTTTAAAAGGGCAATTGGCGAAGTGACAGATATTGTCGAAAAAGAAATGTATACATGGCAGGATAACAATGGCGACCTCTTAACTCTTAGGCCTGAAGGTACAGCTGGTTGCGTAAGAGCAATGATTGAACACAACTTACCTAGGGAAGGAATTCAAAAAGTGTTCTACTCTGGTCCAATGTTCAGACATGAAAGACCACAAAAAGGCAGATATAGACAATTTCATCAGATTGGTGTTGAAGTATTTGGCTCTATGGCATCAAAAACAGATGCTGAATTGCTTATGATTACTCATCAATTATGGAAAAAACTTGGTCTTAATAATATAACTCTTGAGATTAATAGTCTTGGATCTGATGTTTCTCGTCAAAATTTTAAAGAGGCTTTGGTAGGATATTTTTCTAAATTTGAAGATAAATTAGACGAAGATTCCAAGAGAAGGTTGCATACTAATCCTCTTAGAATTCTTGACAGTAAAAATCCTGATATTCAAGATACTATTAACAATGCTCCTTCATTAATAGATTATTTAGATGAGGATTCTAAACTCCATTTTATTGAGCTTCAAAATTATCTTGACTCACTTGAAATCCCATTCAAGATTAACCCAAGATTAGTTAGAGGTCTTGACTACTACAATAGAACTGTATTTGAGTGGACCACTAATGACTTAGGTTCTCAGGGAACTATTTGTGCAGGGGGTCGATATGATGGGTTAGTTGAGAAAATGGGAGGAACTGATACCCCGGCTGCTGGATTTGCTCTTGGCGTAGAAAGACTTCTACTACTCTTAAAAGAGCAAAATAAACTAGTAGCTAATAAAGCAATATCCATATATATAGTTACCGATGGCGATAAAGCTCATGAAAAGTCATTGTCAATTTCACTTTTATTAAATGAACAATTTGATAACCTAGTTATCTATAATGATCTAAGTAACTCAAGCTTCAAAGCTCAGTTCAAAAAAGCTAATAAACACAATGTTGACTATGCACTGGTTATTGGTGAGGACGAATTACTTAGTAATGTTTATAGTCTAAAACCAATGAAAAGTTCAGATGAGCAATTGCAACTCAATGAAAGTGAATTAATTTCTTATATAGCTAAACAAACATGAAAAATTTTATTGGGGTTCACAAAACAGAAGAAGAGCAAGAAGATCAGATTAAAAACTGGTGGAAAGAAAATGGCATACAAATTATTGGTGGCGTTTTGATTGGTATTGCTGGCATATGGGGCTGGGATTATTATCAAAATCATACATATGCTCAATCAATCGAAGCGAGAGATCTCTATCTAGATTTTTCTGTAAATAACAATTCCTCTACATTCCAAAACTTATCAGAAAATTTTTCTGACTCATCTTATCAAGATGAAGCAAGACTCTTATTAGCAAAAAATCAAATTAAAAATTTTGATGAATCAAGGAATACTTTACTGAGTGTGTCTAATTCATCAAACAAATATCTTGCGAACCTTGCCAAGATTCGATTGGCAAAACTTTATATTAATAATGACAATCTATCTGAAGCAGAAACTATTTTAAATAAGCTTAATGATGAGTCATATAAAGGTCTTAAATTATATATGCAGGCTCAAATATCAGAGAAAAAGAATGACCTAAGCTCTGCTAAAAATTTATATGAAGAATCTTTAAAAAATCTTTCTGAGGAATCAGGACTTAAGAACTTAATTAGACTTAAAGTCGCAGATTTGAATTAATTCTCAATGTCTATTAGTACTGTTTCCCTTGTTGGAAGGCCAAACGTAGGGAAATCAACCCTTTTCAACAAGCTTTGTAAGTCCAGAGATGCTTTGGTATCTGACTTTGAAGGTCTAACTAGAGATAGACAGTATGCGGATATTAAACTGACCGACAAAAAGGTTTGTCGATTAGTCGATACAGGTGGATTAACCACTGAAGATTCGGGTATCAATAAATACATTGAAGAACAAGTAAAAATTGCGATTGAAGAATCTGAAATAGTAATTTTTTTACTGAGTGCCAAAGAGGGCTTAACAACGCTAGATACTGAAATCGCTGCGATTGTTCGAAGGTATAAAAAAAATACTCTTTTAGTGGTTAATAAATCTGAAGGTCTTTCCAGTGAAAAAATTACAGAATTTTATGAGTTAGGACTTGGTGAACCACTACCAATTGCCGCTGAACATGGGTTAGGTCTTGATAATCTGAAAGAAGTAATAGCTGATCTTATTTCTGAGTCGAATGATGAAGTTGAAGAACAAATAGAGGGTATTGCTGTCGGCATTGTTGGAAGGCCTAATGTTGGAAAATCAACATTAGTTAATCGAATTTTAGGAGAAGATAGGGTTCTTGCTCTTGATATGCCTGGCACTACGAGGGATAGTATTTATATTCCTTTTGAAAAAAATAATCAACAATACACATTGATTGACACAGCTGGAATACGCAGAAAACGAAGTGTTAAAGAGAAAATTGAAAAATTTTCTATCGTTAAATCTATTGACGCAATAAAAAAATCACATGTTGTTATTTTGATCCTGGACGCGCATGAGGGTGTCACAGAGCAAGATGCTTCACTGCTGGGAATGATTGAGGACCATGGCAGAGCTCTATTAATTGTGATTAACAAATGGGATGGTTTAACTGAATATCAAAAGGAAGAAGTTAAAAGAAAGCTTGACTTAAAACTCTCATTTGTTAACTATTCCTCTATTCACTTCATATCAGCGTTACATGGATCAGGAGTGGGTAAACTTTTTTTACCTATCAATAAAGCCTATAAAAGTGCTGGCCTAGAATTTTCTACGTCACAACTTAATAGAGTTTTAGAGAGAGCTAATCAATCTCACCAGTCTCCAAGTGTTTCTGGCAGAAAACCTAAAATTAAATTTATTCATCAATCAGGTACATTTCCACCCTCTTTCACACTTCATGGAAACCATCTAAATAATCTTCCAAATTCATATCTAAGATTTCTAAAGAATTTTTTATCCAAAGACCTTGGTATTGAAAACACACCCGTTAAGCTTGAATTCAAAAATAGTGAAAATCCTTTCAAAGATAAAGTGAATAAGCTTTCAGAAAGACAGGTTAAGAAAAAAAGAAGGATGATGAAATTTGTTAAAAAGAAGTAATCTGATTGATTCTTATTTCATCAGTTTTTTTTGATATAGAAATTCTAAACTCGCAATAATTATTTTCAAAAGTTTCTGAATCATAATCATTATCGCTGCAAATACATCCATCGATATATTCTTGGAATTGAAAGCCAACTTTTGCAGTAATAGCATTATCAAGAATTTCTTTATTTAGAATATTGATAGATGAATTTTGTAAATCTATTTGACCTGAAAATTTAAAACATTCTTTTAATGAGTCTATCTTTATTTCACTATTTTTTATTAAATTCAAGATTGCCTCAGATAGGTCTGCATCAGTTATGGCAGAATTTATAAAATTAGGCACTTAGAATGAGGTTGTGCGCCTTTTTTGCAGCCTTAATAAAACTCTCAAATAATGGATGTCCATCACGAGGAGTTGAAGTAAATTCAGGATGAAATTGACATGCAACAAACCATGGGTGATCATCAAGCTCTATCATTTCAACAAGATTACCATCAGCTGAGCGCCCTGAGACTTTAAGACCAGATTTCTCGATCTTATTGATTAATAGGTCATTTACCTCATACCTATGTCTATGTCTCTCAACTATAGATGCTTGACCATAAATCTCTCTCGCATTAGATTTTTCAACTAATTTGCATTCCTGTCCACCAAGTCTCATAGTGCCTCCGAGATTGGAGTTTTCATCTCTAGTCTCTACATTGCCACTTTCATCTTTCCATTCAGTAATAAGCCCTACTACGGGATATTGTGTATCAGAATTAAATTCAGTTGAATTGGCATCAGCCATGCCTGCTTTGTTCCTGGCATATTCAATGACTGCAACTTGCATACCTAAACAAATACCTAAATAAGGAATTTTGTTTTCTCTGGCATATTTAACTGTAAGAATCTTACCCTCAATACCTCTATTTCCAAATCCTCCAGGAACTAATATTGCACTCATTTCAGATAACTCATCAGGTCCATTTTTTTCAATTTCTTCAGAATCAAAATAGTGAATATTAACTTTAGTTCTTGTATGAATACCAGCATGAATTAGGGCCTCAGATAGGGATTTATATGACTCTGTTAGATTCATATATTTGCCGACCATTGCTATGTCAACACTTTGCTCAGGATTACTTAAATCTTCTACAACTTTATCCCATTCTGACAGATTAGCATCATGACACTTAAGACCAAGCTTTCTGACAACCTCATTATCAAGGCCCTGATCATGAAGCGCTCTTGGCACCTTATAAATTGTGTCTACATCCTGTGAAGTAAAGACTGAATTAGCCTCGACATTAGTAAACAAGGCTATTTTTTTTCTTTCAGCCTCTGGCAATTCTTTTTCAGATCTGCAAATAAGGATATCGGGTTGGATACCAATACTTCTTAATTCCTTAACTGAATGCTGAGTGGGTTTAGTTTTTAACTCTCCTGCAACTTTAATATATGGCAATAAAGTTAAGTGAATAAATAATGTATTTTCTCGACCCAGGTCAAGACTTAGCTGTCTAATAGTTTCCATAAAAGGGAGTGATTCAATATCACCAGCAGTTCCACCAATTTCTACAAGAGCGATATCAGAACCTTCAGCGCCTTCAAGGGTTAACTTTTTAATCTCGTCAGTTATGTGAGGAATAATTTGAACCGTTGCACCAAGATAATCACCCCTTCTCTCTCTTTCGATAACATTCTCATAGACCCTTCCTGCCGTGAAATTATTTCTTTTAGACAATTGAATCCTAACAAAACGTTCGTAATGTCCAAGATCTAAGTCAGTTTCAGCACCATCATGCGTTACAAATACTTCACCATGTTGAAATGGGCTCATTGTTCCAGGATCTACATTAATGTATGGATCAAGCTTAAGAAGGGTGATATTTAAGCCCCTTGATTCAAGAAGAGTTGCAAGAGATGCGGAGGCTATACCTTTGCCCAAAGAAGAAACAACGCCACCAGTTATGAATATATATTTTGTTGACATTACAATACAACAAAGGTGAAATAGGTATGATACACAAATCTTCTAATAATTTGCCAATATCTGTTTTTAAATGAGTTATAAGGAATTTATTAAGCTTTTATATAAATACATAAGCCAGCATATCGGCAAGCTCATATTTACTTCTCTATTAATGATTTTAGCTACAGCTCTGGAGAGTTCTGTTCCAGAAATAACTGGTCAAATTGTTGATAAACTTTTCAACGCTGAAAGATCATCTTCAACCACTGTTCTCTACTCATTAATAATATTTGGGGTAATTAGCCTCAGTGCGATTTTCTCTCTTGTTTCCTTATCCACTAATTCTTGGGTTGCTAATAAGGTGGTTATGGATATCAGAGTTGATATGTTTAAAAAACTTCTAAAGCTTCCAAAAAATTTTTTTGATAGGACATCTTCCGGAAAAATACTTTCAAAATTAACTTTTGACGTAGAACAAATCGCTGGAGCTGCATCAACTATATGGTTAGATTTTATTAAGGCATCAGTTACTGTATTTATTTTGGTTATTTATCTTTTCTATAAAAACTGGCAACTGAGTCTTAGTTTAATAGTTATTCTTCCAATTGTATTTATTGCCGTTAAAAGTTCATCCTCAAGAATGAGGAATTCAAGTTCTCAAGTACAAAAATCAATAGGCGATATGACGCACCTTTTGGAAGAGAATATATCTGGCAATTCAGTCATAAAAATTTTTGAAGCAGAAAAATATGAAAAGGATAAATTTGACCATCAAGTTAATAATGTACGTCAACAAAGATTCAAGGTTGATTTAACCGCTGCTGTTAACTCTAATCTAATAAATATTCTTTTAGGATTATCACTAGCAATGGTTGTTTATTTTTCATCTTTTTCCCTGCAAATGACTGCTGGTGAATTTTTGTCTTACTTTACGGCGTTGGCAATGTTAATTAAGCCTGCAAAAACTTTAGTAAATATTAACAAACCTTTTCAAGTTGCTTTAGCCGCGGGCCAGAGCGTATCCGCATTTCTTAATGAAGAAGAAGAATCTAATAATGGAAAGAAGTCTGTCAAGAAACTCAACGGAGATATTATTTTTGAAAATATTTTGTTTTCATATGAGCCGAATAAATTAGTTCTTAATAACTTCTCTTTGTCGGTCAAAGCCGGGGAAACGATTGCCATTGTGGGTCCAACTGGAAGCGGGAAAACAACAATAATTGATTTGTTAACTAAATTTTATACACCTCAATCTGGCTCTATTTTTATTGATGGTATTGATATTAAAAAGCTTAATAATCATTCCTTAAGAAGTAATATTGCATTTGTTGATCAAGGCACTAGACTTTTTAATGACACCATTACAGCTAATATTGCCCTAGGTAAGTCAGATGTCATGTCATTTGAAACAGTCAAAGAATCGGCTGTTAAGGCTGAAGCAATTGAATTTATTGATAATCTTGAGAAACAATTTGATACAGATATTGGTGACAATGGTCAATTACTATCTGGTGGTCAAAGACAAAGACTTGCCATAGCCCGTGCCATAGCCAAGGATGCTTCTATTCTTATACTTGACGAAGCGACCTCTGCACTGGATTCCTCTACAGAAAAATTAGTTCAAAAATCAATAGCAAAAATGACTCAAAATAAGACTACAATTATAATTGCTCATCGTCTATCAACAATCCAGAATGCAGATAGGATAATTGTTCTTAAATCTGGAGAAATAATTGAAGAAGGGACTCATGAAAGTCTAATTAAGAATAATGGGTATTATTCACAACTAGTTGAGGATCAGTATAAATAAATCACTCAAACTGTTTAAGCTCATCAAGAAGAGTTTTAGTGTTTTGTGAGTAATCTACTGGCACATCAACAATATGAACACCCTTTTCTTCATAACAAGTATTTAGAACTGTTTCTAGCTCTTCGGTTTTCTTGATTCTGTGCCCTTTAGCGCCATAACTTTCAGCATACTTAACAAAATCTGGATTGCCAAAATCTAGTCCATAGTCTGGTAATTCTTGACCAGCTTGTTTCCATTTAATCATTCCATATGCAGAATCATTAATAATTAAAACCACTAGATTTAGTTTTAATCTAACCGCTGTTTCCATTTCTTGTGAATTCATCATAAATCCACCGTCGCCACAAACCGCCATAATACGTTTCTTAGGGTACATAATCGCACAAGCTAATGCCGAAGGCAATCCAGCTCCCATGGTAGCAAGAGCATTATCCACAAGTAATGTATTTGGCATAAAGGTATGGTAATGTCTTGTAAACCAAAGTTTAAACATACCATTGTCTAGGCATGCAATACCATCATCAGGCAAGACCTTTCTGACATCGCTAACAATTCTCTGAGGAAGAATTGGGAATGAATTATCATCATCAAGGTGATGAATTGCTTCTTTAATCTTTTCTCTTATTGGCTTAACCCAATCTCTTGGTGCTTTGTAATCTTTACCAAGTTCCTCGGTAAATCTTGCCATTGAATTAGATATGTGCCCGACCACCTCAATCTGAGGGTAATAAATGCCTTTAATTTGAGCAGAGTAAAAATTAACATGAATGACTGTTTGATCATCACCCTTCATAATAAAGGGTGGTTTCTCAATGATATCATGACCAACATTGATAATAAGATCTGCCATCTTAATGCCTTCATGTAAGTAATCTTTACTTGAAAATGCAGCTGTACCAATGAAGTTTGAATCATCGCCTGACACTACACCTTTGCCCATTTGAGTGTTAAAAAACATCATCCCTGTTCTTTCAATAAACTCAGATAAAACCTGCCTAGTTCTCTTTCTATTAGCGCCAGCTCCCACTAACAATAATGGCCTCTTAGCATGTTTGATTGCTTTTACAGCTTTCGCGATAGCTCTATCAGATGCAAATACCCTATGAATGGTTTGCTTAGGAAACACTCTATCATCATCAACCTCTTCTCTTGCAACATCCTCTGGAAGTTCAAGATGAACTGCACCGGGTCTCTCCTCTTCTGCTATTCTAAACGCTCCCCTAACTAAAGAAGGGATGTGTCTTGCGTATACAATTTGATCAGCATCTTTGGTGAGAGGTCTCATCATACGAACGATATCTAATATCTGAAACTTTCCTTGATAACTTTCATTGATTGGTTTTTGCCCAGTAATAACAACAAGTGGAAATGCGCCTAATTGGGCATATGCAACGGCAGTTACAAGATTTGTAGCCCCAGGTCCTAGAGTAGATAGGCATACTCCAGCATGTCCTGTTAGTCTCCCATAAGTTGCTGCCATAAAAGCAGCAGCCTGCTCATGACGGGTCAAAATAAATTTTATAGATTTGGATTTTCTAATTGATTCGAGAAGATCTAAATTCTCTTCCCCTGGAACTCCGAAGATATACTCCACACCTTCATTTTCAAGAGCTTTTACAAATAAGTCTGAAGCTTTCAATCTTCTCCCCCAAGAAGTTTTAGGGGTAATAGTACTCTTCTTAGGCATGAATTCAAGTAAAAAAAAACTTTTTTTTGTACTATTTTTTTAAGCGACTTAAAGTTCTTCCAGATTTAAGGGTTTCTCTAACTTTTTCAGAAGCTTCAGAGAGACTATTAACCTTTTTTGTATGCCAAAGGACAAGACTTGCTCCAAGCACTAAGCCATCAAAGAACATTCCTTCTTTACCTGACAGCGCATCGATTCCGAGATCAAAAGTATGTTTAGCTAATTCGGTGATATTTTTCTCGACTGACATCTGACCAGGGAAAGCAATAGCTCTCATTTCTTGTTTAATTCCTAACTCAGAAGGATCGATATCTACTCTATCTTGCTCTTCAATACCACTGTAAGAAATCATTAGTCCTTTTTGTCTGAGTGAAGGAATTACTCCTCCCTCAACGCCCCGAATAAGAAGCGCTGTATCCATTCCTGAAGCATTAACCAAATCAGCATAGATTGGAGGATAGGGTTTATGGACATATCCTAATATTGAATGTGTTTTCTTTCCTCTAAGTGGACCAATTAATGTTTCAACAGTATTAAGAACTGTTCTTTTGATTACTCTATCTCTAAGTTCAACCAAATCATGAAGGCCTGAGCAATATTGCGATTGGTCAAGATAAGCCCAACCTATCTCAGCATTTTCAATTCTATCCTTTGCAGAGCTGGAAGACATGTCCACATCACAACCCATTAATTCAGAAACATGTCTATGGGTAAGACCAAACTTTGGAGAAACAGAATTAAGTCCATGGATTAATGCAGGTAGTCCAAGTTCCGCTAAAAGAGGAGGAAGAAAGGAAGAAGCAGGAATTGAGCGATTGTAACCACTGTAGGGGTCACCAATATCAATTAAGTTTTCCACATCGACTTTTTGGTTAGTTGTAAGGTTCTGGATGGCTGCAAGAATGCCTTTATTTTCATCCATTGTCTCACGTTTCATTCTTAAGGCAATTAAGAAAATAGCCGATCTAACATCATCGACCTCGCCCTTTAAAATAGCTTCCATGCCCAATTTAGCTTCTTCCAAATCAATATTTTTACTAAGATCTGGACCTGTTGCAATTCTTTGAATAATTGAATGGATTAATTCTTGACTACTCATAGCACCTCTACATAAACTCCGTCATTTCTCTCTTCTACTGAATAAGTGTTTAATCTATCAACATCCTCATCAGAGCATGATCCAGTGACTAAATCAAAACTATATCCGTGTAGTGAGCACTTAATACTATTCCCCTTGATACAACCCAAAGTTAATTTGATATCTTCATGAGGACACTTATT
>Ga0213858_10001022_pt1 | contig 13140 bp, 24 predicted proteins | sample PICome_FD_160122 | JGI IMG/M metagenome (GOLD analysis project Ga0213858, IMG submission 160122) | Coastal seawater microbial communities near Pivers Island, North Carolina, United States - PICO245 | ecosystem: Environmental > Aquatic > Marine > Coastal | place: USA: North Carolina | collected... | reverse complement strand
ATAATATTCCTTATTTTATATTTTTTACGGCATTTCCGCCGAGTCTGATTTGTATTATACCATTATAATAGTCATCAGTTAGTAAAACTTCTCGATCAAATTGCTCTTTAGCTTCTAAATATGCACATTCGCCTTTAGTTTTACAAAGATGAAGTATTTCTCTATGAAACATATCTTCACCTTGTTTTTGAACATCTTCGTTCAAATGTTTATTCGAACCATAATAGGTTCTCCAATCACTTTCGACTAAAAGCCTTTTACGCCTTTTTCTCGTCTTTGTGATTGGTAATGTTTTCTTGCTCCAAAAGAATTTTTTCCCTATATACTTCTTTCCCGTTGCTCGATTCGTTATCATGTATACAAACCCATAAACGTCTTTGGGATTGAACTCTTCTGGAGGTTGCCATTCTATGCCTTGATAATGCCACGTCATATACCTATTTATTCATCAAAATTTAGCTCTTCTGCAGGTTCTACTGCTGATCCGCAATGCGGACAGAAAATAATTTCTGGCCTCTCTTCTTCAAAATATATTTTTGTTTCAGTAAAACAAAATTCACAACTATGCGTATACCAATGATTTGGTTGCATGGAATCTCCCTATCCTATTTGTTCTTTTAATTCGTTATAACCACCAATCTTTTCGCCTTTATAAATGATCTGTGGAAATGTTCTTGCAGTTGGAAATTTTTCAATCATTTCTTCTCTAGTAAAATCTTTACCCAATTGAAAATATTCAAACTCTTCTTGTTTCTGCGTACATAATACTTTAGCCATATCACAAAATGGACACTGTTCTTTTCCATATATTTCTATCATTTCAATATTTCTCCTATAATATACATTGTTCCAAGCATAAATCCGAGTAAGGCTACCTGTAAAATAGATAAACCAATAATAATTTTACCAGTTATGCTGGCCCAAAAAGTTAATTCTCCATCCATCCACTCTTTCTGTTCTTCAGGAGTGCAATCTCTGGGTTTTGCAAAATTGAATTGTAATTGTTGTGGCATTATAAACTCAATCCTGCAAGTTTATTTTCATCCATATCTTGTTTTACCCCACCAACAACATATGAACTAATTTCTGTTTCTTGCGGTGCAACTTGTACATTTCCACCGCCAATCCATTTTTCCGTCCAAGGAAGTGGATTCATTTTTGATACTGTATAAGGACATGGTAAGCTTAATGCTCTCATTCTTTTACAACCAATCCATTCGATATAGTTACTTAAAATAGTTTCGTTTAAACCAATCATAGAACCATCTTTGAACAAATATTTTGCCCATTCTTTTTCTTGTTCAATAACTCGAGTGAATAGCTTTACAACTTCATCTTCTTTTTCTTTTGCGATTTTGACGAAGTCTTTATCTTCAGCCAACATCTTTTTGATCATTGTAGTAGTTGCAGCGAGGTGGGTATTTTCATCACGTGCAATAAACTTAATAATTTTAGCATTACCTTCCATCTTCTTAAGTTCTGCAAATGCCCATGAACATGCGAAAGACACATAGAATCTAATACCTTCTAAAGCATTGGCACTCATCATGCACATCCATAAAGATCTTTTATGATCCATCTTGTTAGTCGCTGAATTGTTGTCTTTAATTAAATCATCATAGTATTGAGCAATGTCATTACCGCATTCTAAAATTTCTTTTACGTCAAGCATAGTATCAAATACAGCAGAGGGATCAGGATAAACATTCCTAATAATATGAGTATAAGATCGAGAGTGTATAGTTTCGAAGAATGACCAAGTTTCAATCCAGTTTTCAACTTCGGGTAACGAAGCAATAGGAAGGAATGCAAGGTTCGGGGCCCGACCTTGAACAGAGTCCAATAATATTTGACGTTTGAGGTTAGATGTGAAGATGTGTTTTTCATGTTCGGTTAATCCATCGAAATCTTTTTTATCTTTTGAAATATCTACCTCTTCGGGTCTCCAAAAGAAACCAAGTTGTTTCTCTGTTATTTTTTCGATTTGTGGATATTTTACTAGGTCGAATCTTTGGATATCTACTGATTCATCTAAAAACATATTTTTATGCAGGTGCGATTTTTTACTCTTTTTAAGTATTGACATTTAATTCCTCTTTTGTTAATTATATTTTACAACTATCGCAATCTTCGTCGTCTTGGATAGTATTGTCGCCATCATAGGAATGATGAGTTTCATTATCAGTCATTTCCCCAGCTCCATCATAAGTGTTAAAGTAATAAAGCTGTTTTAGACCATATTTGTATGCTGTCACTAGATCAGTAATCATAGTTGACATTGGAATCTTATTATCTTCATAAAACTCAGGATTATATGAAGTGTTTACACTAATTCCTTGATCAACGTATTTTTGTAGAATTGCACAAATTTTTAAATAACCATCTGGTGATTCTTGTTCCCAGAGTAAGTCATATTTATTTTTAAGATGGTGATACCCTGGAACAACCTGAGCCATGACTCCATCTTTACTTTGTTTGTACGATACCAATGCTCTTGGTGGTTCAATACCATTCGTACTATTACTAATCTGTGCGCTTGTTTCAGCAGGCATCAATGCCATTAGAGTCGAGTTTCTTGTTCCCGTTTCTAGGACTTTTTTACGTAGGTCTTCCCACGGTAACCTAACTTTATGCTCTATCAAATTATCTATCGCACTCTTATATGTATCATTAGGAAACTCTCCACGAGCATATTTTGTATGTTTTTTCAAAGGAATTTCACCTTTTTCTTTAGCTAATTCTGCAGATGCTTTGATTAGATAATATGACCAAGCTTCAGCATATTCATCTACAACTTCAAATGCTGATTCATCATATTTTAATCCTCTTTTAGCAAGGAAATATGCCAAGTTAATGATACCAACTCCCAATGGTCTTCGATTCTTAGTACCGCTTTCGGCCGCGGCAATTGGGTAGTGCTGATAATCAAGTAACTCATCAAGAGCACGAACAGTAAGATCACAATATTTTTCAAACTCATTCGTTTCATTAATTAAACCCCAATTGATTGCTGATAATGTACATAGACTAATTTCTCCTGTGTGATCATCGTATGCGTTTAATGGTTCAGTTGGTAAATCTATTTCACAGCATAGATTACTCATTCTGATTGGTGCTAATTTAGGATCAAACGAACCATGATCATTAGCGTGATCAACATTCATTATATAAATTCTACCTGTATCTTTTCTTTCTTGTAATAAAGTAGAAAATACTTCCATTGCAGGTAGAGTCTTCTTACGAATAGAATATGCTCTTTCGTATTTTTCATATAATTCTTGGAACTTTTCTTGATCATCGAAGAACGATTCATATAAACCTGGTACATCATTCGGATCAAAAAATGTAATATTGCCACCAGTAATTAATCTTTCATACATCAATTTATTTAATTGAAATGCATAATCCATGTGTCTTACACGATTTTCTTCTGTACCTTTATTATTTTTAAGTACGATTAAATCTTCAAACTCATAATGCCATAATGGTAGATAAACAGTTGCTGCACCACCTCTTACTCCACCCTGTGAACATGATTTTACTGCTGATTGAAAATATTTTAAGAATGGAATTAATCCTGTATGTACTACAGAACCATCACCAACTTTTGCTCCTTCGGCTCTGATAGAACCTGCACCAATACCAATACCTGCTTTTTTACTTATATACTTGACAATAGAAGTAGCAGTAGCATTAATACTATCAAGACTATCTCCAGATTCAATAAGTACACAAGAAGAAAATTGACGGGTTGGGGTACGAACGCCTGCCATAATCGGCGTAGGTAACGAAATATAGAATTGAGATATCGCATCATAGTAGTCCTTAACGTATTTCATACGTGTTTCTTTTGGATAATTAATGAATAGCGTTGCTGCTACCATCATGTATAACATTTGAGGTGTTTCGTAATGTTCTTTTGTTCTTCGATCTTGTACTAAATACTTACCTCTAAATTGTTCCATACCCGCATAGGTAAATGTATCATCTCTATCATGTTTGATATAAGCGTCTAATTCGTCGATTTCTTCTGGTAAATAGTTTTCCATGATGCCACCATCGTAAACACCTCTACTCACATTTTCGATGATAAGTTGTCTAAGTGGCCATGGTGTATAATCACCATAAACTTCTTTTCTTAATTTGTAAGAGATAAGTCTAGCTGCAACAAATTGATAATTTGGAGTATGCTCTGAAATGAGCTCTGCAGCTGACTTAATAAGTAACTCGTGTATGTCATACGCAGGAATCTTGTCGTATAACTGTATATTTGCTTTTAATTCTATTTCTGAAATGGAAACACCAGTTATATCTTCGCATGCCCACTCGAGAACTTTATGTACTTTCTCGAGATCAAAAACTTGTGTGGTCCCATCACGTTTAGTGACGTTTAAATTCATAATACTTTGCCCGTTGTTCATCATTTAATATTATATATTATACCACAATCAATTAGAAATGTAAATGTTTATTTTTTCTTTTTTTCTAATTTTTCAATTCTTTCAATAAGTTTAGGATATGCTTCAAATTCATGAAGCTCTTTGCACGGATGAGAGTTCTTTTCTAACTCATCTAATCGTTGTGCCGCGAGAGGATACTGCTTTCTAAATTTGGCATCTTTTTTCATAAGTTCTAATTCATACTTTTCAGCAAAGTATTCCATAAACCTATCTACTTGTTTTTGAAACCAAATTCCTAAAGTAGTTCCTTGAAACCATTGGTAGAATGAACTACCAATGATTGAGGATAGTATTGATTTTAGTGTTAGTACCATTAACCAATGCATTTTTATTTTTCCTTTTTAGCTAATTTGCCAATTGCTTTAACGTAGTTTGGCATACCATGATCTACTATACCATCAAAGAATTTAAATCTCTTCCATGAGCTTAAAACTCCATAAAATAAATCTGACCATGTCGGTTTAAGTTGTTTTTCACCATTTCTATCAAAATAGATCATAGTTCCATGATGTCTAAATCCTAACCATGCAGGAGGAATTCTACATACGATATCATTGTTGTTCATGAATCTGTAATGTGGGCATTTAACATGCTTAATAAATCTTGGTCCACCTACTCTTGGAGATCCAAAAGTAAATAATTCATGAGGTTGATATCTTGTTGCAGCAATTGTTGCCATTGCAGCACCTAATGAGTGTCCAGTCATATAAACATCTTTACGCACTTTTAACTGATCATTATGTTCAATTTCAGCTAATACATCCATCCATAAATCGTTTACTTCCTTTTGGAATCCACCATGTACTTTACCACCAGCTACAGCAGCTTGTTTAATTACGTTTAAATCAGCCATGACATCATTTAATTTTGAAGGTTCTGTACCTCTAAAGGCAAACCATAAATCATTTCTGTCTTTGGCTACTAATACTTCGGCACCATCTTTACTAATTAATTTAGCCCATGGGAAACCGAGTTTCTTTGCTGCGTTAATCGCAGGCTTTTCATTCATATAAGCAATTGCAGAAAGTTTTGCTGCAATTACTGCTCTATCCCACTTCCCAATCTGCTCTTTCATTCTAGTTGTCGCCATTATCATTCTCCACTTTAATCTCAACTGCTCCAGCTTCTTCATCATTTATTGTCACATTCCTATAATAGACTATCACCTCACCGAGTTGATTAATATAACGTTTAATTTCTTGAGTATTATAAGACATCATCTCATAATCCTCAACACTCATGGCGACAAAAACGACATCGCCTCCATGTTTCTTTTTAATATCATCGAGGAATTTATCTAAATATGTATATCCCTCTGGATATAAGTCTTCTCTACCTAATTTACAATTAGGCTTCTTTGTTTCTGGGTCTTTTAAACAAGACTCTATAATTTTTGCATCTGATACAACATACCACTTTGGTTCTTTTAAATCAATCGGCCTTGGTAATGTTGGTTGTGTAATTTCTATCTTTACTGGCTTTGTAATTATCTCAACTTCTCTAGGAGCTTGTTGTAATAATGAACAACCACTAATCGTTAAGACTAGAAATGCGATTGCTATCTGCTTCAATTGCATCGAATACCTCCTTGGTTGCATTATTAACTCTTGTTTCCATCAAACCAGGTTTGGCACTAGCCAACTTAGCAATATTATGTCTTCTAAATATATCTAAATATTCAGACATTTCTGCTTCGTATTGTTGATTTTGGATTTGTAATCCTTTTAAGGATTCAGTGGTCACAGCTAAATTATTTTGAATAGATTCTATTGCTGCTCTTTGTTCTTGATCTCTTAGGTCTTGAGCTATAATAACTTTTGCTTGTTCTTCCAACTTATTTTTCATTGGAACAACTGAAAATTGGTAGTATAAGAATCCACTTACACCCATTGCCATAATAACACTCATCAAAATTTTTGTCATACTATAACCTATCTACGTCTATACCTAATACCTTTTTAATTGCTGCCTTAAGTTTTTTCTCGTTAGTTCCCCATTTTTTACTGTATCTGTTAAATTTAATTGTTGGGCCTCTAACACTAACATCTCCGCCATATATATCGTAACCAGCTTTTTTGAAAGCTTGTTCTACATCATATCCATAAGCTCTATTTTTTAGTTCTAATTCATATGTTCTGTAATATCTAAAATCATATTTACTTAAAGCTTCTAAATGCATTTTAGCATCTGCTTCGGTAACTCCCATTGATTTTAGTAATGCATTAATCTTTTTATTAATAGCATGAATTGCAGCTGAGGAAGGCTTATTCTTCTTTTTAATTAGGTTAGATTTAATAGCCAATAAATCAGCATATCTTTGCCACTCTTCAGCACCTTTCATTTCATTTTGATTTCTTAGATTTTTATATAGCTTATTACCAATAGATTTGGAAGTTGCACTAGGTCTTTTTTTGCCTCTTTGATCTTTTTTTCTATCTGCATCAATTTCAGCTTGGGTTGGCTTTCTATATTTTTCAAGTACACTTTTTAGCTTTGATTTATTTTTATTTATTAATTTTCTTAAATCATTACTAAACATAGGACTAGGTGTTGAATTAGTAGTATTCTTTTTATCTGTCTCTTTTTTATTTACATAAGCATCATGCTTTTTCATAAGCTTATCAAGACCTAATTTTATAAGCTCGTTATACATTGGATTAGAAAGCACTAATCTAGATTCTTTTAAAGATTCATTTACTTCTTCAGTTTTTGCTTTAGCAGCTTCAGCACGTGCATTTCTTCTTGCTAAAATTCTTTCAACAAACTTTTTACCTTCACGAGTTCTACCATCGTAAATTCTTTTCTTTTTCTTTTGAGCATTCTTACCCATAGCATCGGATGGTAGTGATACACCACCACCAGCTACTGAGTTAGCTGCTGCATCTTCCCACATGTCTTTAAAATTTTTCATTTCTTTATATCCGCGCTTGTAACTAAAAGTTTCTGATTTGTATTTACATGTTCTACTTGGTAAACATTTAAACCAAAAATAGAACCATAAGGTTCTGCAAAATCATTTACTTTTACTTTATTATTTATAAATCCGATTATTTCACCTGTATCGATAGAAGCAATTTCATTCGTTAAAAAATAAGTACCAGGAGTTAACTTATGATTTACGTTGCTTTCTGATAAATCGATTGATTCCATATCACCGAAAATTTCATCTAAAACTTCACGAATAGATTCTTCATCCATTCCAGTTTTTTCTTTGATTAAAAATAAAGCTGAAGCATAGGTAGCTAGTTTATTAACTAAACCACCACCAGGAACTTTGTTAAGTAATCTTTTAATATTAAATACTAATCTATGGAAAACAGTATAAGCAGATTTTTCTTCACCTGTAACTCTTTTCTTGAGAACTTTACCTTTATCATCGATAAGACCCAATTCATACGCAGGCAATTTATTCCAAGGTGTTACTAACAACTTGAGAAATCTAAATGCGTAGAATAAATCTCCTGTTCTTGATAAAATTCCCATTAAATTTTCCTTAATCTTTCTATTACGTTTTTATCTAAAGGTATTTCTACCTTATAATCTTCTGGCAAATAATGTAAAAATACAAGAAATGTTTTTAAAGTCGAAAAATGTTCTTCTTCAACTTTAAACCACATCATACGATTTGCTGCTTTAATACCAAATACATTATAGATTATTATAATATGATTTAATATTAATCTTTCTTGCAAATCGCCAGTCATTTCATAGCGTCTAAGCAATCTTTTCAGATACTTAAATCTTCTTAAATCATCTTTAAACTCTTCAATATCAGTGCACTCTGGATTATTATAGTGCTGTGATGCAAAAAGCTCAAAATTCTTGTTTGTCAATTTTTCAAATATTTTCATCATATATTATCTATACTAGATAATTTACATTAAATGTCGCCAGCTTTTTTTGCCTTTAATAATTCTTTCCAAGTTTTACCTTCGAATCCTAAATACAATTGAGCGTATTTAACAATATCTTGCTCTCTTCCTGTAAGAATAGCAGCATCTGGTCCAGCTCTGCCATCACCTTTACCTCTCATCAACTTAGCTTTTAATCTAAGTTTCTTAGCTTGTCTTTCAACAGGATAATCTTCAAGATCAGTCATAATCTCGAGAGATGCTTCTGATAATGTTAAATTATTTTCTCTTACTTTAAAAAAATCCATTAGTCTGTCTCGTTATCTGCTGCGTAGTTTTTATCTACGTAATCAAAGAATTCTTTTTTCTTAGCACCATCTAATTCAGCAGGTGATTTAACACCAAACTTTTTCAAAGCTGCTTGGAAAAATCTTTGATATTTTTCTTTATCGCTCTCACCTTTTACTGGCTTTTCCTCTTCTTTATCATCTTCTTTTTCTTCGTTTGCTGCCTTTAAAGCTGCTTTAACGTCAGGATGATCGGATAAACCTTTCTTAAGTTTTTCAATTTTCTTAACGGCAGGTGTCATAGCTCCGCCCATGCTTGAAGCAATTTTAACTGCTTTCTTAACAAGTGCATTTTCGTATGCCATGTTTCCTTCCATTAATTCTGGAAATAACTCTTCGATATCATCTGAATCCATATCATATTCTTTTGATTGCAAATATGCTAGAATATTTTTCTTTTCTCCAGAAACATCGAAACCATTTCTATGTTTTTTAAACTTAAGCTTGTATTTTTTAGCAGCTGCAGGAATACCTTCACCTGTGTGATCGATATCTACATTAGCCTTTCCTCTACCAGCTTTTAGCTTAGCTTCATCAAGAGTAATAGTCATTTCTTTAACAACTGTTCCGTCTTCTTTTTCGCCAGATTTTTTAGCTTTATGCTTACCTTTGAAATCTCTTTCGCCAGAATCCTGACCTAATTTTCCAGAAGGCTTATTAGGTTCTTCAACCTCGTCAACTTTTTCTGGCTTTGAATGACCATATCCCATTTTGGCATACTTATCGTGTTCAGCCTTATCTTTGACTTCCACTTCGTCTTTACCATCTTTAGAATACATCATGTGAGGATATTTTACTTCCTCTTTTTTGTAATTTTTCTTACCTTCAACAACGTCACTTACAGATGCAGCAACGCTTTTGGTAATACTATCGTTTAGCTTCATAGTTTTTCTCCTAGTTTATAAAAAGCATTCCTGTGATGCCAGTGGCCGATGCCGCAATGACTACCCAGAATATTTTGTTAATAATATTTACAGTGGCCGCATTACTGCGAACCAATTCTTCCAATCTATCAACTCTATTTATAAGAGTTAATATCTGTTCCCCTTGTTGTTTACCAAAATCAGTCAATGTAGAGATTTTTTCTTCAGCGCGTGCCAAAGCAATAATCGCTTCTGACATTTGGTCAATCTTTTGCTCGATCCTGTCAAGTCTTTGAGCCTGATCAGCTCTTTGTTGTTGTGCTGTCGCCATGTAATACCACCCTACATTTTAAAGGGGTTACCCCCTTAATTAATCTATGATACTCGGATTTTCTAATATTGAAAACCATACCTTTTTTTAATAACCAAGGTAAACAATTTTGAATTTGAAATTGCCAACCTTCACCTTCTAAGACTTCTATTTCTCGATCTTCCATATCGCGGTGCCATACAAACTCTGCATCTTCCCTTTCATGGTCGAATGTTCGTATGATACCATCTTCCCAATATGGCTTACCAAAAGTAATTTCCACCACCCTTAAGTCCTAATTCTTTTGCGTACTTTGGTAACCTACATGCCCAGTATCCTGGAGATAGTTTATCCGTTTTAGTATCGCAGTTATGACGAGATGCAAAATTCTTTGCTGCATCTCTATCATTGATTTTTGATGATAATCCGCCTTTTTCATCACCAAAAGTAATCTTTTTTACATTTCCTGTCGTAGGATTTTTTACATATACAACATATTTTTTACCAGGTCCTGAGTTTCTTTTTGGTTTGTTTAACTCAGGTTGAGCTTCTTCTATCATAGGTTGTTCTAATGGAACATGAACACCTTCGTATAGTCCAAACCTTTCTTCAATATGTTCTAAAAAGCTATGCATTATCTTTTAATTCCTAAAGCTTGTCTGACATATTGTACCTTTTGTTCCATATCTCGAATTTCAGGTTCAATACGCTTAACACTTCTACCTTTACTTTTTTTAATTAAATCTGCTAATTGAGATTCAAAAGAATCTAATTTTCTTTTTAAATCTTTCTTATCCATTCCTTTATAAGGATTTTTTAAAGCTTCTCTTAAGTTATAAAAATCAATCATGCTTTTACCTTTTTAAATGCTTGTAATTGTTTATCTAATTCTTTTCCTGCCTTTGTTAATTGATCTTTAGCAGCTTTAATTTTTGCTTTATTTAAAGCTCTCTCATCTGCAGAAATTTGGTTTAATCTGTCTTTTTCGTCTTTAATTCTTTGCTTAGCATCTAATATATCATCTTTAGCCATTCTTAATCGAGTCAATTTATCTGCTTTTTTCATCACCTTTTTTCTTTTACGATCAGCGATAGCTTGTTTTGCATATCTAACAGATAATGCTTTACCACCTTTTACAAGACCTTTAACTGCTAATTTACCCATAAAAATCCCAGCTTTAGTTGCCAATTCAACTGCTTTATATGCTTTATCAACTACTACTAATAATGCATCTTCTTCTAACATACTTAAATGCATATTAGCTTTATTTTCGTCCATTTCTAGAATTTCTTCTAGTGTTTTTGGCTCTGTGTATTCATTAAAACTTTTCATTTTTGGCTTTTTATCCATTTTTGTGCTTTCGCATTTTCAGGTGGCCTTTTCGCCCACGTTGCAATCTTTTTATATGCATCCATTGTTGCTCTGTCAATATCTGAACCTTCAGAATTATCAACTACTATCATTCTATTTCGAAATAAACCTTGAAATTTTCCGATATTCTTTTGAACATCTTTCCACATCTTTTCTACCTGATCATCAGGTAATTGACGCGGTCTAGATTTATTTCTTTTTAATGCCGTTTCTAAATCTGTGTTTACAAATATCATATGAACAGCATAACCTATATCTCTTAATCCATCAACTTGTTTTTTAATTTTACCGTAATCTTTACCAGTACCATCAATAACAACTCCTAATCTACCCTTAAGAGCAAATTCCATTTGTTTATTTGTTATATTTTTAGCTTTGGCCCTTACTTCTTGACCTTGTACTGAAAATATATCATCTGGATCCATTGTTAATCCAGCTTTTTTTAAACCTCTTTCAAAGGCATCATCAGAATTAATTAATCTAAATCCTAATGACTTTAAAGAAGTTTTACCCACCACAAATGATTTACCACTTCCTGGACCACCTGCTAAAAAAACTGCTTTAAATATTGAAGGATCATTTACTCCTTCCATCATATTTAAATATTCTGTAAACCTATTTTCCAAATTCATGTCCAGCTACTCTCTTCATCTGCTTAACATACTCTTTATAATCGGGTTTACTTTTGTAAAGTTTTATAGAGATTTCATCTCTTTCTTTACCTTTAATTCTCCAGTTATAACCTTTTTCTTTATGCTCAGGATCAGTAGTTTTTACGACTCTTCTTTTAAAGCCATCTTCCCACGTTTCGCCTTTATACTTTCCTTCGCCTTCGCTAACATCAGCTAAGCTATAAAAAGTTGCGAAAGAAACATAATTCCTACTTCCTATCATTTTAGTTTATAGCTAAATGCTTTTCCTTTTGCCTGCTTTTTCTTTGTTACTCTCATTTTAACATGACGAGCAATATTATTTACAAATTCCTCATCACCTCTTTGTAATGCATCAACCATACTGTCTTCAACTCTTCGAAGAATATCTTTTACAATAGCTCTATCTCCAGCTACTAAAGCTTCATCAGCGTATTGATGTTCATTAAATCCTTTCATTATAAACTTCCTGATCTCGGTGTCGGTTTAGATAAAATATCTCTTGCTTTTCTTGGATCTTTCTTTAACATATTCATAGCAGTTTTTAGATAGCTATCTGAATCTCCATAAGAAACTCTACTCCATCGAGGATTACCATCTTTATCAGAAAGATATTTTGCGATTCTTAATCCATCAAATGCTCCACCATCGTCAGAAGTATATCTTCCTTCAGTAGTGTTTTCAGATGTATCTAACTTCTTCAACCATTTGGTGATATCAGTAAATTTACCATCAACATAAACGGTATATTGTTTACCTTTCTTCTCACTATCTTTTAGGATTCCCATGCTTTTAGCTAATCTTTCTGCTTTAGTTGCAGTTTTTAAATCAAAGAAAGATAGTGCTGTTTTAAATTCTCTTAATTCTTTAAACTGTTTCATCTTCTTTTCTTTTCCTTACCTAATAAAGCAGCAATCTTCATAAGAGTTTCTTTATCTTTATCAGAAATTTTATCTAGCTGTCTTTGTTTGTTAATCTTTTCTAATGACTTAGCCCAATTTGCATCAGATTCTCCGATAACACTTTCATATTTAGGTGCTTTCTTTCTTTTACCAACTCTCATTTTATCGATAGTAACTTCTTCTATTTCTTCTTTAAACCCAGGTGCAGCAATCATATGTCCAATTGAAGCCCAGATTTCTTCCCTGGTCATTGTATCATTCCAACCTAAATCTTTTGGATATTTTTTAACTTCTTTACTTACTGCAGCCCAAATTTCATCTGCTAATTCAGTTGCTTTATTAATACCACCTACTATTCTACCTCTACCTACATTTCTTAAAACATC
>Ga0213858_10001021_pt1 | contig 13143 bp, 12 predicted proteins | sample PICome_FD_160122 | JGI IMG/M metagenome (GOLD analysis project Ga0213858, IMG submission 160122) | Coastal seawater microbial communities near Pivers Island, North Carolina, United States - PICO245 | ecosystem: Environmental > Aquatic > Marine > Coastal | place: USA: North Carolina | collected... | reverse complement strand
CGATCAACGGCAACCACGCCAAGAGGAGTTCCTGCACCAATGATGCCAGGGCGTCAGGCCCCCCCAGAGGGGAGGGCAGGGGCATTCCCAGGCTGCGGATCCCGCACACCGCCCCCACAAGACCGGCCCGCAGGTGCGAATCCTCCGGATCGACCCGCTCGAGATGAAAGGCCAGCAGGCCATAAAAGAGTCCGCAGCCGGTGGAGCGCACCGCCACCTCGGGGCCGAGAGGCAGGCTCACCAGCCCGGCGCAGATGCCCGCCAGCAGGGCCCAGCCCAGGGAGCGCAGGCGCAGGCTGGCGCGACTGTCGGTTGGGGCGGCGGCGGCAGCAGCTGTGGTGGCAGGAGGTGGGGCGGCCAACGTGTGCGGCGGCTCAGGGGCGATCATGGCTGCTGGACCTGCCTTCCACGCCCGAATCCACCATGGCTGTTGCACGATCGTCGCGTCTCCAGGAGGCACGTCCCCGCAGCGGTGAGCAGATTCGCGAGGCCTTTCTGGCTTTTTATGAGCAGCGCGGCCACCAGCGCATCGCCAGCGCCTCCCTGGTGCCTGACGACCCCACGGTGCTGCTCACCATTGCCGGCATGCTCCCCTTCAAGCCGGTGTTCCTGGGGCAGCAGCAGCGGCCAGCGCCTTGTGCCACCAGTTCCCAGAAGTGCATCCGCACCAACGACATCGACAACGTGGGCCGCACGGCACGGCATCACACGTTTTTCGAGATGCTCGGCAACTTCTCCTTCGGCGACTATTTCAAGGAGCAGGCGATCCTGTGGGCCTGGGAGCTGAGCACCGAGGTGTTCGGCCTCTCTCCGCAGAACCTCGTGGTGAGCGTGTTCCGCGACGATGATGAAGCCGAGGCGATCTGGCGTGATCGGGTGGGGGTGAACCCCAAGCGGATCATCCGCATGGATGAGGCTGACAACTTCTGGGCCTCCGGTCCCACCGGCCCCTGCGGCCCTTGCTCGGAGATCTATTACGACTTCAAGCCCGAACTCGGCGACGACGGCATCGACCTCGAAGACGACACGCGCTTCATCGAGTTCTACAACCTCGTGTTCATGCAGTACAACCGCGACGCCGAGGGCAACCTCACGCCGCTGGAGAACCGCAACATCGACACCGGCATGGGCCTGGAGCGGATGGCCCAGATCCTCCAGGGGGTGCCCAACAACTATGAAACCGATCTGATTCTGCCGCTGATTGAGACGGCTGCGGGTCTTGCGGGGGTCGACTACCGCGGACTTGATGAGAAGGGCAAAACCAGCCTGAAGGTGATTGGCGACCACTCCCGCGCCATCACGCAGCTGATCTGCGATGGCGTCACCGCCAGCAACCTGGGCCGTGGTTACATCCTGCGCCGGTTGCTGCGCCGTGTGGTGCGCCATGGACGCCTGCTCGGTATCGACAAACCCTTCCTCACGGCAATGGGCGAAGCCTCGATCGCGCTGATGCAAAGCGCCTATCCGCAGCTGGTGGAGCGCCGCGACGTGATCCTGGCGGAGCTCCAGCGGGAGGAGGCCCGCTTCCTGGAAACCCTGGAGCGCGGCGAAAAGTTGCTGGCCGATGTGCTGGCCGTCAAGCCCAGGCAGATCTCCGGTGTGCAGGCCTTCGAGCTCTACGACACCTACGGCTTCCCGCTGGAACTCACCGAGGAGATCGCCGAGGAGCACGGCCTCACGGTGGATCTTGAGGGATTTGAAGCGGCGATGGAGGCCCAGCGCCAGCGGGCCAAGGCCGCGGCGGTGAGCATCGATCTCACCCTGCAGGACGCCATCGATCAGGTGGCGGCTGATCTGGAGGCCACCGCCTTCCGTGGCTACGAGCTGCTCGAACACAGCAGTTCGGTGCTGGCCCTGGTGGTGAACGGTGAGCCGGCGCAGCGGGCGGTCGCCGGCGATGCTGTGCAGGTGGTGCTCGACACCACGCCCTTCTATGGCGAAGGCGGCGGCCAGGTGGGCGATCGCGGCGTGCTCAGCGGCGACGGGCCGGATGGCCATGGCCTGATCGTGGCGATCGAGGCGGTGTCGCGCAACCGCAGTGTGTTTGTGCACAGCGGCCGGGTGGAGCGCGGCAGCCTGGCGGTGGGTGATGTGGTGCATGGCCAGGTGGACCGGGCCTGCCGCCGCCGCGCCCAGGCAAACCACACCGCTACGCATTTGCTGCAGGCGGCGCTCAAGCAGGTGGTGGATCCGGGCATCGGCCAGGCAGGTTCGCTGGTGGATTTCGATCGCCTCCGTTTCGACTTCCACTGCCCCCGCGCCGTCAGCGCATCGGAGCTCGAGCAGATCGAAGCGCTGATCAATGGCTGGATCAGCGAGGCCCACAGCCTTGAGGTGCGGTCGATGGCGATCGAGAAGGCGAAGGCCGCCGGCGCCGTGGCGATGTTCGGCGAGAAATACGCCGATGTGGTGCGGGTGGTGGATGTGCCCGGCGTGTCGATGGAACTCTGCGGCGGCACCCACGTGGCCAACACCGCCGAGATCGGTCTGTTCAAGATTGTGAGCGAGAGCGGCGTGGCCGCCGGCATCCGCCGCATTGAGGCCGTGGCTGGCCCCGCAGTGTTGGCGTATCTGAACGAGCGCGATGGGGTGGTGAAGCAGCTCGGTGAGCGCTTCAAAGTCCAGCCCGCCGAGATCCTGGATCGCGTGGTGCAGCTGGCGGATGAGCTCAAGGCCAGTCAGAAAGCTCTGGCCGCGGCGCGGGAGGATCTGGCCCTGGCGAAGTCGGCTGCGCTGGCGGGGCAGGTGGAGGCGGTGGGTGAGCACCAGCTCTTGGTGGCGCGCCTCGATGGTGTGGAGGGCAGCGGTTTGCAGAGCGCCGCGCAGGGCCTGGCGGATCAGCTCGGTGACGGTGCGGCCGTGGTGCTGGGCGGTCTGCCTGATCCCGCTGATCTGGGCAAGGTGATCCTGGTGGCGGCCTTCGGCAAGGCCGTGATCGCCAGGGGGCAGCAGGCCGGCAAGTTCATTGGTGGAATCGCCAGGGTCTGCGGCGGCGGCGGCGGCGGCCGGCCCAACCTGGCCCAGGCCGGTGGCCGCGATGGTGCCGCGCTGGATCAGGCGCTGGACACAGCGCGTGAGCAGCTGGCTTCAGCTTTGCTGTGAGTCTTCGCCAGGGCCCGCAGCAGCTGGTCGAGATGGATTGACGCCGTTCGCCAGCCCTCGTCCACCAGCGATCGGAACTGGTGGTCAGCCAGCAGGTGCTGCACCGTCTTCAGGCTCTGCAGCCGCTCCTTCAGGTTGAGCTTCATGGTGACCAGGCGGAGTTATCAGCCTGGCCCGGATTCCTGGAAGCCATCGCGATCAATTCTTCAGGTAAGTGCTCTGGCGCAGGCTGCTTTCCAGATGGTCCATCAGCAGGCGGGCGTCGCTGATGCGGAGAGTGCCGCGGCTGATCGCCTGTTCACTGGCGATGCGCAGCCGTTCGAGCAACAGATCCGGCACATGCTCCATCGCCTGGAGCACATCCGCGTTGGTGTCGCCGCGCACCACATGGTCCACCTGGTAGTCGCCGCCGGGTGCGAGGCGGATGTGCACTGCATCGGTGCTGCCGAACAGATTGTGCAGATTGCCCATCACCTCCTGATAGGCGCCACCGAGAAACAGGCCGATCAGATAGGGCTGGTCAGCAATCAGAGGGTGGAGCTCGAGCAGCGGTTTGCTGCGGCCATCGCTGATGAAACGGCTCAAACGTCCATCGGAATCGCAGGTGAGATCGGCGAAATGGCCGAGGCGCGTTGGCTTCTCATCGAGGCGATGCAGTGGCATCACGGGGAAGAGCTGCTGGATCGCCCAGGTATCCGGAGCGGAACGGAAAATCGACAGGTTGGCGTAGTAGGTCTCCGCCAAGACGGCAGGCAGTTCCTTGAGATCCTCAGGCAGAGTGCCGTCTTCCGGTAAACGATCCAACAGGGCACGGGCACAGGCCCAGGTGAGTTGTTCCGCCAGGCTGCGGTTCTGCAGGCTCAGATAGCCGAGCCGGAAGGCGGCCAGGGCATCAGCCTTGAATTTGAGTGCATCGTTCCAGGCCTCCTGGAGCCGGGAGCCGTCGGCGGTTGCCTCGGCGGGGAGGGTGTGGATGCCAGCCAGGGTGTCGCGCAGGTTGCGCACAATCAGCGGTTCTTCATCTGCCTCGGGGGGGGCGCTCTGCTGCAGGCCGCCACTGCCGAGCACATCGAACACGAGCACGGAGAAATGGCTCGCGATCGCCCGCCCGCTTTCGCTCACCAGCGTCGGCACCGCCACCCCGTGGGGGGCGCAGCCTTCCTGCACCGTCGCCACCACATCATTGGCGTAGTTCTGCAGCGAGTAGTTGGTGGAGGCAGCGGTGGCCGTACGGCTGCCGTCGTAGTCGATCCCCAGACCGCCGCCCACGTCCAGATAGCCCATCGGTGCGCCCAGGGCATGCAGCTCCACATAAATCCTGGAGGCCTCCTGCAGGGCGTCTTTCACCACGGCGATGTCATTGATCTGACTGCCCACGTGGAAATGCAGCAGCCGCAGTTCCTCCAGAAGGTTGGCCTCCCGCAGGGCTTCGACGGTGGCGAGAATCTCAGGCACCGGCAGGCCGAATTTCGCTTTTTCGCCCACGGAGCTGCCCCAGCGGCCTGTGCTGCGACTGGAGAGCCGGGCCCGGATGCCGATCAGCGGTGCCGCCCCCAGTGCTTCGCTGGCCGCGGTGATGCGCTGCACCTCATCGGCCTGCTCGATCACCACCACCGGACGGCGTCCGAGTCGGCGCGCCAGGATCGCCGTTTCGATGTAACGCTGATCTTTGTAGCCGTTGCAGATCAGCAGGGCCTCCGGATCGTCGATCAAGGAGAGTGCGATCAGCAGCTCGGCCTTGCTGCCGGCTTCCAGTCCGAAATGCCAGCGTTTACCGCAGCTCACCAGTTCCTCCACCACGTGGCGCTGCTGGTTGCATTTCACCGGGAAGACGCCCTGGTAGCGCCCGGCGTAGCCATAGCGGGTGATCGCCCGCTCGAAAGCGCCATGCAGCCGTTCCAGCCGGTCTTCGAGGATGTCGTCGAAGCGGATCAGCAGCGGCAGGCCCAGGTTGCGGTCCTGCAGGCCCGCCACCAGGTCGATCAGATCGAGGCTGCCGCCGCGATCACCGCGTGGTTGCACGCTCACATGGCCGCGTGGATTGATCGAAAAGTAGGGCTCGCCCCAGCGCTCCAAGCCATAGAGCTCGGCACTGTCGGCTGGGGTCCAGCCCTGGTGCGGGCCTGCGCTGGCGGAGGGGGCGATCACCACAGACTGCGGACGTGCGGGTAAGTCCTGATTTTGGAGTCTGCCGTCACCAAGGCGATGTTCAGATGGCGGGCCTGGGCCACGAGGAACCGATCAGCGGGGTCGGCATGAAAGGTTCCCGGGAGTCGGGTGGAGGCCACGGCGACTGCCGGGCTCAGGGGCAGCAGCTGCAGCCTGGGTACCGATGCCACCAGGTTGAGCCAGCGTTCCATGTCGACGCTCAGACCGAGTCGCCCCCGTTCCACCAGCATGGCCACTTCCCAGCAGCTGATGGCCGACACCAGGCGTTGCTGTTCCTCCGCTTCGATCGCCGCGATCGCTGCAGCGGAGAGTCTTTCGTGCTCACCGTTGGCCCACCAGATCAACACATGCGTGTCGAGCAGGATCACGCCAGGGCCTCCCAGTCACCCTCAGCAACGGGTTCCAACGGTTGGTCGAAGTGGGTGACTGACCCGCGCAGTGCATCCAGTGGATCGGCTGCATCGTTCTGCAGGGGCCGATAGGGCCGAACTTCCAGGGCCGGTCGGCCGTGATCCGTGATTACCAGCGGTTCCCCGCTGGTTTCGATCTCGCGGAAGAGGGCCAGAGCCTGGGCCTTGAACTGCGACTTGGAGACCTGACGGGGAGCGATGGCCATGGTCATCATCGAATCAACTTGAGCCTAGTCACATGCCCATGGTCACCTTTGGCAAGGGGGTTGTGCTTGCCAAGCGGCAACCCCGCCGCGGACGATGGACCGGATCTGACGCTTTCCTTCCATGGCCGAACGCACCTTCATCGCCATCAAGCCCGATGGCGTCCAGCGCGGCTTGGTGGGTGAAATCCTTGGCCGTTTCGAGCGCAAGGGTTTCAAGCTGGTGGGCCTCAAGCAGCTCACCCCCAGCCGTGAACTGGCCGAGAGCCATTACGGCGTGCACCGCGAGCGCCCCTTCTTTGCCGGCCTTGTGGAGTTCATCACCTCCGGTCCGGTGGTGGCGATGGTGTGGGAGGGCGATGGCGTGATCGCCAGCGCCCGCAAGTTGATCGGTGCCACCAAGCCCCTGGAGGCCGAGCCCGGCACGATCCGCGGCGACCTGGCCGTGAACATCGGTCGCAACGTGATCCATGGCTCCGATGCCCCCGAAACCGCCGAGTTCGAGATCGGCCTCTGGTTCGAGCCCAACGAGCTGAACGACTGGACCCCCGCCGATCAGATCTGGCGCACCGAGGGCTGATCCTTCGGATCATTTCCGGTAGTCATCAGCTGTTGAAGCGATCCCAGCGGAAGCCATCGAGCAGGGCCTGCTGCTCAGGGGAGCAGCCCTCTGGTTGCAGACAGGCCCCCAGGAGCTCCGCTGTGATCGCTGCCAGCAACACACCGTTGCGGTGATGCCCTGTGGCCAGCCACAGCCCCTCCAGGCTGCTGCAACCCAGGACCGGCCCCTCATCGGGTGTGCAGGGCCGGAATCCCCACCAGCGCTCCATCGGTGGCCATTGGCTGGCTTCGGGCAGCAGCGCTTCGATGCCCGCCTGCAGCTGCCGCTGGCCGAAGGGGGTGAGCCCCTCGGTGAAGCCCGCCTCGCGTTCACTGGTGGCGCCCACCACCAGCAGGCCGTCCTCCCTTGGCACCAGGTAGGTGCCCGGCCCGAAGATCACCCGCTGCAGCGCTTCGCGCGGCCCCAGCAACGAGAGCATCTGCCCCTTCACCGGAAACACCGGCAGCTCCGGCAGCAGTTGCGCGCTCCAGGCGCCGCTGCAGAGCACCGCGCTGCTCGCCGGCAGCACCTGCAGCGTGGCGGCGGCATCGCGCACCCGCACCCCCTGGAGACGATCGTCCTCCCGCAGCAGCTCCAGCACCTCCACGCCCTCCTGGAAGCGCACGCCCAGCTCCACACAGGCCCGTTCCAGCGCCCGCATCAGCTGACGGCGGTTGTCGATCTGGCCGTCCTGGCGGAACAGCAGTCCGGCCTGCCAGCCAGGACCGATGCCCGGCAGTTCCCGCTCCAGTCCCGCACGATCCAGGGCCACTCCCCAGGCGGCGGTGGGATACACATCGCGTTCGGCGGCGGTGGCGAACGGCACCACGATTCCGCAGGGCCGCAGGCCGCAGGCCAGACCGCTGTCGGCTTCGATCTGGGCCACCCAGCCGGGAATCCGCTCCAGGCTCAGCTGGCCCAGTCGCAGGTGATCGCCGCTCAGCCCCTCGGCGTGGGGAGCGAGCATGCCGGCGGCGACGAAGCCGGCTGCTTCACTGCGGCGCCGGCTGAGCACGGTCACGTCGCTTCCGCGCCGAGCCAATTGGTGGGCGATCGCCAGACCCATGAGTCCTCCGCCCAGGATCAGGATCGTTGGAGACGGAGGTTGACTGGCGAGGGTCATGGAAAGTCCCGGGCTATCTCTCTTCCATAGGATTGTTCCGCTCTGACGACCTTCACAGCGGATGGCGGCACCTGCAGCAACGCACCAGGCCTGGGAAGCCGTGATCGGCCTGGAGACCCATGTGCAGCTGGGCACCGACAGCAAGATCTTCACATCGGCCTCCACCGCCTTCGGCGATGACCCCAACACCCACATCGACCCTGTGGTGTGCGGCTTGCCAGGCACCCTGCCGGTGCTGAATCAGAAAGTGCTCGAGTATGCGGTGAAGGCGGCGATGGCCCTCAACCTCCACATCGCCGAGCACAGCAAATTCGACCGCAAACAATATTTCTATCCTGATCTGCCCAAGAACTATCAGATCTCCCAATACGACGAACCGATCGCCGAAGACGGTTGGATCGAAGTGGAGGTGGCGGAGAAGGGCAAAGAGACCTATCTGAAAACCATCGGTATCGAACGCCTGCATATGGAGGAAGATGCCGGCAAGTTGGTGCACGCCGGCAGCGATCGCCTGGCGGGTTCCACCCATTCGCTGGTGGACTACAACCGCGCTGGGGTTGCTCTCGCGGAGATCGTGAGCAAGCCGGATCTGCGCACCGGTCGTGAGGCCGCCGAGTATGCCTCGGAGATCCGCCGCATCATGCGGTATCTCGGCGTGAGCGACGGCAACATGCAGGAGGGATCCCTGCGTTGTGATGTGAACATCTCCGTGCGTCGCGGCCCCGACGCTCCCTTCGGCACGAAGGTGGAGATCAAGAACATGAACTCCTTTTCCGCCATTCAGAAGGCTTGCGACTACGAGATCCAGCGACAGATCAAGGCCTATGAGAGCGGCGAAACGATCGTTCAGGAGACCCGCCTCTGGGATGAGGGCAAGCAGCTCACCAAGAGCATGCGCAGCAAGGAGGGGGCCAGCGACTACCGCTACTTCCCCGATCCCGATCTGGGACCGATCGAGGTGAGTGCAGACCAGCGTGAAGCCTGGCGCGCTGAATTGCCGGAGCTTCCCGCCGCCAAGCGTCATCGCTACGCAGAGACCCTTGGGCTGTCGCAGTACGACGCCCGCGTGCTCACCGACGAACGGCCGATGGCCGATTACTTCGAAGCAGTGGTGGCAGCCGGCGCTGATGCCAAGTTGGCGGCGAACTGGATCACAGGCGATATCGCTGCCTATGTGAACAGCAACCGCCTCAATTACGCCTCGCTGCCCTTCCGCCCCGAACAGCTTGCGGAGATGGTGAAGCTGATCGATGGCGGCGCCATCAGCGGCAAGATCGCCAAGGAGATCCTGCCTGAGTTGCTGGAGCAGGGTGGTTCACCCAAGGCGATTGTGGAGGAGCGGGGTCTGGGCATGATCAGTGATCCCGCAGCGATTGGTGCCATCGTTGATGAGCTCCTGGCGGCGCATCCCGATGAGGTGGAGGCCTTTCGCGGCGGCAAAACCAAGCTGCAGGGCTTCTTCGTCGGTCAGCTGATGAAGAAGACCGGCGGCAAGGCCGATCCGAAGTTGGCCAATCAGATCCTCAGTCAGAAGCTGAAGGGGGGCTGATATGGCTCTCAGGTTTCAGCTCAACGTGGCACTGCCGTTCGAGGCGGGCCGTTGTAGATCTGCTGGGTGATCACGCGATCAGCTCGAGCGAACTTTTCAGTGATGCACATCGCTTGAGCTGCTTTTCAGCTCCCGCTCTGGACATGGCGAAGGTAGCGGCGGACGACCGCGGACCCTGTTTGCACCACGGCCGAGATCGTTGATCCTCGCTCCAGCCGCTCCAGCAACTCGGGAACCGGGAGATCGACCCCAACAGCCTCGACCAGCCGGCGGCGATCCCCGTCGTCGAGTTCAAGGAGCCGATCAAGACTGTCGAGTCCTTCGGCCGACGTCGCGTTGGTCGTGAGCGGCAGCTCAACCCCGTGGAACTGATGCAGGGCGGCCAGCTCCTCGAGCGCAAACGGCACCAGCCCCCCCAGCACGGCGGGCTGCAGGCGGAGGTTGAAACCATCGCCAAAGATCTGTTCAAGCCGCAGCACCAACGCGTCACGCCGGGCCAGCTCGAGCGGCCCGCGCAGCGGTCGACCGAGGAACATGTTGTACTGATGCAGGCACTGGACGGTGGGAAGCCTCATGCGCTCGTTTCGGCGATGGATCGTGGACGGTGGTTGACGCATGCCGATGACGTGACAGAAGTCCTGCACGACGCAGCCGCCCACCAGTTGCTCCCGTAGGTACGGCCGAATCGTTACCCGATCTGATCCGTAAAGCTCGCCGAGCAGCTCCAATCTCTTTGAGAACCTCAACCTCCACTGCAGCGTCTCGACGGAGCTCGCATCCCTCTCGAGATCTTCATGGGTGCTGCATCGCCCGTACCGAACGTACTGCGCTACAAGTGAGGCAATCCATTCGAGTGGCGGCCGGAGGTAGAGAACAACGTGCAGATCGAGCCCGAGATCCCGCGCAAGCTCACCAAACCAAACGTGCTTTGACTTTCCCCACCCGTAGCTCCATTCCGCTGAGAGAATCAGGTCGGCGCCTCGGGAGCGGGCACGGTCCACACAACGAGCGAGACGACGGAGGGCTCGACGGCGCCCGCCATCACCGGCCCCGTAGGGCATGGCTCGCAGCGAGGCGAAGTAGTTGTTGTGGCCGACGAGCGCGGACAGGGCATAGCTCCCGTTGATGTCGCCGAACCCGCAGTAGACGAAGCCGGGATCCTGCAGCTTGTAATAGAGCGTCTCCTGGATCGACGTTGTGCCGGTCTTTGGTGGGCCGAGATGGAACCAGCACTTCACGTAAGCAACCTCATGCTTTGCCGAGCGCCTGAGCAATCATCACTATGCCCTGCCATTCTTCAGGATGGCGGGCTTCCCGTATTCCCTTGATTGCCTCTCATCACTGGCGATCCCCTTCCCTTCTGGAACGAGGGCCCCGCCAAACGAGCAATTTTAATTTATGTAACTAGGCCGACCAGCACGGGCAAGCTCGTTGAGGCGCTCGTGGCAACCCCTCACACTGAGGTGGATGGCTGACTGTGCAGGCCCCCAATCTTGATCGTCAGTGAGGAAGTTCAAGGGCTGAGCGCGGCTGCCACCAGTGCTTCCAGCTGTTCGGGTGTGCCGCGGTTATCGAGCACCAGGTCGGCCAAGCCTCGCTTGCGCTCCAATGGCCATTGGGCTGCGATTCGCAGGCGGGCCTCGGCTTCGCTGAGGCCATCGCGCCCGATCAGCCGTTGCAGCTGCTGCGCCGGGTCACAGTCCACCAGCCACACCTCGCTACACAGCCCGTCCAGGCCCGCTTCAAACAGCAGCGGAATCATCAGCACCACGATCGCTTCCTGCTGGAGCCGGAGCAGTTCCACATGGAAGTGATCACGCACCCGAGGGTGCACCAGCTGCTCGAGCCAGCGTCGCTCTTTCGGGTCGCTGAACACGATCCGGCCCAGGGCCGCGCGATCGAGACAAGCTTCCTCCCCTGTGGCGCCTTTGGCGCGCACCCGATCGCCGAAATGAGCGATCACTTGCTGGGTGGCTTCGCTGCCTGACTCCAGAACTTGCCGCGCGACCTGATCGGCATCGAGCACGGGAATGCCCCGTTGCGCCAGCCAGCGACCGACGCTGCTCTTGCCGCTTGCAATCCCTCCGGTGAGGCCAATCCGGCGTTGGCTGGGCATGGCGCGGGGTGAGGATGGATTCAGTGTCTACCCTGCAGGCGTGATGGTGGCCAACAGCGGATCCCTCTCGCCCACTTGGGTTGTCGTATCGGGAGGTCTCACGGCTCCGGATGGGTTTCAGGCCTCAGGCATCACCGCAGGCCTGAAGGCTTCCGGGAAACCTGATCTCTCCCTGCTGTTGGCGCCGGAGGGAGCGGTGTGTGCCGGCACCTTCACCACCTCGGTGGTGCGGGCGGCCTGCGTGGATCTCTGCATCGAACGGTTGCAGCGCCGTGGTGGCCGGGTGCGGGCGGTGCTCACCAATTCCGGTCAGGCCAATGCCTGCACCGGTGATCGCGGCTTGATCGATAGCCAGCGGGCCACCCAGGCGCTGGCGGATCGGCTGGGGCTGACGGCAGAGGAGGTGCTGATCTGCTCCACCGGTGTGATCGGGGTGCCGATCCCGATGGATATTTTGTTGGCGGGGATCGATCCTCTGGCGTCGGCCCTGAGCGTCGATGGTGGCGCGGCAGCTGCCACAGCGATTCTCACCACCGATCTGATCGACAAGCAGATCGCCTTGGAGGCCAGTCTCGGCGGCCGGCGCGTGCGCATCGGTGGCATGGCCAAGGGGTCGGGCATGATTCATCCCGATATGGCCACGATGCTCGGCTACCTCACCTGTGATGCCGCGGTGCCCGCGGAGCAGTGGCAGGCGCTGGTGCAGCGGGCGGTGCAGCGGTCGTTCAACGCCATCACCGTGGACGGTGACACGAGCACCAACGATTCTTTTCTGGCTTTTGCCGCCGGAGCCCCCTTGCCGCCGGATCAGCTGGCGGCCCTGGAAGAGGGTGTGACCCAGGTGGCCCAGCATCTGGCCCGCGCCATTGCCCGGGATGGTGAAGGGGCCACCTGTCTGATGGATGTGCGGGTGGACGGTGCCGCCTCGGAAGCGGAGGCACTGCGGATCGCTCGCACCGTGTGTGGGTCGTCGTTGGTGAAAACCGCCATTCATGGTCGCGATCCCAACTGGGGGCGGATCATTGCAGCCGCTGGCCGCGCCGGTGTGGAGTTTGACCCCCAGACCGTGGCGCTCTGGCTTGGCGAGCATCAATTGATGGCCGCTGGACAGCCCCTGCCTTTTGATCGTTCTGCAGCGTCCCGATACCTGCGCGAGCGAGCGGCGGGTGCCTACCTGCAGGACGACAGCGTCAGGATCCGGTTGCGCGTGGGTGATGGCCCCGGTCAGGGCCAGGCCTGGGGCTGCGACCTCTCCGATCAGTACGTCCGGATCAACGCCGATTACACGACGTAGTTGAAACCACCGTTGTAGCAAGGGTTCTGAGGCAAGAAGGTTTAGGAGACTCTGGAAAACCCAGCCCGTCTGCGCCAATGAGCTTGTCATCGCATGCAAGGACTGGATGGATGGGTGGCAAGCAGCTCGGCTTCTCGGATCACGAGCTCACCACTGCAAAGAAGCAGATCAAATGAGAGAAGTTTTTCTTTGAGATCAAAGCGATGAGTGCCCGCCAGGGCACTCATCGCTTTGATCGAGCCCCACTCCCCCAAAGCGAGCAAGAAAGGCGGCCGCCCTCCGTACCCCCTGGCAACGTAGCCGCAGACTTCTGCGAAGCAGTTGCTGCGCCTTCACCTGCTGCAGCTGTGATATTCCCTGAGCGATTCGGCGATGGAAGAAGCCTTGATCGAGGTGCCTACCATGCGTCGCTTTGCCGGCATCGAGCTGATCAGCGACCGGATCCCGGATGAGACCACGATCCTCACCTTCCGCCTCAATGAGAAAGGCATGACGATGAGCCAGGGCACGAGGGCCGCGTCCCTTTGCGTGGTGTAAAACCGGAGGCCCGAATGCCCTGATCAGAGGGTGAACAGG
>Ga0213858_10001020_pt1 | contig 13152 bp, 20 predicted proteins | sample PICome_FD_160122 | JGI IMG/M metagenome (GOLD analysis project Ga0213858, IMG submission 160122) | Coastal seawater microbial communities near Pivers Island, North Carolina, United States - PICO245 | ecosystem: Environmental > Aquatic > Marine > Coastal | place: USA: North Carolina | collected... | reverse complement strand
ATACAGGAAAACATTGAAATTGTCAAGCATTTAAATAATGTAGTAAAATCAACGTTTTTTGTCATTTTTTTCTTCCGAGGATGACCGAGGATTGATGATTCGGTACGTCCACGTGTGTTTGTATGTCTATTTTTCAAGTGTATTTTCTAGTTCTAGTTGTGTATGAATATTTGATTGAGTTTCTGCCCACTTATCAAATTCATCAACTTCCTTTTGAAGTTTATCTCTATAGGTAATTAAAGTATCTTTAGCACTATCTATTTTACCTTCATCTATTTGGTCAAGTGCCAAGTCTAATATATCTATTGTTGCTATTGTTTCTATCATAATAATACTCCTTTTTTTAAATTCCTTCACCAGATGTGTATGGTGTTTTAATAACTTCTTTAGAATACGGATCAATTATTACTTCATCATAGGTAGGCTCATCTTCATCTTCTTCAATTATAACTTTACCCATATACTCGGTATCACCACTATCTCTATAATCAGCATCTACCATATAAGTTTCGACACCATTTTTTGTTTCAGCAAGTGAATTATTAATTTGTGAATAATCTATACCACATTCACTCAATAACTTATCAGCTTCGTCTTTGTCTGTCGCCAACACATCTTGTTCAACAACAAGTTTATAAAAAGTTTTTTTTCTGTATAAGTTTTTACCTATATCTTCTTTCATAGGATAAATGTTTGTATCTATTTTCATATTATAGTCCTTTTGTTATTAGTTTAATTTAGTTTCGCCCTCACTACTCATTAACAATATAATATAGTGAATAGCTTTTAATAAGTCTTTTCTATTCTTACCATTCTTTTTGCCGTATCTACATAAGTATTTGATGGCATTGGCTTGACAAAAATCTTTATCAATACCTAATTGTCTTAACATATCTTGTACTTGAAATCCATCTTTTGTGGTACTATAGTGTTCACCATACGTACTTGTAATGTAGTCGGATATTTCTTGTATTATTTTGTCTTCATTATATTTCATATAACTCCTTAATGTAATGTTTTGTTTTTAAGAGCAATATTATTCTCATCTACGTATAACATCAGGTCATCTACGATAACAGGATAATTTACATCTTCAAAAATCTGACCACCAAAACCTTTAGCAATCTGACTCAGTGCTTCTGAAAAATATTCAGCAACAGTTTCAGGTCTTGTTTCAACTTGTAGACCTTTATCAAGTTCTATAATTCTGCCTTCAGTATAATCTTTATAAGCACTTTTAGCTTCTTCTACTAAAACATCTCTAAACTTACTTGGCTCGTAATGTTCTTTTTCAAAATTAGCATAATCTAACATATTCATAAGTATTGTCCTTTCATTCTTTTTTGTAATATTCTTTTTAATTTTGATTCAATTCGTCTAACATTTTCTGTACTAATATCTAAAATTTTACCACATTTTTTTAAGGTATTACCTTTTACAAATCTTTCGGTTAGAATTATCATATAACGGTGTCTTAATTTATTTAAAACTTCTTTTTTATTTTGAAATTTTGTTAAATAAGTCATATAAGAAGACTTATATTGTTCTTTAGATATAATATTAATTGCTTCTTGTATAGGATTATTAATTTCACTATCAAAATATATCATCTTACAGTGTTCTCCTTAATTACTTGTTGTGTTAATTCTTTATCAAAATCATATTTAAAAAATTGTCTATTATATAATTGACCGTAATCATTAAATAAATGACCATCATCACTATAACCAGCAAGATCATATACATCGCCGTAAGTTCTATAGTATTCGTCACCTGAAATCATTTCTACTTTAGAAACACCAGTAAAGTTACTAGCAGTTTCTTTGAAATTACTATCACAATAAGCTTTTACTTTCTCTTTTAGAGATTCAGAATTTAATCTGTTAAGTTGTGATAATGGTACGTTTCTAAAAATTGTGTAATAAGTAAAGAAATAAGGATCGTATCTTTCTTCACTATCGTTATACTCTCTAGCATAAACTAAGTGTAATGTGCCTTGTTTTGTTATCATGTCTTTATACTATAGGAATTAATCCTATAAATCAAGCATTATTTTAACTTTTTTTAATTAAAAAAGCCTTGTTTTTCAATACTTTTTAAGGTGCGACAGTCTGTCAAATACGGTGTTCTTACTTTGTTCTACTATTTCCAGTTGTTTTTGACCCATTCTTGTTCCGAATCATGTGGATTCGGACTTCCGTGAAAGACACAAACCTTTGCTGTAGGGTGTTGTTCAAATGTCCATTTATCTCTATGGTATCTGGTACCTGATCTATCGTACCATTTGTAAGATTGTGTCCATTCATCTGGAAATGAAATAGTATCTTTGTGTTTTTTTATTAAATCTGTAATAATGTTTTGATCTCCGTGATGTTTTTTAAAGTCGCCACGTCTTTTCATATATTCTTCCCATATCAATTTACTAGCAGTGTTGTTGTTAAACTTCATAATACTTGAATTAAATTGACCACTTTTAGGATTAAAATCATTCATACCTACAAAGTTGTGGTCTTCGCCTATGGTATAAAAGCAATCTATATTGTGTGTAATTACTACATCTAAATCCATATACAATGTATTACCTATCAATTCAGCTTCTGGACTAAACAATTGTAACTTATTAAACCAGCCTTTGAAGTCGTGTCTATGAAATTGACGAAAGATTATCTTATGTCCTGGTAAAGTTCTTTTCAATCTTCTTTGAATAATGGTACTATCAGTAAAACATATAAAGTTGTGTGATAAAGTAGTATGTCGTTGTACCATATTGTACAACTTTTCAACGTACTCTATTTTATACTTGTCGCCATAATAAACACAAGCAAAATTTAACTTAGCCAATTCCATATTGCCCTCAATGCTAATAACAAATACATAGCTTCCATTAATGCTCTTGGTGTATCTTTATCTTTAATACCCATATAAATCCATATACTACAAGATATACAAGCAATTGACCAACCGAGCCATTGTGTTTCTACATTCGCATTTGATAAGATAAAAGCACTTATCATCGCTAATATAAAACCTGTCCAACGCCAACCGTCTATATCTTTATAATATCTTATCTTCATACTTTTTCATTAGGTTAGGATACTTATTATTAATTAAAGTATCTAATTCATCAAACCAATACTTTTTATATCTGTTAGGATCTAAATCTTTATTAGTTATATGTTTTATACTTTTCTTAAAATTGTTTACATTTGTTAAAAGAGTTTTTATTTCTAATCTGGCTTTTAGTTGTTCAAAATAACTATCATCTAATTTTAAAAATTTAAATAATCTTTTAAATGTCTTTTCAAATTTAAATTGATAATCAATCATATCTATAAAATGTACATTAGGTTGATTTAAGTCTAAGATGTCATTTAAACCTGAAAGAGTTAAATCACCTACATTTTTTAATTCAAACTTTAAACCTTCTTCTTGTGATAGTTCATTTAAAACTTGTTGATATGATTTATTTGTTGTAAACTTTTTAGTTTTGTCTATTAAATTTTTATGTTCTGTCGGTATAATATCTAAGTAATCATCATAATAATATACACCAGAATCTCTAGTCCAATGTTCTTTACAAACTTTATGATACAAATATCCACTTACAATTATCTCTTTAGGATTTCTAATAAAAATAACATATTTATTTGTAGTATCATTCTTTATCTTATTATAATAAAACTTATAAAATGTAATTAGTTTTATATCAGGCAAATGTTTATTAATAACTTTAGATGATTTTTTTGCTAGTTTAAAACCGACTTTATGATCTCTTAAAAAGTATGTAATCATTTTTTCTTTTGTTCTAATAAGGTTTTAAATGCCGTACCGTTTTCCATTTCTTCGATAGTAAACTGATTTTCTACAACATACTTTAACCATTCTTCCATTGTTTTTCTACCTGGTCGTAATGGCTTATCTATCTTTGTTATATCACGTGAAGTAACTTGTGTTGTTACATTTTTACCGTGTGTAAATGCTGGTACTCTATTCATAATAGCATCTATAGCAGATAATGACATATTTGTAACTAAAGCGTGGCAATCTTTTAAGTCGTCTTTTATATCTGTATTCCACCATTTATTACCTGGTCTTGGTTTATTTCTAACTCTTATTTCTCTATCAGTCCATTTTTTTAGTTCCTCAGTCACCATATAAATCCACTGATCTTGGTTAATACCATTAATATTAAATGTCACTGTTTGAGATGATGGTGCCACTAATATGTGTTTTGTTTCACCTGTATACCAACCTTTAAACTCCACGTCTATGCCTTTGTTTTTTAAATCATTTAATCTTTTGCCGTTACCAACTCTACCATTTCGTGTATGTAATCCGCCTTTAACTATTCTAAAATATGTTTTATCATAATCTTTTATTTTAGGTATAGGGTATCTAACAATCTGTTCTGTAAAATAACCAACATCAATCATCCACCATTCTTCTTCTTTTTCTATACACTGTTGAATTTCTTTTGTATTGTTACCACCTAATCCCCAAAAAAAGTGTATAGGTCTATCTTCATCTTGCCAACCTTTTTCTATGGCAGGAAAGATTTGATGTGATAAACAATCACCCCAGGATAGTTTATGTGTAATAATCATTGTATTCTATCTATAATCCTTTTTGCTTCCCCACTATGTATTTCTTGTATGGTATATTGACAACTTAATAAACTACCATACCAATCTTCTAATTCTTCATTTGTAGGATAATGAGGTGTTTCTATTTGAGATAAATCTGTCTTTGATATAGGTAAAGCAGCTGATATGTTTTCACAAAAAGAAGGAACACCTTTGAGTATTGCCTCTATAACTGCTGTTGTTTGTGATGATACTAAACAAAAGGCATTTCTAAATAATGTGTGAAGTGATTTATTATAATCGTCTTTTCTTTTTACTATAATATTTCTATCTGTGTGTTTTTTAATTTCACTTATTGTTTTTTCAACCCAATCATCTGTTGAGCCATAGTGATATAAATTACACATAGCTTCCGTTGGTGGTAAAACAACTATATTTTTACCGTTATGTCTTCTATAATAATTAATATCAATATCTGGTTTTTGTTGTCTAAAAATTTTATAAACACGTTCACTCAATTCACTGTCTTTTCTCCAGTTTATAAGTTTATTATAATTTTCAGCATTTTTTGTAATACGATAAATTCTAGTTTTAACTACAGGATTAATTCTGTGTCCTGATGCTTTGTGAATATAAGCGTGATCGAAGTAATAGTATGGTATATTATTTTTTTTACAATCCCATACAATGTATTCTGTGCCTCTTGTACAACCCATAATAGCAGCAGGTGTTTTTTCTTTTAACCATTTATCTCTATCAAATGATTTCCATACTGTTTTTTCTTTAGGTTGTACCATATCACCAAATCTTGGATAAAATGTACCATTATCTGATTTTACAAACGGCTCTACAATTCTATCGTAAGTATGTCTTGTACCAAATCCTATAATCATTATTTAAGTTCTATCTTAAAACACTCCGTATAGTAATTAAACCAATTCTGTGAGTAATCAGTATTAGAATATGCCTCAAAATAAGGACCACCTTCAGTATAGTGAACATTCTTTATATCTTCTTTATAATCATATTCACCTGCTAACCAGTTCCATTCTAGTGGTAAAGAACCTATTAAGTCTTCGCTTTCTAACCATTTAAATTGATGTAATTCTAAACCTGTGGCTTTGTTTACATAATCTGGTGTTAATGTTGTACACTTCTTACAGTTCATTAACATAAAACTAGACCAGTTCTTTTTAGGATAAACTGTCTGTACTTGATTTAGAAATTTTGTTTGATTTTTAGGTGTATAATCGTGTTTACATACCTGTACGGCATATCTATCATCTCTCAATCGCCATAGTTCAGCAATATCAGCTTCCATTAACATATCGCAATCCATAAACAATGCCCAACCTTGATAATTACAAAGGTGGGGAATAATAAATCGACTAAAAGAAAATTCAGTTGATGAGAGATTGTTTCTCTCTCTAACAAAATCATCTTTTATATTGTTTAAATAGATTGGTGTAATTGCTACAGGTTTAGTTGAGTTCTTTAATATACTATAACTCAGTACATTAAATGCTACTTTTTCTTTACTATCATACCCTATAAAAATTGAAATCATTATAACCTCGATTCTGGACTTTTAAGTGTTTTCTTTCTACTTGGACCTTTTATGTGATCGTAGATAGTTCCTAATATAGACCTAGCTTGTACGTGACCTGGTCTGCCGTCACCTATATCATTGTTCATTGTACCTCTTTCTTCTTCAAATCTTTTTCTAGCATAATCCCAAACAAAGCTATCATGTTTTTCTAACAGTTTATAAACTTGATCTGTAGAATATAAAGATTTCATAAACTTAGCATAATCTTTTGTATCTTTATGTTTTAAATTCCAATATAAAAAACCACATTCACTATAATGTTTACCACGTCCTAAATAACTCATCATACATTCATCTTTATGAATATATTTTTTAATCCAATCTACATCAATAGGATTATAAAATACACTATCAGCATCTATGCCTATTAAACCATCATAATCTTCATTGTTTATTATCATATCTGTATAAGAATATATTTTATAACAAAATCTAACAGCATCTTGTAAATAACCGTCACCTGTATCAGCAACAGGTTTTGTTTTGTTTCTTTCTACAAACTGTTGACACTCTGGTATTTCATCAAATATACTTTTTACAATTTGATTAGTGTTAGGTATTTCTAATAAGTTCTCACTATAAACGTGTAAGTCAAATGGCCAATTATACGTACTAAAAAATTTATGTCCATACTGATTATATAACTTCTTGTTTAATGTAGTGACAACGGCTACGTTCATCTTGTAAATAAAGTTTCTTTTCTTAAATTACCACGTCTTCTATAACCTATAGATGATAATAAATCAACAAGTTTATCGTGGTATTGTTTTTCATCATTGTTTCTTCTTGGTAGTTCTAAACATAAAACGGTATCATGTTGTTTAATCAGTTCTAAACCACCTTCTACAATTTCTCTTTCGTGTTCTTGGCAATCTACTTTTATAAAATCTATGTTTGTGTTTTTAAATTGTTCTAAGTAACTATCTAATTTTTTTACATCTGTATATGTTTTATTCAGTTGTGTTTCTTCAAGTGTTCTTAAACTATTACCTGTTTGTACACCGTGAGCATTTAAACTCACGTTACCACATTCATCTGGACTAGAAAATAAAACAGCATTTTCTTGTTCTTTATTTGATAAAGCAATTTCTTCTAATTGAAAATTGTTATGATTAGATAAATTCTTTCTATAACACTCTATATTGTCTGGATGTGGTTCAAACGCCCAAACATTTTTAAATTTATTGCACAAATCAACTGACCAGAAACCTACGTTTCCTCCAATGTCTAGTGCTAAATTATAATTTTTAACAAATGATAAAGCATAATCTCTTTGTTCTTTTTGATATTCCCACTTACCATTATACTCTCTCATCATAGGTTCATAATGATTGTCCCAATCAGGTATAAACCAACCTTTTAAGTCTTTCATTTAGGTATCTCCGTATGTTCTATATGTTGTAAACTATGTATCTTTCTTTTGTCTTCTTTTGAAGAAAAATAATATCCTTCTATCTTGTCATAACCATTTTCTTTAGCCCATAATACACGTTTATTGCCTATATGGACATAGTAACCTGGTATTAATTTGCCGTCTTTATCTTTGTGATGAGGATTTTTAGGAAGTATTCTATCTTGTACCCACTTCTCTCTATGATCGGTTACAGCTATCGGCCAAATCATACCGTGCTTTTCAAAACTTTCACCATAACCAAATTCGTCTGAACGTTTTTGTAACCAATTATCAGGTGGAATAGTTCGTAGAGATTTTACGTCAAAGTATTGAAGTGTAAAATCAGGTAGACTTTTTTGTGCCTTTAATATTTTCATAACCAACTTTCTGTATAAAATAACTATCTGCTATATCTGATACTGGATTGCCGACTTTATCAGTATCAAATATTTTCTTCAAGTCAATTTTTGTTTCTTTCAAAAATGATTCGTACATCATATCTTTATCAGCATTACCTTTACCAGTAGCACCTTTTTTAACTACACTAGGTACAACTGTGTCGTATTGTATGTTTAATTGTTGTAATCTGTATTTTAAAATACCACAGTTTTCTGCTATTTGAAATACTGCTTGACCTTTAGAACCAAAAGAATAACCTTCAATAAAAACTTTTAAGTTTTTTAAATCATAATTTAATCTATTAAATGTATTGATTGCCCAATCTGATATTTGACTAAATCTACGAATAGGCGTATCATACTCTTGGTGTTCATAACCAATAATATTTTTTGCCATTTGACCTATGTATTTTTTCTTATTTGTCAAATAATAAAACATATATTCACCTTCATTATTAATACAAACGGCAGGACTTGTTAAACTATAATCAATTCCAACTATCGTCTTCGGGTTCGTTTGTCCATATTTCGTCATCTAGTTCCTCTACTTCGTGTCCACAGAATGGACAAGTTAAAGGTTCTAAATCCTGTATTTCTATATCCCATTCTACTGTATATTTAGTTTCACAACTAGAACAGGTTTTTTGTCTTTTCTCTATCATTATAATTTAAATTTCTTAAATTGATCTTTCTTTACATCTTGTTTAACACCGCCAATAACATAACTTTCTATTTCTGTTTCTTGTGGTGCGTTTTGTAAAGAACGACTATTTAACCAGTGATCTACCCAAGGTAATGGGTTTGTCTTTTGTTCATACTTTGGTTCTAAGCCAATGGCTTTCATTCTTCTATTCGCCATATACTCTACGAATTGATGTAAAAGTTTTTCTGATAAACCAATCATAGAACCTTTACTAAACAAATATGTTGCCCAACGTTTTTCTTCTTGTAAGGCTTCATCATACATTGTATAAACTTCTTGTTCACAATCTTTCATCACTTTTAACATCTCTTTATCGCCTTCTCTATCACGCCAATTGTTAATAATTGTTTGTGACATCGCCAAGTGTTGACTTTCATCTCTAGCAATAAATGATATAATTTTTGCTGAACCTTCTAATAGTTTTAGTTCACCAAAGGCAAACGAACAAGCAAAAGATACATAGAAACGTAAACCTTCAAGTATGTTTACTGTCACCATAGTTCTATACAGTTTCTTTTTTAACTCATACATATCAACTTTTTTATTATCAAGTGCCCATTGATAACCATAATTAATCATCTCATCATAAGTTTCTGTAATAGTTTTTGCTCTTCTTTCAATTTTATCGTCTTGTATAATTGTATCAAAAACTTCAGACGGATCAGAATATAAATTTTTAATGATGTAAGTATAACTTCTACTATGGATTGTTTCAATAAAATCCCAAGTGACAATACAACCTTCTAATTCTGGTAAAGAACAAAATGGTAAAAACGCTAAACAAGGACCTCTACCTTGTACACTATCTAACATAGTTTGATATTTTAGATTAGATGTAAAGATAAACTTTTGTTGCTCTGATAAAGTTTGATAGTCGTTTCTATCTTTTTGTAATGAAACTTCTTCAGGTCTCCAAAAATAACCTAATTGTTGTTGATTTAGTTTATCAAAGATAGGATATTTCATATTGTCATATCTTTGTACTGCTAAATCTGGACCAAAAAACATTAATTGTTTTGTGGCGTCTAAGTTCTTGTCTTTATTAAATACGCTTTTTGCCATTAGTATTCGCCTTCCTTTAATTCATAAAAATAATTATCGTCATCCCCAGCAGTCCACTTTAGTTCACTTTCTACAGAATATTCTACGGTGGACACTTTAAAGTCTGGAAACTTCAATTGACTTGGAGTTAAAGACTTATCATAGAATATTACTCTATTATTAGGTTGAGCGGCAAAATAGCCGTTCTCTAATTTCAATATATTAAATGACTTATGTTGTGATGGTATTTCACTATAAGTTACATTTCTTTCTAAATTTGTACTGTTAGCATTGTCTAGTGTGTACATATACCAACCGTGATACCATTTTTTACCTGGCGACAAATACTTACATTTGTTGCCTGACATCATTTGTTTTTCACATATACTAATATCATAACTAAAACAATCCCATAACTGTAATTCTGTTAATGGTATGTCTTCTTTTATATCTTTCTTCCATACAAAAGCAGAAATAGGTAACTTATCAAATAAAGCACCATATTCTGGTAAATATGTTTCAAAGTATAATGCTCTACCTTGAATACTCTTTGCTGTTACCCATACACCTTCAACAAACTCACCGTGACCCTTTTGTAAGTCATACAAATATTCTTTCTTCACATAAACATCTGTATGAGGAACATTAGTGACTAAAAACGCCATATGTTCTCTCCTCTAAATTGTACAAGAATCACAATTTTCTTCGTCTAATTCTTGTGGTTTTGTTTCTTCCTCTGGTACATTATCATTAAATCCAACAGGATGTGTTGGTTCATCAATATCTTTTTTACTGTCGTATGTATTCTGATAATACGAAGTCTTCCAACCCAATTTATATGATGACAATAAGTCTTGTGCCATTACTGATATTGGCACTTGTCCATCTTCAAAATGTTCAGGATTGTATGACCAGTTACCACTAATAGCTTGGTCAAAATACTTTTGTATAACAGATACTACATTTATATATCCTTCCATTGACTTCATATCCCACAATAAAGTGTAATTACTTTTTAAAGTAGAGTATTGAGGTACGACTTGTTTCAATGGACCTTTCTTTGATTTCTTAATACTTAAATAGTCCCTAGGTGGTTCAATGCCGTTAGTGGCATTAGAAACCACACTAGAGCTTTCAGAAGGCATTTGAGCTGAGAGTGTGCTATGTCGGAGCCCAAATTCCTTTATATCTTTACGTAGTTTCTCCCAAGGCATAGATAGTTTACGATTTACAATCTCATCTACCTCTTTCTTGTAAGTATCTATCGGTAAGATACCATCTGAATATTTTGTCCTATCAAAGTAATCACATTTGCCTTTTTCTTTAGCAAGTTCATTACTAGCTTTTAAAAGATAATACTGGAAGTTTTCAGTAAGTTCATCTACTTCTTTCCAGGCTTGTTTATCTTCATAGGAAACTTTTTGTCTAGCAAGATAATGTGCTAAACCAATATAACCAATACCTAAACTTCTTCTTGCCTTTGTAGATATTTCGGCTGCCTTTACAGGATATTGTTGATGTTCAATTAGTTCATCTAAAGCACGTACTGATAAATCACATAGACCTTCTAAGTCATCTAAGTATGTAATTTTACCAACATTGATAGCAGATAGAATACATAACGCAATTTCGCCATCACCATCAATGTGTTGAATAGGTACAGTTGGTAAAGTAATCTCTTGGCATAGATTTGACATTGTTACTCTATCTTTAAATGATGAGTGAGTATTACAGTGGTCAATATTCATTATGTAAATACGACCTGTTTCAGCTCTTTCTTTTAAGATGTCAAAGAATAATTCCTGAGCATTAATCTTCTTTTTATTTACACTTGTTTTTCTTTCAGCAGTTAAATACAATTCATCAAACTCTGGTGTTCCCCACGCCTCATATAATTCAGGCACTTCGTGTGGAGAAAATAAAGTGATGTCTTCATCATTTATAAAACGTTCATAAAATAGTTTTGATAATTGAATTGAGTAATCTAATTTTCTAACTCTATTATCTTCACTGCCTTTATTATTTTTAAGAACAATGATGTCTTCTATTTCTTGGTGCCAAATTGGGAAGTGTACTGTTGCTGATCCGCCTCGTACTCCGTTTTGTGTACAACACTTAACAGTGGCTTCAAATTTTTTAAGAAAAGGTATAACACCCGTATGTTGTACCTCACCGCCTCTAATACGTGAGTTGATACCTCGGATTCTTCCGGCATTAATTCCGATACCAGCCCTTTGGGCAACATAACGCCCAATAGCCATATCACCACTAAAGATACTAGGTAAAGTATCGTCAATGTCAACAAGGACACAACTAGCATACTGCTTAAGAGGGGTACGGACACCAGCCATAACAGGCGTTGGAATATTAATTTTGAATTGTGATATAGCATCATAATATTTTTTAACATAACTCATCCTTTTATTCTTTGGGTAATTAGCAAAGATAGTAGCAGCAATTAACATATACATAAATTGTGGAGTTTCAAAGACTTGATTGTTGCTTCTATCTTGTACTAAGTATTTGTCTATAACTTGTCTTAGACCAGCGTATGTAAAAGTATAATCTCTATCGTGGTCTATCCACAATTCCATTCTATCAAAATCTTTTTTATCATATTGATTTAAAATTTCTTTATCATAAACACCTTTTTCTACACCAGCAATTACGTGTTTATAAATGTGTGGGTGATCCCAAAGTTTGTCTATAACTTGTTTTCTTAAACTGAATAATAATAATCTAGCAGCAACAAACTGATAGTTAGGAGTTTCTAATGATATTAAATCAGCTGCTGACTTAATTAAGATTTGTTGAATTTCATCTGTTGATATGCCATCATAAAATTGTAATCCACTATTCATTTCTACTTGTGATGATGATACACCTTTTATATCTTCACAAGCATACTCGACCATTTCGTGTATCTTTTCAATGTTAAGAGGTTCTTTTCCTCTAGTTCCTCGTTTATTTACTTGTATCGTTTCGTTAGTTACCATTAATCCCCCTTAACTTTTTTCCAATAACTTAATTTTGTCAACGCACTTAACTTAGAGTAAGTGTTACTACTTATAATGTCGGCTACTTCACTTTGTTTCATGCCAGAAATAATTAAATCATTTACATCTTTTAGTTGTACATCATCTGGCCATATTACAACATTAAAATCTTTTTCTATCACTTTATACATACGTTTTATTATTTCTTTATTTCTTGGTTCATTATCAAAAATATATGTCACATTTTCTGGTTTCACTTTTTTATTTAAAAATAAATCGGCACCAGCAGCCGCTAAACAATTATCTATAAACAAACTGTCTATAGGACCTTCAACAATGTATATGTGTTTAGTAAAGTTAATTCGTTCAAGTCCATATACTTTTTGTTTACTCTCGTCTAATTTAATTGTTAGGTATTTTGGTTGTTCT
>Ga0213858_10001019_pt1 | contig 13153 bp, 8 predicted proteins | sample PICome_FD_160122 | JGI IMG/M metagenome (GOLD analysis project Ga0213858, IMG submission 160122) | Coastal seawater microbial communities near Pivers Island, North Carolina, United States - PICO245 | ecosystem: Environmental > Aquatic > Marine > Coastal | place: USA: North Carolina | collected... | reverse complement strand
CAAGCAGCACCATAGAGATCGATTCTCTCTTTGGTTAAACCTTGAAACCAATAAAGACCGGTTATTAGATATCAAACAAAGTATCGGATACAACACCTACCAGGCCAAGCAAGCCATCGCATCAGGTAGATGGTCAGGCAAAGGATTTCTCGAAGGAACCAGAACTAAAGGAGATTTCGTGCCTGCACAGCACTCGGATTACATCTTTAGCTCTGTAGGAGAGGAATGGGGATTCATTACTAGCACACTCGTTATCTTGGCCTTTGTAGCCCTATTACTTCGATTTATTTATTTGGCCGATCGACAGAAAAAGGCCTTTCACAGAATATACGGCTACGGAATCACGTCTATACTTTTCATCCATTTTGGCATAAACATAGGAATGGTGTTAGGCATGCTACCTACCATCGGCATACCCCTTCCCTTTTTTAGTTATGGAGGGTCGAGCCTTTTATTTTTCTGCTTGATGTGTTACGTTTTCTTAAAGATGGATGCGAATCGATTGAAAACGCATTTTGACTAAGCCACTATCCCTTTATTGGGTTCGGACGGTTATAGGTATAACGCTTTAAATCTTTAAGCACCGCTATAGCTTCTTCTAGGTAAACATCTCGAGCGAGTTCTTTATGCCATCGATCGCGTTTCTCTCGAAGTATAGAATCTTTAGTGAATAGACTTTGCTCGTAAGGTAGCGAGCTAAATTTCAGTCTTGTGTCGTATTTGTCAAGCGCTTCAAATTCTTTAGACTTATTTTTCAACGCTTCTTTGTTCTTGCGATATGATTTAAGATCTAAGTAAGCCGTAGCATCCTCTCTTTGTTCGCTTATCCAGCGCGCCTCTTCATCGAGTAGTTGGACATATTGATTTGCTTCTAATCGCTCTTGACTACTTTTCAATACGCGCTCGAAATCGATTTGTTTATGCCATGGCGTGTAATTAGCCGATGATATTCGATCCCAAGAAAGTGGATTGTCTTGATCGCGCTCACCCACATCAATATAGCTATAGCGATCAGGTATTACAATGTCTGAAGCTACGCCATCCAATTGGGTAGAGCCTCCACTAACGCGATAAAACTTTTGAGTAGTAATTTTCAATGCACCTAAATCACCTAACTCGTTTGAGCGGATAATATTTGAAAGAGGAATCACGTTCTGTACAGTTCCTTTACCATAAGTTCTTTCGCTCCCAATAATTACTGCTCGACCATAATCTTGTAAAGCGGCAGCTAAAATCTCTGAGGCAGAAGCTGAAAGCTCGTTGACTAGAACCACGAGTGGCCCGTCATATAAAATCCCTTTTTCAGGATCTTCTTGAACCTCTCTGCGATCTCCAGCGGTTCGAACCTGAACCACCGGCCCCTGGTCAATAAAATAACCTGCCATATCAACGACTGTTTGCAAAGACCCTCCTCCATTATCTCTTAAATCTAAAACAACACCTTCAACGCCTTCAGCCTGCAGTCGCTCAAGCTCGGCTTTAACGTCAATAGCTGCATTACGCTCGTTGTAATCATCAAAATCTACATAGAATTTGGGGAGATGAATGAGCCCAAATTCAGATTCTTCGTCTGAAATTTTTACTGATTTTGCATAACTCTCTTCAAGTTCAACCACATCACGAATCACTGAAACTTCTTCAACCACACCGGTAGTGCGCTTCACAGTCAAATACACTGTCGTTCCTTTCGGCCCTTTAATGAGTTCAATAGCGTCATCTAGGCGCATACCAGAAATATCTACTGCTTCGCCTTCTTCTTGTCGAACCTTAAGTAATTCATCACCTACTTCAAGGGCCTTAGCTCTCCATACAGGGCCTCCCGAGATGATCTCTACCACGGTGGTACCTTCAGGCTTTTTCTGCAAACGAGCTCCGATGCCTTCGAACTTACCCGACATAGCAATATCAAATCGATCCTTATCAGTAGGCGCAAAATAATAGGTGTGCGGATCGAAAGTTTCAACCACCGCATTGATATAGGTTGAAAAATAATCTTCACGGTCTAACTCCCCGACAAAATGAAAGTATTCGTAAAAAGTTCGCTTCAGTTCTTCTCTAGCCTTTTCTTGAAGCTCATTCAGCACTGATTCGTCAATGGCATTAACCGCAACTTCATTTTCACGAGCGTATTTCTCTACCTGAGCATCCATCACTGGTAAAAGACTAATGGTCAATTGCTGTACCCAACGATCTTCAAGCTCCGCCCTTGTAGTCACAAAAGGCATTTCGTCATAGTCGATTTCAACTACCGAAGGAGAAGAAAGATCAAATGAGTCAGAAAGTAATCTCTCGTACCTAGCCTCAGCTTCTTCAATACGCTTGACAAGTAATGCGTAGGCTTCATCAAAAAATACCAACTCCTTGTTAATTAACTGATCATCAATACTCAGACGGTATTTTTCAAACGACTCAATGTCTGATGCTAAAAAATAGCGCTTGAGCGGATCCATTCCCTCAATGAAACGATCAAAGGCCTCTGCCGAAAATTGATCATCTAAATCTTTGGGACTATAATGTCCTTTCTCTAATACATAAGTGATTAAATCAATAAGGAGCTTATCCTTATTGTCTGTTTCAAAACTGTGATTTTCAGTAAAACTGCAAGAGGCAAAACCAAGGAGTAGGACGAGTAAGCCCAAACCAAATTTCTTCTTCATTGTCGCTATTTTGGTCGTAATTCATCCCTAATTTACGCAAATTGACCCTGTTCGACCTTACGATTCTTGTTACATTTGGCTAAAAATTAACGCATTGTGAAGCGACCACTCATTTTAGTCACTAATGATGATGGATATAACGCCCCCGGCATCAATCATCTCATCGAATTTGTAAAAGAGATTGCAGAGGTGGTTGTAGTTGCTCCTGACAGTCCACAATCAGGCATGGGGCATGCTATTACTATAGACAGTACATTGGAGGTACACCGGCTCGATTTAGATGGTACATACAAGGGATTACAGGCCTACTCTACCAGTGGGACTCCTGCTGACTGCGTTAAACTTGCGTTACATGAAATACTCGATCGCAAACCTGACCTAGTAGTTTCTGGAATCAATCACGGAGCAAATTCTTCGATTAATGTGATCTATTCTGGAACGATGAGTGCAGCGATTGAAGCGGGTGTAGAAGGAATACCTGCCATAGGATTTTCACTTTTAGACTACTCTTGGGGCGCTAATTTCGAGGCTTGCAAAAGCGTGGTTCAAACCCTTGTAAAAGAGGCTTTAGACAAAGGAATTCCTAGCGGAACCGTTCTCAATGTGAATATTCCTAAAACAAATGGTGCAGCCGTGAAAGGAATGAGAGTTTGTCGACAAGCTAAAGCTAACTGGAAAGAGCGCTTTGACAAAAGAGTTAGCCCAACCGGAAAAGAGTACTATTGGCTAACCGGAGATTTCATCCTTTTAGATGAAGGAGAGGATACCGACATCGCAGCGCTTGAAGCGGGCTATGTTTCTATTGTTCCTACTCAATTCGATCTTACAGCACATCACAGTATGGCTCATATCAATTCTTGGAAAATCCATTAGACTGAAATTAGATTGCAGAAGCTTATCGTATCTTGTAATCAAACCGCCCAATGAAGTACTACCTTATCGCAGGAGAGGCCTCCGGAGATTTACATGCATCTAACCTGATTAAGGCGTTAAAGCATATCGATGTCGACGCCGACTTCAGGGCAATGGGGGGCGACGCTATGAAAGGGGCCGGTGCCAAACTTTCAAAGCACTATTCAGAAATGAGTTTCATGGGGTTTATCGAGGTACTTCAAAATATGAGTACAATTCGAAAAACCTTCGACTTCATCAAAAAAGACATTCAAAACTTTAACCCTACTGCGCTTATTCTTATTGATTTTTCAGGATTTAATCTGAGAATCGCGAAATGGGCACATGAGCGTGGCATCGTGGTTCATTACTACATTGCACCACAAGTATGGGCTTCAAGATCGAGTAGAGTTGAAAAGATTAGAGCCTACGTTGATCACCTGTATGTAACACTACCCTTTGAGCTCGAGTTCTATCATAAACACAATTATGAGGCTACATTCGTAGGTCATCCGCTCATAGATGCCATGGCTAGCAGCAATGAAACTGATACCAATCAATTTCTAAGTGATCAAGGCCTCGGAGAACGACCGATTATCGCATTACTACCAGGCAGTCGAAAACAAGAAATCAGTAGAATATTACCCGAGCTAGTAAAGGCAACTAAGGATTTTACCGACTTTGATATTGTCGTGGCTGGTGCACCCTCTCAAACTCCATCCTTTTACCAACCCTATTTAATGGGATCGAAAATCATTTTCGGAAAGACCCAACAACTTCTTCAAGCGGCTCATTTAGCAGTTGTGACCAGCGGTACTGCAACTTTAGAAACTGCATTAATAGGCACCCCACAAGTAGTGGTTTACAAAACCAGTCCCGTCTCATACGCTATTGGAAAGCGCATCGTTACCTTGAAATATATCTCTCTAGTGAATCTCATTCTTGACCGAATGGCGGTTAAAGAACTCATACAAAATGAGTGTAGCCCAGAGAAAATAAAAGCTGCAATAGATGAACTCCTTGATGGCGCCGTTCGAGAACGTATGACCCAAGATTACCTAGAACTAGTAAAAGCCCTTGGAGATTCAGGAGCTAGTGAAAGAACTGCAAAAGCGATTTATGCAAACACCCGCACACTTCTCGGTCAGGTTTCTGATCTATTGGATTAGCGGGATTTTACTCAGCGGCTATTACGCACCATCTATTTATATTTTACTGATTGCATTCTGCAGTTGGCTTCTAAGTACTCACTATAATTCAGTGTGTCTTGAAGAATTTCTTTTGGGTTGTTCTATTGTAATGCTATCTGCACATCTCACCCTGACTTTTCATTCAAAAGAAGAAATTCCAGCTGGGGAACCGCTCATTGTTTTAATTGAATCCCTTGAGGGAAATACCCCAGAATATTTGCGCTACAAAGCTAGATGGCGAGGTGGTGATTTTAAGGTCTATAGCAAAGACTCCATCGATAAATCGTACTATCTCATAAAAGAGCTTCCTACGAAAGGATTCAATGATCAGCTTGTACTTTTTGTCAATCAGAATAAGCTAGCTAACTGGAAAAAACTAACAGAGACCACATTTCATTTCCCTGTTCAATGGATCTCTTCAATTAAAAATAATGCGTCGAAACGATGGGAAAAGATGGGATTTTCACCTGTTCTTATAGGGTTTTATAAGGCATTAATTTTAGGTGATCGATCGAACTTAGACCCAGAAATAAAAACAGCATTTAGGCAGCTTGGTCTCGCTCATATTTTGGCTATTTCTGGTATGCATTTCGGGCTCTGCTATCTGCTTTTTAACCTCATCAGTCTACTTCTTCCATTTAAGTTGAGAAGAGGGTTTCGTATGATTCTAAGTATAATTTATGCAGTAATTACTGGTCTTAGTGTATCCGTAATTAGAGCGCTAATTTTTATCCTACTTTACGAGTTAGGTATATGGCTTAAGAGACCCATTAATCGATGGCAATTACTAATGGCTACATTGCTTATTTGTCTGATGATACAGCCCTACTGGATCTATGATGTAGGCTTTCAACTCAGCTTTACAGCGGTTTTAGGCATTTTCGTTGGTCTTTACTTTTTAGACCTATTCGAACTATACCCACAACTAAAAAAGCTTGCTCAATGGATAACCATTTCAATCTCGGCGCAGTTAGCGGTTAGTCCGATCATAGCATTTTACTTTGAAGAATTGTCTTTACTTGCTTTCCCGCTTTCTATCATTGCGAGTCCCATATTACCGTTTGTAATGATTATTGGTGGGATTGGGCTATTATTACCCCTAGGGAGTACAGTCAACCATCTTCTTACGGGCTTGTTAGAGCACCTAACTCATGTAACACCGCAACAAATCCAAATTTGTTTAGACCTCCCCGAAGTGATCGGTTCTTATGTAATCCTAAGCCTTTTAGTGTACGTCGCCCATAAGACGCTTCATAAGTGGGGAGAAAAGGAGTACTAAAACACCTGCTCCAAGAGAATATTGAGCAATTAACATAAAGCCATCAGTGTATAGCTCAAGGGTTTGTAATCCACCTGCAGCCGCAGAATCACCCTCAACCGATAGTTTTTTACCAATAAAACCTACCACCTGAAAAGCAAATGCTGAGGATAAGAACCATACGCCCATCATAAAAGCAACAATACGCTTAGGTGAAAGTGAGGTGATTTTCGAAAGCCCTACGGGGGACATGAATAATTCTCCGATAGAGAGTAAGAAGTACATAAGAAGTAGATAGCTAAAAGGAACTAATCCTTGCTCATTAGCACTTAAACCAGAAATCGCTAGTACATAAAAACTAGAACCGGCAAAGAGTAATCCCATCCCGAATTTATAAGGAGTTCGAGGGTTCAAATTTCGACGCGACAACCAAGTCCATAGCATAGAGATTGGAATTGCAAACAGAATGATAAACATTGAATTCAAAGAATTCGTTTGAGCGGCAGACATTAAGGTCAACTCAACATTCCTCGCAGAGAAGAGTGTTATCACACTTCCTGAAAGCTCATGAAAACCCCAGAAGATCGTCATGAAGAGAGTAATCAGTATAGCCACAAACAGCTTCTTGCGTTCGTCTGCTGAAGCTTGATAGAGGATGTATCCTAGGTAAGCCAAAATCAATATTCCCACTCCTTTGAAAATTAAGTTGACAATATTGTCTCCCCCAAGAATTGGGCTATAAGATGCCAGTAATAAGGCCATTACTGGAACCGATAATACACTCAAAATAGTTACCCAATTTTCTCGGCTAACTCCCATTTTTTTCTGGGTAAGTACTTGATTGTCTGGCGCCAATCCTTGATCGCCGAAAACACCAGACTTTATTCCGCGGTAGAAGACGATGAGGCCGGTTAACATACCGATTCCGGCAAGACCGAAACCATAGTGCCATCCGTAAGTAGCCGCAAGCCATCCGCATAGAAGGGGAGCTACCCATCCACCAATATTAATACCCATATAGAATATGGTAAAACCTGAATCCTTTCGTGGGTCTTTGTCAGAGTACAGTGCTCCGACAAAGGTTGAAATGTTGGGCTTAAAGTAAGCGTTACCAACGATGATTAGCGAAAGAGCTAAAAAGAAGGTGATATTGCTTTCTATTGCCAAAACAAAATGCCCTAAGGCCATTAAAACACCCCCTAAGAAAATAGACTTACGCAGGCCCAGAAGGTTGTCTGAAATACGCCCGCCGATGACCGTACCGGCATAAACTAAAGAGCCATAAGAAGAATATACCGCAGCAGTTGCAAAGTCACGATTCGCTAGGGCCTCAAAAATCACATTCACCATATAAAGGGTGAGAAGCGCACGCATACCATAGAAGCTGAAACGCTCCCATAACTCAGCGAAGAAGAGGTAAAATAATCCTTTAGGATGTCCTAAAAGTGTTGGCTCTGAAGTCTGCATAATTAAAGGTTGTTTTTAATGAATTCAGTCATTTTTGAGTACAGATGAAGTCGAGTATTTCCACCGTAAATTCCGTGATTTCGGTCAGGATAAATTGCCCAGTCAAAAGGCTTGTTAGCCTGAATCAGAGCCTCGATCATCCGCATTGAGTTTTGAACGTGTACATTGTCATCTCCACTACCGTGAACTAACAGGTACTTACCTTTTAAAAGCTCTGGATAATTAAAGGGCGACTCGTTATCGTATCCTCCTGGGTTTTCTTCTGGGGTACGCAAAAACCGCTCCGTGTATATAGTGTCGTAAAATCTCCAACTAGTAACCGGAGCCACAGCGATAGCCATTTCAAACACATCGTTTCCTTTGAGAAGCGCGTTAGTACTCATATGACCCCCAAAGCTCCATCCCCAAATACCAGTGCGTGTTTCATCAATGTAATCAAGCTCAGAAAGTTTCTTAGCGGCAGCAATTTGATCTTCAGTCTCAAATTTTACAAGGTTTAGATAGGTTGATTTTTTAAAATCTCTTCCTTTAAAACCGGTTCCGCGACCGTCCACACAGGCAATAATATAGCCTTGACTTGCTAGCATTTGATGCCAGTAATCATTAGTTCCCATCCAGCGGTCTGCAACCTGTTGTGAACCTGGACCCGAATATTGAAACATCAGTAATGGATACTTCTTTGAAGGATCAAAATCATTCGGACGAATCATATACATATTCAATTGATTCGCACCTACATTCAGGGTTCCGAACTCCTTTGGAGCAATATCATACCCTTTTAGTTTCTCTGCGAGTTCAGTATTGTCTTTAATTACACTCAGAACATTACCCGTTCTAGGGTCGCGAAGGGTGAACTCATAGGGAGTCGTACTGCTACTATAAGTGCCAATAAAATATTTAAAATCTTTAGAAAACTGAGCATTATGCGTTCCTGCACGGGCTGTTAAACGGGTTTTGTATTTGCCTTTCGTTGAAATTCGATAAATCGCACGTTCAATAGATGAAGGCTCCGTAGACTGATAGAAAATTCGATCCTTCTTTTGATCGTAACCATAAAAATTGGTCACCTCAAATTCACCATTTGTAATTTGACGAATCAATTTCCCTTCAGAATTGTATAGGTATAGGTGGTTGAAGCCATCGCGCTCGCTTGTCCAAATGAAATCATCTTTAGGCAAAAAAGTTAAGTTGTCGTGTAAGTCAACATATGCTTCATCTGTTTCTTCGAGCAGAGTACCCACCTCTAAAGTATTAATGTTCACTTTGTAAAGCATTAAACGATTTTGATGGCGATTTAAAGTCTGAACAGAAAGGTGATCACTGTGATTCATGAACTGTATTCTCGGTATGTAGTAGTCTTGAGAAAGCGCAATACGACTATCGTTTCCTGAAGCTAAGTCTATCACATGTACTTCTACAATAGCGTTGTTTTCTCCCGCCTTTGGATATTTAAAACGATATTGACTCGGATACAACTCAGAACCATATACATCCATAGAAAACTCTGGTACCAGACTCTCATCAAACTTCAAGTAAGCGAGATGAGTACCTTCGGGACTCCACTGATGCGCTCTAACCAACGAGAATTCTTCTTCATAAACCCAGTCAGCATGACCGTTAATGATCGAACCGTACTCTCCATCTTGAGTAAGCCTGCGACTTGACTTAGAAACAATATCAAAGACATAGAGATTATTCTCAAATACATAGGCCAACTTTGAGCCATCTGGAGAAAAACCAGGAACTCGAATCAACGAATCACTGACCTTGGTAAGTTCTTGGGTCTTGAAATCAAAGACATAATAAATGGCCTCAGATGAGCGTCTGAATATCGGTTTGCGCTGTGTAGCTAATAATACACGGCTTTCATCATCGCTGAAGGTGTAACCGCTAAATCTAGGAATAGCATCTCCCGAACTCAGAAGCACACCTATCGATTGCATATCGCTGTAACGATATTTCACAATCTGACTCTTGCCATCATTGTATTCTAGAACCGTATAAGCATCTCCTGAATTTAAAGATCGTAAGTTCGCGATTCCTTCTGTAGAAAAGGCTCCAGACCATATCTCTTCTAGAGTAATCGATTGTTGTGAAAAAGAAAAATTGCTAAGAAGCACTGCAAGGGCAGTAATAAGAATTTTTTTCATCGTGTAGATATCTATAAACCCTCAAGTTTACTAAATATTTACCGAATACTAAAGCTCGGCCTAATCCTTATCTTTGCTATCAAATTAGCCGAATGTCAAAGAAAATCGAAGGTTTCTCAAAGTTAACCAAAGCTGAGAAGATCAATTGGGTTGCCAAAACCCATGGAGAAAATCCGAGTGCGTTTAAAGCTACCCTCGAGACTTATAATCATTCAGACCCTGAGGTTCAGAAAATTCACGATGAATTCATCGAAAACACGCTAACCAATCACTACTTACCCCTGGGAGTAGCTCCTAACTTCTTAATCGACGGTAAATGGTATACCATCCCTATGGCTATTGAAGAGAGTTCAGTAGTAGCGGCAGCAAGTAAAGCGGCTAAATTTTGGAGTACTAAGGGCGGATTCAAAACAGAGGTAATAGGCACAGAGAAAGTAGGACAAATACATCTGAACTATTATGGGCCGGCTGAAAAATTGAATCGCTTTTTCAATGAGAATACCTCTAGATTCTTAAACGAACTAAGCTCGATTACCGAAAGTATGGAGCGTCGTGGAGGGGGCATCCAAAGCGTGCAACTTATCGATAAGACAAGTGCTCTTGAAGGCTATTATCAAATCGATCTACGTTTTGAAACCGCTGACGCCATGGGGGCTAACTTTATAAACACATGTCTAGAGACCCTTGCTAAATCTTTTACAGGCGCAGCAAACTCAGCCTTCGAAGCAGATGAGCTACCTGAAGTAGTAATGAGTATACTTAGTAACTACGTACCCAATTGCGTAGTACGTGCAAGTGTAAGCGCTCCTATTGAACAATTAGGAGCAAATCTATCAGATGCTCAATCCTATGCTAGAAAGTTTGTTAGAGCAGTCAATATTGCGCGCGAAGAACCTTATCGGGCCGTGACACACAATAAAGGAATAATGAATGGTGTTGATGCCGTAATTATTGCTACAGGTAATGATTTTAGAGCGGTGGAGGCAGGAGTTCACGCCTATGCATCAAGAGACGGCAAATATCGATCGCTCAGCCAGGCAGAAATTGAAAATGACACCCTTCACTTTTGGTTAGATATCCCTCTTGCACTCGGAACCGTAGGCGGATTAACCTCATTACATCCACTGGTAAAAAGATCCCTAGAGATTTTAGACAGGCCCTCGGCAAAAGAACTCATGCGAATTGTGGCTGTTGCGGGTCTCGCACAAAATTTTGCAGCTATAAACTCTCTTGTCACCACCGGTATTCAAAAAGGGCACATGAAAATGCACCTATTTAATCTTCTAAGTGCACTTGAAGCTTCTGAAGAGGAGAAACAGATCATAAGCAAACAGTTTAGCGAACAAATCGTTACAAATTCAGCGGTTAAAGAAGCGCTAAACCAATTACGAAATGGCCGTTAGAAACTACTATACTAAAGGGAAACTTCTCATTAGCGGAGCCTACGGAGTTCTTGACGGCGCCGTTGGGTTCGCACTGCCAACTAAATTAGGTCAGCGATTTTGCTTCGAAACTGGCAGGTCAAATAATATTGAATGTAAAGCATTAGATGATAAAGGCAATACTTGGTTTGAAGCTGAGTATGATGTAAAAAGTCTAGCGCCAATAAGGAGCAATTCTGAAGAGGTTGCAAATACGTTTTCTAAATTATTGATAGCAGCTCGTAGTTTAAATCCAGATTTTGACTATTCATTTACCCTAAACACGACTCTTGAATTTGACAGGGAATGGGGTTTAGGATCTTCCTCTACCCTTATTGCAGCTTTAGCCCAATTTGCATCCGTCAACCCCTATGAGCTTTTAGACTCAGGGTTTAAAGGAAGTGGATATGATATTGCTTGTGCAAACGCCGAAGGCCCCATTCGATTTCAACGAATTGGTAAAGAGGTGAGCATCACCCCGGTTAACTGGAGACCGTCATTTGCAGACGAATTACACCTTGTTTATCTCAATCAAAAGATGAATAGTAGAGAAGCGATAGCTCACTATAGAAAGGCCCAAAGCTCTGATCATTTCTTAAATACACTTTCGAGATTAAGCATTGCTATAAGCGAAGAAACCTCCGATATCAATCGCTTTGAAAAGCTACTATTAGAACAAGAAGACCTCTTAGCCTCTCGATTAGGTATCACTACCATCGCTGATCAATTATTTACCGATAGACCTGAGGGGGTTTTTATCTCTCTAGGTGCCTGGGGCGGAGACTTTGCTTTATTTACTCGCAAAAAAAATATCCCTTATCTACAAGACAAGGGATATTCAACTATTTTGAAGCTCGATGAGCTTTGTATCTACTAGTAAAAGATAGCTCGGTTATCTTTTACCTCAGCCTTTTCCTTAAGTGCGTAAAAAGCATTTGCCGCAGCTTGATTTGCACGCTGAGTAGCAATCGTCTCTGTAAATGGAGCATAAGTTGCAAGACTCATAGCCTCATTCTTCTCAGTGATTTTAAGCGAATAAACACCGTACTCACCTTCAATAAGTGAAGAAGTTTGGCCTGCCTCTAGAGCTAAAGCTTTTCCTACTACATAAGGCTCAGAGCCGATTCCAGAGATCACACTGGAACGAGTAGTCATTGCTAAAGCAGATCCCGCGTTAGCGGCGCTCTGACCTTTTATACTTTCAAAATCTGAAGATCCGTATTGATCTTTAAGCATCGCTGCCTTCTTCTGTTTCCTAAGAATAGGAAGTACTCTAGCTGAAGCTTGTTCTGGAGTTTGAACTCCTTCTTCGTACTTCTTGGTCATTTGAGCGATTACATATCCACCAGCGATATCAAAACGACTAACATCACCAACCTTTCTATCTGAATCAAAGGCCCAACGTACGATGTTTCGCTGCGCACCTAAGCCAGGAAGGTTCTCGTCTAAAACTTTTAGTTGCGAGATTGGACGTACCGTATAACCCCCTTCATTAGCAATCGTTGAGAATGCATTAGGTTCAGCATCTGACACCTTCATTTCGAAAGTAGTAGCATCAGTAAATAAGGTATTAGTTGTAGTTTCAGAAGGTTCAATTCGAAGTGCCACTGTAGCAACAGAATACACATCGCGTTTAGCTTCAACTTTAACTACATGGTAGCCAAACTCAGTTTCAACTAAACCAATACGACCTACAGGATTGTCAAAAATGAAATCGTTGAAAGCATCTACCATCACGCCTTCATTTACGAAACCTAAATCCCCGCCTTGAGAACCTGTAGGACCATCAGATCCCTCGCGTGCTAGATCAGCGAAAGCCTCATTACCGCTGCGTGCTCTTCTAAGGTATTCTTGAGCTTTAGTTCTTGCCTCTTCTTTTGATCGCTCAATAGTAGATGCGGCTCTCTCTGCACCCTTGTAAGCAACTAAGATATGGCTTGAACGAACGCTTCCGTTCTTTTTAGAATCAACTAATTTGCTGATCTTATAAGTGTTACCATCCTTGTACGGCCCGTAAACCGCTCCTTTAGAAAGAGATGTGATTTGTGAAGCTGCAACCGCAGGCAGTGTTTCTGCCGTACGATATTCTAAATTCCCAGCAACATCAGAGAAACGCTGA
>Ga0213858_10001017_pt1 | contig 13174 bp, 16 predicted proteins | sample PICome_FD_160122 | JGI IMG/M metagenome (GOLD analysis project Ga0213858, IMG submission 160122) | Coastal seawater microbial communities near Pivers Island, North Carolina, United States - PICO245 | ecosystem: Environmental > Aquatic > Marine > Coastal | place: USA: North Carolina | collected... | reverse complement strand
CGGCTCGAATCGCTTGAGGGGATGCTGGCCTTCCCGCTCTGGGCAGCGGCTCTGGTGGTGGGCAGTGGAGCTTTGGGGCTGCTGATCGGCGCGTTGATTCCGCTCAATAAGGCCTGGAGTCGTTCCTTGAACCCGGTGATGCGTTGGTGTCAGGATCTTCTCGCCTTCGATTTCTACACCGAGCGTTTTTATCGGCTCACGATTGTGCGTGTTGTGGCGGCGTTTTCCTCACTGGCTGATCGTTTCGACCGTGTGGTGGTTGATGGGGTGCTCCATTCCATGGCCCGTCTCTCCTTGCAGAGTGCGGAGGGGTTGAAGCTGAGCATCAGCGGTCGAAGCCAGACCTATGTGCTCACGGCGATTGCAGCGATCGTTCTGCTGTTGTCCAGTTTGAGCTGGTTGCAGCACTGAGATGAACTCCATGATGTTGACCTTTCTGCTCCTGATCCCCTTTGCCGGTGCGCTGCTGATCAGCCTCTGGCCCTCAGGTTCCGATGCGCCGGTGTTTCGCCGTCTGGCCCTGGCTGTGCTCACGGCCCAATGTCTGCTCGGATTGCCTGTGCTGTGGGCGTTTCAGCCGGGAGAGGCGGGCTTGCAGCTGATCGAGCGCCTGCCCTGGCTGCCGAGCCTCGGCCTTGATTACGCCCTCGCCATTGATGGTCTGTCGCTGCCCCTGGTGTTGATGAATGGGCTGCTCTGCTTTGTTGCTGCCTTCATCTCCCGGCGTGTTGAGAATCGCCCCCGGATTTATTTCGCCCTGCTGTTGATCATCAGTGGCGCCGTGAATGGTGCGTTCCTGGCTCAGAACCTGCTGCTGTTTTTCCTCTTTTATGAACTGGAGCTGATTCCGCTCTGGCTGCTGATTGCGGTGTGGGGAGGTGCGAATCGCGCCTATGCCTCCACTAAATTCCTGATCGTGACCGCGGTGTCGGGTGTGTTGATCCTGGCCGCATTTCTCGGCATGGCCGTGTTGACCGGTTCGGCCGACTTCAGCCTCCACCCCGTGCTCGGCACGGACATGGGACTGCTGAGTCAACTGCTGTTGATGGGGGCGCTCCTGATCGGCTTTGCGATCAAGATTCCCTTGTTTCCCTTTCACACCTGGTTGCCCGACGCCCACACCGAGGCGTCCACGCCGGTGTCGGTGCTCCTGGCCGGTGTGCTGCTCAAGCTGGGGACCTACGGCCTTCTGCGCTTCTGTCTGGGGCTGTTCCCGGAGGCCTGGGCCGTGGCGGCCCCCTGGTTGGCGATCTGGGCCGCGATTTCCGTTCTCTACGGTTCCCTCGCCGCCATCGCCCAGACCGATATGAAGCGCATGGTGGCCTACAGCTCGGTGGGCCACATGGGCTACGTGTTGCTCGCGGCCGCCGCTGCCACCCCCGTCGCTTTGGTCGGAGCCGTCTTCCAGATGGTGAGCCACGGCTTGATTTCGGCCATTCTCTTCCTGGTGGTTGGCGTTGTGTATGAGCGCACAGGCACCCGCGATCTCAACATCTTGCGCGGTTTGCTCAACCCCCAGCGGGGTCTTCCCCTCTGTGGCACGTTGATGATTGTGGGCGTGATGGCCAGTGCTGGGATTCCCGGTATGGCTGGGTTCATCTCCGAATTTCTGATCTTCCGCGGCAGTCTTCCGTCGTTCACCCTCGCCACCTTGCTGTCGATGGTGGGCTCCGGATTGACGGCGGTGTATTTCCTTCTCTTGGTGAATCGCGCCTTCTTTGGTCGTCTGGCGATCGCCGTTGGCGATCAGCCCAACCCCAGCATCCTGTTGCCCGTGCCTCTGGCTGAGCAGATGCCTGCGATTCTGCTCAGCCTGGGCGTGTTGGTGCTCGGGTTGGCCCCCGACCTCCTGGTGGGTATCAGTGAAGCGGCCACCACCGGGCTCAGCCAGCTTGCTCTCACCGCGTTGCCGGGAGGTTTCACCTGATGGCTCAACTCCAGTCCCAGCTTCAGACTCCGCCCGATCGTGAGCTGCTGATCGAGCGCCTCCTCGGCGATGTGCCTCTCCTTGCCGACACACCGGATCATCTGCTTCAGGTGGTGAATGTGCTCGAGAGCTACGGCCTTGTTCTTGATGCCTACAGCCGCAACCTGGTGTATCAGGGGCAGACGCAGCTGCTCAATCCCTTCCCCGTGCTGCGCTTTTTCCACGACGGCTTCAGCCTGTCGCGCCTCTGGCAGCATCTTGCCGGGGATCGAATCAATTTTGAATACGCCGAGTATTGCCAGAAAGCGATGTTCTGGCATGGCACCGGAGGTCTTGATGCCTATCTCGACAGCCCGCCCTTCCTGGCAGCCTGTGATCGCATCATCCAGCTGAAACGCAGGCGGGATCCCCTGCTGGCAGGCGTCAACGCCCTGTTCCCGGGCTTTGCCCCGGAGGCGATCCGCTCCCTGACCACCATCTACGCCCTTGGCCTGTTCTGGCGGGTGATGAGCGATCTGTTCCTCGATCTGGCCCGTCGTTATCGCCTCGCTGAGGTGGCTTCTGTGCGCGATGTGGTGCATCACATCCGCGATGGTCTCGTGGCAGCCGCTGCCGATCCGATCACTTATCAGGTGCAGCTGGGCGGAGAAGCGATCTGGATCCTGCCGCCGGAGGCCGGCCTCACGTTTCTTGCCGACGTCGCCGTGCCCTACGTGGAAGCCGTGTTCTTTCGCGGGATGCCCTTTCTGGGCACGGTGTCGTACAACGCCCAGGCCCAGCAGATTTCTCCCGATCCCAGCAGCTTTCGGTATGGGGCGCTCTATGCCGATCCCCTGCCAAGCATGGGGGCCGGAATCCCGCCGAGTCTCTGCATGCAAGACATGTATCGCCATCTGCCTGAGGAGCTCAGTGCCTGGTACGAGCGCCATGGGCGCGGTCAGGTGGATGTACACGTGCAGATCTGCATCAGCTTCCAGAAATCGATGTTCTGCGTCACCAACGGTGCGATCGCCGGCACCATGCCCCATCCGCTTGACAGCGAGGATCCTGAGGCCCGCGAGGCGAACCTGGCCTATGCCCAGTCCTGGGTGGATCGGCTGATGGGCACCCGTCGCGAAGCCCTGATCTAGGTTCAGCCAGAGAGCCGGGAGGCTGGAGAGCGTGGAGCAACCGATCGCGAATGGGCAGGGGCAGGGCCACACCGGAAGGCATCAATGGCAGCAGCGCGAGCGCCCGATCCGTCTGGAGCGACGTCTCGAATTCAAGACCTACGGCGCCACCCGTGATTTTCTTGATCGACTCGGTGAGTTCAGCGAGCAACAGCAACGTTTCCCCGATATCAGCTTTGGCCGCACCTATGTGAATCTGACGCTGCGGCCGGGTGATGAGTCTGAGGGCGCCAAGCTGCTGGAGGATGATCATGCCTTCGCTGCAGGGGTCGATGGACTCCTCGATTGATCTTTCGGCGAGCCTCACCGAATCTGGCGTGGCTGAGGTGCTGGAGCAGCTCGACCGTGAGCTGATCGGTTTACAACCCGTGAAGACGCGGATTCGCGAAATTGCCGCTCTGTTGTTGGTGGATCGGGCACGCCGTTCCTTGGATCTTCCCAGCTCGGCGCCGTCGCTGCACATGTCGTTCACCGGTCATCCGGGAACGGGTAAAACCACCGTGGCCAATCGCATCTCCGAGATTCTGCATCGGCTTGGTTATCTGCGCAAAGGTCATGTGGTCACAGTGACCCGTGATGATCTTGTCGGGCAGTATGTGGGCCATACCGCTCCGAAAACCCGCGAGATGATCAAGCGGGCGCAGGGGGGTGTGTTGTTCATCGATGAGGCTTACTACCTCTACAAGCCTGGAAATGAAAGGGATTATGGGGCTGAGGCCATTGAAATCCTGCTGCAGGATATGGAGCGGCAACGCAATGATTTTGTGGTGATTTTTGCGGGCTACAAAGATAGGATGCAGCAGTTTTATCACTCCAATCCAGGGCTTTCATCGCGTGTGGCCCATCACATTGATTTTCCGGATTACAGCGATGCCGAACTCATGGCGATCGCCTTGCTCCTGTTGCAACAGCAGAGCTACCGGTTTGCCGATGATGCTCAGGAGGTGTTTGCGGATTACATCCGTCGTCGTCGCCAGTTGCCGTTCTTTGCCAATGCCCGCTCAATTCGCAATGCTCTGGATCGCCTGCGTCTGCGCCAGGCCAACCGGTTGTTTTCCCGCATGGATCAACCGCTCAGTCGCGATGACCTGATCACGATTGAGGCAGCCGATATCCAGGCGAGCCGGGTGTTTCAGGGGGAGGTGGAAGGTGTGGATCCCGCTCGCCCGTTGACGTCTTGAGGTTGTGGATGGGCGGCTGAGCCGTCTCAGACCTTGGGTTGCTGCAGATCGCGACGGATCAGGGCGAGCAGATAAGAGGGTGCTTTGTAACGGGTGGGAAGGCAGCGGTTGAGGGTTTCCAGGTGTCCCCAGCAGACGGTTTTCTGGATGTCCTGGGTGCTGCGACCTTCCTTCAGCAAGCGGCGCAGCGCCTTGCAATACAAGGGATAGCCCGCCTCCAGTTCACCGATGGTCAGCTTGGTCTGGGCCATGGGGTCACGCAGCGCAACTCCAACCTATGCAACCGGCTGCCCCTCGGTCGACCGTTGGCGGATGGCTTGCTTCAGCTGTTCGGCCCCAGTCCGGCGAGGTGGAGCACCAGTTGGCTGTGGTGGTCTCGGGCCAGTTGTTCGATCTCCTGGATCGGCCCCTGCAGCCAGCGCGCGACCTGAAGCATGGCGCTCAGATCAAGGGCGTGATCCAGCCCACGCTCCTGGCCACTGAGCGGCTGAGCCTGCTGCGTTCCACACCGAGGGATTGGAGCCAATCACGCAGTGGCGCACTCAGCTGTTGGTGGCAGGCCTCCAGCCAGAGATTCCAGTCGTCGTCATGGTGAACCGGAATCTGCAGGCTGATCTGGAGGCTCTCGCTGGGGTCCAGCAGGGTGGTGGTCAGCCCAGGTAGGCGACGCAATCGATCTCCACCCGGGCGCCCTTCGGCAGGGCCGCCACCTGCACGCAGGCCCGCGCTGGGCTCACCCCCGCACCGAACATCTCCGCATAGATGGCATTGACGGCTTGAAAATCATTCAGATCGGCTAGGAACACGGTGGTGCGAACCACCTGGGCGGCACTGGCGCCTGCAGCGGAGAGCACCGCCTCCAGATTGCGCAGCACCTGGCGGGTCTCCGCCTCCACATCCCCGGCGCCGACCATGGCGCCGCTTTGGGGATCCAGGGGGATCTGGCCGGAGCAATAGAGCCACTCGCCGGCTCGCACCGCCTGGTTGTAGGGCCCCACCGGGGCCGGGGCCGCAGGAGTGTTGATCGCCTCGGGGCTGGCGGATGCCGGCATGGTCGGGTCGCAGAATGAGCGGGCATCATCGCCCCTGAGGACTATGGAGGGTCGCGGATCAGAGGCCGCGCCGGTTGCGGTGTCGGGCCTTTGGCACCGCTACCCAGGGCGCGACAGCGACTGGACGCTGGAGGGTATCGATCTGAGTCTGGCGGCGGGTGAGCTGGTGGGGTTGCTCGGCCCCTCCGGTTGCGGCAAGACCACCCTCCTGCGCCTGATTGCCGGCTTTGAGGAGCCCGCGCGGGGGGAGGTGCGCCTGCAGGGTCAGATCGCCGCCGATGCTCAGCGCTGTCTGCCCCCGGAACGGCGTGGTGTGGGCATGGTCTTTCAGGACTACGCCCTCTTCCCCCACCTCACCGCCTGGGAGAACACGGTGTTCGGCCTGCGCAGGGGGCAGGACACCAGCCGGGCCTCTTGGCTTCTGGAGCTGCTTGGGCTTGAGCAGCTCACCGCCCGCTATCCCCACGAACTCTCCGGTGGCCAGCGCCAGCGGCTGGCCCTGGCCAGGGCTCTGGCGCCCGCTCCCGCTGTGGTGCTGCTCGATGAGCCTTTCTCCAATCTCGATGTGGAGGTGCGCCTGCGTCTGCGCAGTGAATTGCCCGCCGTGCTCAGCCGTTGCGGCACTTCGGGCATCCTCGTGACCCATGATCCCGGGGAGGCCCTGGCGATCTGCGATCGGGTGGCGGTGATGCAGAACGGCATCATTCATCAATGTGCGTCGCCCCGCACCCTCGTGGAGCAACCGGCGACGCCATTCGTGGGCCGTTTTGTGCTTCAGGGCAATCTGCTGCCGGTGCACGCCGATGCTGGCGGCCATCTGGTCTGCCCCCTGGGCCGCTTCCCGATGCCCGCCGGGATCCGTGCCGACGATCTGGCCGAGGCCTCGGTGCTGATTGATCCTGCTGCCATACGTCTGGTTCCGGATGCGTCGGCTGAGGCCTGCGTGATGGGTCGGGAATTTCTCGGACGCGAATGGCTGTATCGGGTTGAGGTGGGATCGCGTCAGCTGCGGCTGCGCCTGCCTTTGCAGAGCGATTACCGGCGCGGCACCCGCTGCCGCCTGGAGCTGTCTCCGGGGGAGGCGGTGGTGCTCTATCCCCAGCGTCTGCCGCCGGTGGCCTTGGCCACCATCTGAGACGCTTCAGCCCCTCCAGTGATCCTTGTGCTGGCGCAGCCTGCCCAGCTCCTCCGCATCGGCGGCCCGCAGCATCAGATTGGTCTCCCGTTCGATCGCGATCGTGCTGGGCAGGCTGCAGCCGCCCTCTCGGCGCAGGGCCTGCACCGCCTGCAGGCGCTGTTGAATCGTTTCGTTCGTCGGTTGCAGCGCTGCGGCCCAGCGCAGGTTGGCTTCGGTGTATTCGTGGGCGCAATGCACGGTGGTGTCGGCCGGTAGACGGCTGAAGCGCTGCAAAGCGCGGTGCATGTCGGCTGCGGTGCCCTCGAACAGGCGACCGCAACCACCGCTGAACAGGGTGTCGCCGCAGAAGAGGGCCGCTGGGCCTCCATCGCTGGGGGTGAGCACAAAGGCGATGTGGGCACGGGTGTGGGCGGGCACTTCCATCACCTCAAGCTCCCCATCGAGCAGGGGAATCCGCTCGCCTTCCCGCACCGACAGGGTCTGGAACGGGATCCGGTTGCGATCGCTGGCCGCGGCCAGGACCGCCGCCTCTGGCCAGCGTTGCAGCAGTGCCGGCGTGCCGCCGATGTGATCGGCATGGTGGTGGGTCTGGAGCACCGCGTCCAACCGGAGCGAGCGGGCTTCGAGCCAGTCGATCACCTCCGCGGCCACGGCGGGGTCGACCACCACCGCTCGATCTCCGGCGACCCAGATCCAGACGATGTTGTCCTGGAGCACGGGCAGGGCGTGCAGGCCATCGCGCACCTCGGCAGCAGGGGGCATCGTTAAAGTCCAGGTCGACGCATCACTCCATGATCACCGTCGCCCTGGCAAAGGGAGCGCTCCTGAAGGATTCCGTGGCTCGGTTCGCTGCGGCAGGGCTGGATTTCAGCGCCGTCCTCGATCCCGACAATCGCCAGTTGATGGTGCCGTCCGTCTGTGGCAAGGCCCGGGCTCTGCTGGTGCGTAACGGCGACGTGCCGGGGGATGTGGCCTATGGCCAGGCCCAGTTGGGTGTGGTCGGTTACGACGTGCTTCGGGAACACCAGATGCCCGTTGCTCAGCTGGTGGATCTGGGCTTTGGCGGCTGTCGCATGTCGGTGGCGGTGAAGGACGGCAGCGGCTACCGCAGCGCCGCCGATCTGCCCCCCCATTGCCGCGTTGCCAGCAAATTCACCCACTGCGCCCGCACCTATTTCGATGCCCTCGACCTTCCTGTCGAACTGGTGCATCTCACCGGGTCTGTGGAGCTCGGGCCGATCACCGGCATCGCCGAAGCGATCGTCGACCTGGTGGCCACCGGCAGAACCCTGCGGGACAACGGTCTGGTCGCGATCGAAGACCTGTTCCATTCCACCGCCAGGCTGGTAGGCCACCCCCTGTCGCTGCGGCTCGATCGCGGTCAGCTGGGCGCCATCGTTGAGGCGATTCGGACGTCCGCCGGCCATCCGGCGGCAGCAGCCTGATGGCCGGTTCTGATCTGCAGCGCGTCAAGCGGCTCGGTCGCTATCTGGGGCGTGATCGACGCCGGCTCACGCTCACGCTCGTGTTGCTCGTGCCGGTGGCCTTCGCCGGTGCGATTCAGCCCCTGTTGGTGGGTCAGGCGATTGCCGTGCTGCGGCGCACTGGCGGTGCCACCAACGAATCGGTGCTCCCCCTGCTGCAGTCACTCGACACGCCGGTGGCGGTCCGCCTGCTGGTGATGACGCTGCTGGTGTCCGTGTTGTTGCGCCTGGCTCTGCAGGGATTCCAGTCGTTCAATATTCAGGCGGTGGGGCAGCGCCTCACGGCCCGGATTCGCAACGATCTGTTTTCGCATGCGATTCAACTGTCGCTGCGCTTTCACGACCGGATGCCGGTCGGCAAGTTGCTCACCCGGCTCACCAGCGATGTCGATGCCCTGGCGGAGGTCTTCGGCAGCGGTGCCGTCGGCGTGCTCGGCGACCTGGTGACCCTGCTGGTGATTGCGATCACCATGGTGTTGGTGGAATGGCGACTCGGGCTGTTGCTGCTGGTGTCACAGGTGCCGGTGACCCTCACCATTCTCTGGTTGCAGCGGCGCTACCGGAAGGCCAACTACCGGGTGCGCGAGGAGCTCTCGCAGCTGAACGCTGACTTTCAGGAAAACCTGCAGGGCCTGGATGTGGTGCAGATGTTCCGGCGAGAGGCGGCGAACAGCGCCCGTTTTGCCCACACCGGTCAGGCCTACCGCCGTGCCGTGAATGGCACGATCTTCTTCGACAGCAGCATCTCCGCCTTCATCGAATGGGTGGCCCTTGGGGCTGTGGCCGTGGTTCTGGCGCTTGGTGGCTGGATGGTGACCGCCGGGGCGATCGGTCTGGGCACCCTCACCACGTTCATCCTTTACTCGCAGCGATTGTTTGATCCCCTGCGTCAGTTGGCTGAACGCTTCACCCAGATCCAGGGTGGCCTGACAGCTGTGGAACGCATCGGCGAACTGCTCGAAGAGCCCCTCGACATCGTTGACCACACCCTGGGCGAGGTTGACCACACCCTGGGCGAGACCGTGGCGTCGCGTCGCTCCACTACCACGCCTACCCACCTCGTCGCCCTGCCGGCCCGTCGCGGGGAGGTGGTGTTTGACAACGTGAGTTTTGCCTATCGCCCCGATGAGCCGATCCTGCGGGATCTCAGTTTCCGGATTGCCGCCGGAGAGCATGTGGCCCTGGTGGGGCCGACGGGATCCGGTAAAAGCACGGTGATCCGGCTGCTCTGCCGCCTGTATGAACCCCAGAAGGGCAGGATCCTTCTGGACGGCCAGGACATTCGTGATCTCCCCGTGCCGGAGTTGCGCCGGCAGCTGGGGGTGGTGTTGCAGGACACCTTCCTCTTCAGCGGCAATGTCGCCGATAACCTGCGATTGGATGTGCCGATCGATGATCAGCGCCTTCAGCAGATCTGCCGGGATCTCGGTCTCGAGCCCCTGTTGGCCCGCTTGCCTGAAGGGTTGAACTCCCCGTTGCGCGAACGGGGCGGCAACCTGTCCTCCGGTGAGCGTCAGCTTCTCGCAGTGGCCCGGGTGGCGATCCGCAATCCCACGGTGCTGGTGATGGATGAAGCCACCGCCTTCATGGATCCCTCCACCGAGGCCACCCTGCAGCGCGATCTTGATCGCCTACTCGAACGCCGCACGGCTGTGGTGATCGCCCACCGCCTGGCGACCGTTGAAGCGGCGGATCGGATCTTCGTGTTGCGGCATGGTCGCCTGATCGAGCAGGGCACCCACCGGGAGTTGCGTGCGCTCGGCGGTCTTTACGCCGAGCTGGCCGACCTGCAGGAGCGCGGGCTGGCCAAGCTCTGAAGCCAGCCATGGATCGCCCCAGCCAGCTCTGTGGCGTGGGATTGCATGGGCAGATGGCCGCAACCCTCCAGATTGATCAGCGCATGCCGCGGGCTGTAGCTGGCGAGATGGCGCACGTAGCCAGGCTCCATGACGCGGTCGTCACTGCCGCTGATCCAGAGATTGGCCACCGGCAGGTCGGCGACCAGGTTGGGAATCTGACGGATCGCCCCTCGGCAGGTGCTGTTCACCAACAGACCGAGGGCAGCGCGTTCCTCCGCCTGAAACGGACCGAGTGCCAGGGGGAGCCGGGGGCGTAGCCGCACCACCAGGTGACCGCCGCGGCGCAGGCGCTGGAACGGCCGCGGCTGGTAGATGCCGCCACCGGCAGCAATCAGCACCAGGGCATGGAGACGCGCCGGCATGTGGTGCTCGAGCACCTGGGCCGCATGCAGGGCCACACTCGCACCAAGGGAATGGCCCATCAAGACGATCGGTCGAGAACCAGCCTCAGCCATGGCCTGCTCCGCCAGCCAGCGGCCATAGGCCGCCAGGGTGGGCAGCAGGGCCGTGGGGCGATGCCGTTCCCCGAAGCCCGGCAGATCCGGACACCACAGGGGCATGGTCGGTGTGTTTCCAGCGGTGTGGGACGTGTCTGCCCAGACCGGTTCAAACGGTGCCCACACCTTGCGGCTGAGCATCCAGCCGTGGATGCCGACCAGCAGCGGAACCGGGGAAGGCTGGACAGGCATCGGCCGCAGCGGGGATTCCATGCTGACCGGAGAACGGGGTAATGCGTCAGGATCGGAACCCATTCGCAAGGCTTGGGTGATCAGCGCACCACCGCTCACGTCGCAGTCGATTGCGCAGGCTTACGGTGAGAATGCCCGTCTCTGCGCGTCTCCCAATCCCCAAGTGAGCCTGGTGTTCAGCTGCTCCAGACCCTTGGATCTCGTGGAACTGGAGCGTCTGCTTGAGGCGGTGGGCTGGAGCAGGCGGCCCGTGCGTCGGGTCCGACGCGCCCTGGAGAACAGCCTGCTCACCGTTGGGCTCTGGCGTCATGACCCCCGGGTTCCCCGGCTGATCGGGTTTGCCCGTTGCACCGGGGATGGGGTGCTCGAGGCAACGATCTGGGATGTGGCCGTCCACCCGCTCTATCAGGGGGCCGGCCTGGGCCGGCAGTTGATGGACTATCTGCTCGATGCCCTGCGTGCGATGGGAACTGAACGGGTCACCCTGTTCGCCGACCCCGGTGTGCTGCCGTTCTATGAGCGTCTCGGTTGGGAACTGGAGCCCAATGGGCATCGCTGCGGTTTCTGGTACGCCAGCTGAGCTGCGTTTCAGTTCTCGTAGAGAACGGCCAGGCGTTCGGGTGTCTCTCCCCGGCGCCAGCGTCGTCGTAGCCGCGCGTTCTGCCAGCTGCGTCGCCAGACGCCGCATCGGTCCCAGCGTCGTCCATCGGTGCTGATCGGGCAGGGCAGGCTCTGCAGGTGAGCCTGGCGGCCGATGCGCAACACCAGATCCAGGTCTTCCATCAGGGGGATCGGCGCAAAGCCCCCGCAGGCGTCGTAGAGACGCCGGTGAATTAGCAGGCCCTGGTCGCCATAGGGGGTCTGGCCCAGCTGGCTCCGCAGCTGCACGGCCCGTTCCAGCAGGCGTCGGGCGGGGGTGCTGGGGGCAATCCGGAGGCGGAAGAACCAAGCGGTGCCCAGCACGGCATCGTCGTGGTGGTCCGCCCGGCTGATCGCCCGGCTCACGCACTCCGCCCAGTCGGGCGGCAGGCGGCTGTCGGCATGGAGAAACAGGAGCCAGGGGTGCTGGGCCCGATGCGCCCCGGAGGCCAATTGCCTGCCGCGGCAGGGGGGCGTGCTGCTCAGCACCCGGGCCCCCGCCAGGGCGGCATTGGCGGCACTGCGATCGGTGCTTCCCCCATCCACCAGCAACAGCTCGGATGCGGCCGGCCAGCGTTGCAGATCCGCCAGCAGCAAGGGCAGCCGCTCCGCCTCATTCAGGCAGGGGATCACCACGCTCAGGGGTGGTGGTGGCAGGGCTCGGTCGTCAGTCATGGACGCCGGAGGCCAGCCACGGGCTCAGGTCATCAATCCGATCCAGGTCGTTGCGGGTCTGGAGCAGCCAGGGATCCAGCCCCTGGGCCCTGGCCCGTTGCCGAGTGATTGCCAGCACCCGCTCGCTGCCCCAGGGCATGGCGCTGAAGGGCCAGCTCACCACTGGGTTCAGCAGGTTCGCCTGGAGGCCCAACAGCCAGTAGCCCCCATCGGCCGCCGGGCCCAGCACCAGGGGGTGGCGCTGCAGTGCATCCAACGCGGCCATCAGGTCGCGGCCCTCCAGGCCCGGAAGGTCGCTGCCGATCAGCAGGATGGCGCTGCCGCGGTGGCGCCGCTCGGTCTGCAGCAGCTGGCGGCGCATGCGCTCCCCCAGCCCGCCGGCTCCCTGGAGTGTTGGGGTGCCGGCGCTACGCCCCAGCCAGCGACGGGCCGCTTTGCTGCCGCAGCCGGAGAGAGCGACGCGCAGGTGCACGTGCCCCGCCTGATCGAGGGCACGGACTACGGCCAGGCTGTGGTGGCTGAGACGCCGCTGGATCGCCGCCGCCCTCTGGGCTCCTACGCCATGCGATAGCCGACTCTTGCAGCGCCCCTCGGCCCGCCCGCGCCCCACGATCACCACCACGGGCCGGTGGGCGGCGCTGCAGTCGTTGCGGTTCATCCCTCCCGGGGCAGTTCCGCAGGACGCACCGTCAGTGTTTGGGTGTTGCCATCCCGCTCAACGCTGATGGGCATGGGCTGGCCAACCCGGCCCCGATCCACGGCGAGCTGAACCTGGGAGGGGTCTTTCACCGCTTCACCGTTGACGCTGCGAATGAGATCGCAGGGCCGGATTCCGGCCCGGGACGCGGGGCTCTCCTCCACCACTTCAATCACAAGCACCCCATTCACTTCCGGGACGCGACAGGATTTGCTGGTGGCGTTGATCTCACGGGCCAACTGGGGGGTGAGGCTCTGCAGGCGCACGCCGATGAAGGGGTGGGAGGCCTGGCCTGTGCTGATGATCTGCTGGGCGATCCGCTTGGCCAGGTTGATCGGAATCGCGAAGCTGAGGCCGGCACCCGGGGCCTGGCGGATGGCGGTGTTGATCCCGATCACCTGTCCGGACGCATTGATCAGCGGTCCGCCGCTGTTGCCTGGATTCACGGCCGCATCGGTCTGGATGTAGGGCACCCGTTGGCCTGCCCCCACCGCGTTGGTGCGTTCCACGGCGCTGATGATGCCGGCGGTGACGGTGTTGTTGAGCCCCAGCGGGTTGCCGATGGCGATCGCCCATTCCCCGGGTTTGAGGTCATCGGAATTTCCCAGGGGGGCCACCGGCAGCTTTTCGGCCACCACTTTCACCACTGCCACATCCGTGAGTG
>Ga0213858_10001013_pt1 | contig 13193 bp, 18 predicted proteins | sample PICome_FD_160122 | JGI IMG/M metagenome (GOLD analysis project Ga0213858, IMG submission 160122) | Coastal seawater microbial communities near Pivers Island, North Carolina, United States - PICO245 | ecosystem: Environmental > Aquatic > Marine > Coastal | place: USA: North Carolina | collected... | reverse complement strand
TGACCCCGTTACCCACGACCATCAGCAACCTTAATGGTCGCAACTGGGAGGTTTACATAGGAGTAACTCTGCAGCAATGACCCTGAACAACTTTCCCACCGTTCGCCCCGCGCAGACTCTGGACTTTGCCAAGTCGCGTTATCTACCGCCGGAGGTGACGTTCGCCCGTGCCACACCGGCCACCAACGGCAGCGATGGAACGTATGTCGGGCCAAGTGGCATCACGATGTCGGACGAGGACACGCCGCGTTTTACATGGCAGAACGGCAAATGCCAGGGGTTGTTGATTGAAGAGAGTAGGACGAACTATTGCTGGGAATCAGCAGAAGTTACTAACATAGATGGCAGCGGCGGTCCTGCTGTTAATGGTACACGCACAGTTGTTTCCGCCTTACTTCCCGATGGGACAACTGGAAACTGCGCCCAACTTGCTACAAACATACTCCAGGATAACTATTACATTGGCGCCTTTAACCTGCCCGGATCCACTGGTTTTTCTGCGTCATGGTGGGTTAAAAATACCAGTGGATTTGAAATATCTTTTGGGTATGGGCGGGTTACCAGGCCGACAATAACTATTCCAAATGATGACAAATGGCATAAAATTCAGATTTATGCTGGTGAGTCAAATGCGATTGGTCAGTTCTACAACTTGAGTCTTTTTGATTCGAGACCGAGTTCAACGACAAACCCTTCAGTAACTCCAATTACAGTTCTTTTGTGGGGTTTACAACTAGAAGCAGGCGAATTTTCAACCTCCTACATCCCAACCTCTGGGTCAGCAGCAACCCGTGGTGCTGACTCTGCCGAGATCTCCTCAGCCGTTACTGGTGGCGCGATCATCAGCAAGCCCTTTGGTGCGGCCATCGGTGGCTCAGCGTTGAACTTTGGCACCGCCGGGGGCAGCCCTATTGAGCGGGTTGATCTTTACACCGATTGGCTGCCTTACCAGCAAACGGCTGCCTTGGCGGATGTTGACGACGGCTTTTGGCGGTTCCGAGTGCTTGGCGCAGACTTCGCGCTGATTAATTTTGAGTTTGAGAACAGCGGCACCCCCGGCGCGTTTGTCCAAGTGGATTGGGGCGACGGTTCACCCTTAGAAACGCTGACTACTGCCACCCATACTTTTATTGATCACGCTGGGTATCACGATGTCGGATTCCGCGTTATCGGTGGAACGTGGTTTAACCCCAAAATCAATAACAACAGCGCCAACAAAGACAAAATCGTTGCCGTTGGTCCGATGCCTTTAGGCATGTTTACTGTGGGGGACAACACTTTTAGAGAGTGCATCAATCTCGTATCAGTTGGCAATCTGGCGTTTTTGCCTGCCTCAGACATTTTCCAAACTTTTGAAGATTGCACAGCGCTGACTGTTGTTCCGTTGTTTGACACCAGCGAGGTTGTTGACTTCCGCGAAATTTTCAAGGATGCCACCAGCATCATTGAGCTGCCCCCGTTTGACACTTCTAGCTGCACAGCCATGCGCGAAAGTTTCCGGGGGATGAGCAGCCTGCAATCTTTCCCAGTTATTGACACATCAAATGTGAGTACGGTGTTCGGTGCGTGGTACGGCTGCACTTCGCTGCAGTCATTCCCAGTATTAGATTTCAGCGCTGTCGGGGAAGCTAAAAAGCCGTGGCGCAATTGTTCGTCGCTCACCAGCTTTCCCAAGCTAAACCTGGACTACTCCCAGAATTTCAAGGAAGCTTGGATGGGTTGCTCAGGGCTTGTTGACTGGCCTGCTGGTTTTTTTGACACATGGAGTAGAACCCCAACTAATGAGTGTTTTCGCGATTGCTGGTCGGGGTGTTCAGCACTGTCAGCTGTTTCTGTCGAGAACATCCTTGACAGCATCGCTACCTCAAATCAAAACGCTCCAACAGGTAGTGGGGTTCAGGTGACCATCAGCATCGAGTACGACACTGGCACGGGCGTCCCTTACGGAGGGACTCTGAGCGCTGGCGTCATCACTCCAACCCCAGCTTCAATCACTACGCTGAAGGGCAAGACGCGCCCATGGATCATCGTCCTCAACGGAGTCACGCAATGAGCTTACGCAACTTCCCGGACGCCAACACTTCCATCACTCTGGATTTTCTGAAAGGTAAAAAGCTGGACCCTCGTATCACGTTCGAGCGGGCAAGTTCAGCCACCGAGATCGGTGAAGGCACTGGTGCTGTTAATGGCCAACTCTTTGAGTTTCAAGAGAATGTTCCACGTCTTACCGACCAAGGCTTGTTGGTTGAAGAGGCAAGGACAAATGTGGAGCTTAATTCAGCCACACTGGGCGATTGGACCCGGAATGAACTAACGGAGGCGACAAATAATCAAGTAGCTCCAGACGGCACAACAACGTCCAGCACGTTTACTGTTACTACAACAGATGCTGGGCATAATTTAGAAATGAGTTGGCAAAACGGCGGTGGTAGTCCTCCATACCCTCGTCCGACTTATTCCGTTTTCGTTAAACCAGGGACGGCTAAAAAGATCTTTATTTTTGACCCAAACAATGCCAGAGCTGCCTTTGATTTCACTACCTCAAACCCTGTTGTAGTTCATGCCCACAAATTATCCAATATTGATACAGCCGCTACATGCCAAAGCTATGGCAATGGTTGGTATAGGATTTCGGTAAGCAGTAGTTCTTCTGCTTGGCAAAGCCACAATGTTTATATCGGTGTTTACAGCACGTTACCCACTGGCTTTGGCACCGATGGCGTAGTCATAGCTCTCAGCGATTTTGACTACGCTGGCACGGGTGAAACAGTCGCTTTTTGGGGCGTGCAGAGAGAACAACCAAGAAGTTCTACGCCAGTTCCCCCCACCTCCTACATCCCGACCTCAGGCACCACTGCGACTAGGGCTCCTGATCTTTGCGAGATTACTGGAGATGAGTTCAGCAGTTGGTATAACCAAGGCGAAGGCACCTTTGTAGTATCAGCGACGCCTCCAAATGCGCCTACTTTTGCTCCTTTCTTCACCGTTGCTTCTAGCTCAAACCTCAGCTTCCAGAACATCGGTATTTGGCGCTATCAGAACACTTCTGTAGTTGCAGGTAAACGAATTGAAGTTTTCAACAGGGGGAGTTCGTCAATTACTACAATCGAATTGTCGCCAGAAAATGATGGCGTTCCGTTCAAAGCTGCGGTCGGGTATGGGACAAATATCGCTGCAAGCTACGACGGCGGCACCGTGTCTTCCGACACTCTCCAGGCAGTTTCTCCTGACATTCTGTGCATCGGCGCAAGAGGAACATATGCTGATTTGACTTACATCTCCCGCATCTCCTACTACCCAACCCGCGTTTCTGACGACGCCCTTGAGGCCCTGACCTCCTAACCACCGCACTGCCAACCATGGCTTTCACTCGTACTGCCTTTCTACGTTTCGCTGATGAAGCTGAGTGGGAAACCGTCGCCCAGGCGCTAGGCGTGTTGGTGGTAACCACCCCGGAAGAGACGGAGGAAGACCCCAACCCTGAGCCACAGAAGGTGTGGTTTTACTACACCAGTCATTGGGCAGTCGATGTGATCGGGGTGCTCTACAACGACGATGCGGTGATCGACCCGGACACGGGCGAGGTGACCACACCGGCAACGCCAATGGATGGCTGGCACGTCAACGCAAAGTGGAACGACAGCATTAGTTTCCCCACCAATTTTTCCGATCACGCTGTTTATCCAGCGCAGCCCCGCAGGATATTTCTAGGTGATGACATGGCAGCCATTGCTGCCGACGCTGCTGCCCGCAAAGGGGCATAACCACCGGAGGAAAACTCATGCACTTTCTTCAAGAGCCTTGGTTCTGGATTGTCTTCACCGCTGCGTCAGAGCTGATTGGTTTGAGCAAGCTGAAGGACAACAGCGTGCTGCAGCTGATCATCACCACCGTGGGACGGCTTAAGCCCAGCAAGTAGTTAGGCGTCTGTGGGGCAGCGACCTTCCAGTTTTGTCAGGCGCGTTTCGTGCCTGGCAATCAGCTCGCGCATCTCCTTGCGGTCGGCCTTCATATCAACGTGCAGCTCGTCCAACCGAGCGCCCATGTTCTCCACCGCAACGGTGAGTCGCACCAGGCTGTCGCGCCCCTTGGACGACCTATCAAGCATGTTCAAGCCACTGGCCCCGGCAATACCGACCGAGGCTCCGACTATCGCGGCGTAGACCTCGACCACGGTCTAAGGGTTCTCTAGTCGCAATTTAACGCAATACCCAGAACCGCACCAAGCTGCAGTGAACGAGCCGCGACCCTTTCGGCCAAAGGTTTTCCTTTACCGGATGCTGGCGACCATCTTTATCGTTGAGGCGATGTTCTTGGGGTTCGCTTTTTACCGCTGCAGTGAGCGCAGAGCGGGTGAACCACAGAAGCTGGTTGATCGATGCCCTCGGTTGGGTGACCGCGCGACCGAGCTGTTTGGCGTGAGTGTGGCCACCTGCTTGTCGCTGCTGTCCGGTGTCATGGACAACCCTGATTGAGCACGTCTCGACCTGAAACGGCTATTGACGCTGAAACCCACTCCAAGGCGCAGCAGAGCAACCCACCAAACCGTCCAAAGCCCGGGTTGCTCTGCTCAGCCACAGCACCCCTAAACCAAGGAGCCATGAGCTACCCGAATACTACTCGGCTTTAATCGCCCGGGCGCCTTGCAGTAGAAGGTCGCGCGTCACTTTGCGCTGAAATCGGACGACATCGATCATCTGCAGCGTGAGTGAGCGCAGGTGCTCGAGGTCGTAGCAACCGCGCACCTCCCGGCGCGCCTTCTCCATCTCCAGCTCGAAGGAAACATCGCTGTCCATCACGGAAACCTCTTCTCGTTGGCGAGCTTGACCTCAGCGTCTCGGCGCCGGACCAGCCCAGGCATGCCACCACTGGTCCACCGCGGCAGTTCCTCGGCGAACACCTTTGGCTTGGACTCGCCGCTGTTGAGCCGTCGCCGCAGGGTGCTATCAGCCAGCGCGCCTTCGCCGCAGTTGTAAGTGAATGAGACGGTGGCGTCGAACTCCTCCTGGTCGAGCGGCACGGTGATCAAGTTGCAGACCGCCCGCTCAAACCGGGCCAGGTCTTGCCGCAGAAGCTCTTCGCACTGGCTGATGGTGTAGGTCTGGCCCATCTGCACGTCAGGGCCGGTATGGCCAAAGCAGCAGGTCACAACACCCGCCGGGCAGCGGTAGCTGGTCAGCTCACAACCCTCGAAGTGTTTGAGCAGCGAGATCCCTTTGGGCCCGGTGGTGGTGGGGGCAGGCGCATCGATAGGAGTCTGAGGAGGGGTAGTGGCTGCACCCGGTTTCCAGATGTCAAGACCCCACCCGTCGTGATCATTCGCCACGCTCCAACGGGGAGCCCAGTTCTTCCATGAGTAATGAATCTGTTTGCCATAAGTTCCGCCTGTTTTGGGGTAGCCGCCGTTGACCACATCCAGCTCGCCGTAGGGGTCGTGGGCGATCAGGTGGGTGTCGGTGTAGCCGATGGCCAGGATGTAGTGACCACCGCCAGAGGGTGCGCTGACCGGGCCATGGTGCAGAAAGCCCACGGGTGCCGGTCGGCCTCGGTCGATCTGCGATTTCAGCAGCTCAACGCTGCCGACCTGTACAAACCTGGCTTCTAGCCCGAGGCTTTGCAAGCAGCGGATTTGGGCTGATGGGTCAGTGCTGTCGCCGTACTTCGGCCTAATGGCGTGGTACTCGTCTTGGTGCTGGATGACGCCCCAGTACATGGCTGCCATGGCGCAGCTGGAGCTGAAGCACTCACGCCAGCCTTCGCCGCTCGGGTTGTCCAGCTGACCGTCGTACCGAACCTGCAGCGGGTTGGTGAGTGGGACTTGCTCCGGCGTCTCGGGCGCGGGTGTCTCGCGGTAGATCCGAGCAAACTCGGTGACTGTGGGTTCATCAACCACCGTCTGCAGGTAGTCCCACGCCGCTATTTGGTGTGGTTCTTCCTTGTAGTACTTCGCGGCGTTGGTGAACTGGATCGGTTCCGTCACGGCAGCTGGCGTGTTTTCCACAAACTACGCAGAAGCTGGATAAACGGCCTCACGCTTTTTGCGAAGTTCGGAAAGCAACAACGAGCGCAACGACATCAATGAGTTGTTCCATGCCCGGGCCCTAGTGAGATCAGGGTCACCCTCACCCATCACACCACCCAGCTTTTTGAGCGAGTCAATGATGTCCTCGCCGACCAAAATGGCGGCGCCTAGCTCGTTGTGGACTGTGTTCGGCATGTTTGGGTGAGGGTGCGACCTTTACGTCTTAGATCGTGCTTGCCAACTCGAACTTGGCGAGCAAACTGCAAAAATTCGACAGCTCGGTGAATCTCACCGGCCGTTGCTCCTGACACTGCAGTCCTGAGCTTGTTGATGACTTCGGCTCGAATATCCATCACTTCTTCTTGGCAGTCTTGGCTGCGTTTTTGAAGTCTTGGTCGGTGGGGGCACCCTTGGCGCCCTTACGACGTGGCTTCTTGCCGGCCTTCTTCTTGGCGTTGATGTTTGCGTAGAGCCCTTTCTTCTTGCCGGCCATAAGAAGGGTATATAGGTGACCCTATGTTACTCAGTCCGCGCATCGATTAACCAACCGAGGTAGACATTGGCCTTGTGGAGATCCTCAAGGCCGTTTTTGAACCGGTAGCGCCAGATGTATTTGAGGCAGTTGCCGGCGCAGTAGGCCGCGAACCCCTCTTTACCCAGCGCTTCCCTGATGGCATCGATAGTCTCGATCTCACCTTGCTGGTAGTGATCGGGTGAAACAGCGTCGCTCATCCCTTCGCGCTTCCCCAGCTGTCGCCGATGCCGCCCTCGGCCTCGAGCAGGATCTCGTCACCAAAGATGTCCCGACCGGCCTCCACCATCGTCTGCTGAGCCATTTCCAGTACGGCATCGGCAGCATCGGGAGCGCACTCGATTAACACTTCGTCATGGATAACTCCAACAAGCCTGGCGGTGTGATCGATCTTCGGCAACCGCATGTGGACCCCATAGAGGGCCAGCTTCATCGCTGAGGCGCAGCTGCCCTGCACGATGTTGTTGGCCATGGTGGTGTGCTTAAGGGCATCACCGACCAACCACCGGCGGCGCCCGTCAACCATCCGCACCGGCTCACCTTTTTTGACCAACTCTCGGCAATGGTCATGCCACTTGGCAATGTTGGGATATGCCTTGAGCCAGGCATCGAGGAACTCTTTGCCCGCCTCAAGAGAGATGGTCTGGCCGATCGACTGAAAGTAGTTGACCAGGCCGCCAGGGCCCGAGCCATAGGCAGCTCCGAAGTTCACCGCCTTAGCCTTGCGCCTTTCTTCGTCGGTGATCTTGTCTTCCTCGACGCCGAACATCAGCGAAGCGGTGTAGCGGTGAACGTCTTGGCCCTTGTTGAACGCCTCGCGCATACCGGGCTCATCGGCGATAGCAGGTGAGCACAACGCCCGCAGCTCCATTCCGCCATAGTCCAGATCAACCAACGCCCGGCCTTCCGGCACGGAAAAGCAGTAACGCATCGCGCCGCGGGGTATGTTCTGCAGGTTGGGGCTACTGCTGGAGTAGCGCCCGGTAAAGGTGCCGGTCTGGTTGAAACGGGCATAAATACGACCGTCTTCCTGCTGCGCGTCGATCAGCGTCTGGCACATCTGCAGGTGCTTGTCGGCGCGCTTCCACTGCAAATAGGTCTGGATAACGTGTCGGTGCGAGTAGGCGGTCAAATAGTTCTTGTTGACGCTGGGCTTGCCTTCGGGGTCGGTGGGGGTGATGTCGATGTTCTTAAAGCGCTCCAGCAGTTGGACGCTGGAGCCTGGGTTGAAACCTGCGTAAACCTTGGTGCCAAGGCGAATCGACCCTTTGGTTACCTTATTTAGATTGATGGTGTCTTCACCGGGGTTACGGGGAAGTTTCTCGGCGCCGTACGACTGCAGTTCGGCGTCAAGTTCCTCGATGAAGGCACCGTGCGCACTGTCCCGCGTTTCAGTCAGCTCCGCAACCTGCTCGTCGATCAATTTGCGGTCCATGTGAAGACCGGTCGACTCCATTTGGATGGTGGGTCGTAGAGCCTTCATCTCCACCTCGTAAGCCACGTTCAGACCCTGATCGAGCACCCTGGCGTGCAGCTTGTGAAAAGCCTCGTAAGTGAACTGTGCGTCCAACATGGCGTAGCTGATGAGGTCGGGCGTCAGCTCCACCTCCATCCAGTTAGACGTTTGCGCGCTCTTGTCCATGACAACGCCAAGCTCGCGGTGGGCAATCTCCTTGAGCGAGTTGCCGACAGCGGGCTCGCCGTTAGTCAGCAACCAGCTCAGGATCATGGTGTCTTGAATAGTGCCGCGCAGGTGAATGTCGCACCCTTGCAGCACCCGGATGTCGAACGCGGCGTTCTGGAAGATGATCTCCAGCTCCGGCTGCTCCAACCAAAACTTGAGTTCGGCCCATTGCTGGTCATCGAACTGCTTCAGGTCAAACCAAACAGAATGGTTCTCGTTGTACGCCTGGAATAGGCGAACACAGTCACGACCACCAAAGGCTTTGGGTGCCATGGCGGTCTCGGTGTCCGCAGCAAAGCAAGAGCCCAGCAGCTGGAAGTGTTGGGAGATTGAGATGTTGGTCATCAGAGCATGTGAAGTAAATAAGCTTTGAGTACGCCGTGGCGGAACCACTCAGGCTCGGTGTGGCCTGGGCGGGTCAGCGAGTAGCGGGCTTTGGTTCGGTGGCCTTCGTTGATAGAACCGTGGTACTTCCAGCCGTGGAGCACCAACCGGCAGATGGCTTCGTTGGGTGTGATTTGCATTTACTTGGGGCCGGGTCTGAGGATGGCGATGGCATGGTCGAGAGCTTCGACCGCACCGTCGTACTTGGTGATGCTGTTCTGGAAGTGCTCAATTTCTGGGTACTTCTCCTGCAACTCAAAGGTTTCGTCACGCCAGACGACGTAGTTTTTGCGCAGCTCTTTGATCGCCCACAAAATGTTGTCCTCGCGGATCTGTGCGTAGGTTCTGTTCATTTGGAGCCCTCCGGGCCATGCTTGCCACGCAGGAAGGCAACCGACACGCGGTCAGTGCCAACCTGACGCTGAAATTCGTTGAGCACTTCGTAGAGTTCTCGGTCAGTGCGAGTCTTTTCGGACAGGGGCATCTGATAGAGCTTGTGGCGAAGTGCCATGAGAAACCTGATGGTGATGTCGCAGAAGTTCTCGTTCTCGAGAAGCTCCTCGACGTAAATCGAGTCCACGAGGGTGGCTTGGTCTTTGGTGATAGTCATCAGACGAGTTGGCCGTTTTCCAGGCGATAGGTGAGGGTTGCGAGGTAGTCCTTAGCGGCGTCATACATCGCTAAGGGGTAACCAGCTTTGGTTGCGTAGCGCGGGTCGCGCTCCGCCAAACATTCGATGAGGTACTGCAGCTCGACCTCGACAGTGTGGTCGGCTTTGGAGATCTCACGCTCGCGCAGCTCGGCGTTGGTGGGGTCAGGGAAGGGGATTGTCATTTGGAAGTCGTCTGTGTGACTGACTTGATCAATATATAGGCTTCCCTAGCACCCGTCAACCCCTGAACAGCGGCACCGGCGTCTTGGTGAAGATCAAGGGCTCGGTGTCGGTCTTGAGCTTGCGCAGCTCGAAGAAGTCGCCGAAGTCCTCGGGGTACTCATTCATGAGCTTGCGGGCCATGCGGGAGGTGTAGTTGTTGTTGAGCCTGTAGTCCTTGATGTTGGCGGTGGAGCTGATGGCCAGCTCGTAGCGCAGCACCTCCCAAATGGCTTTGGCGCCCCAGCGGTCAAACCCTTTGACTTTGAGCTTGACCGCGATCTTGCGGAACTGGTCATAGACCTGGGGGTTATCAGCTATGAACTGATCAAACTCAGCGTCTAGCTGCAACCGGCGATTGGGGTGGTTCATGCGGACGGGCATTCACTCCAGTGATACGGGAACTTCTCGCGGAAGTTCTCTAAAAAATTAGTTAGCCATTTTTTGGGATACATATAAGTGTCCCGAAGAAATCCACGAACCAGCGTCTTCTGCTGCTCGGGGAAGGAGCCATAGACAGCCATGTAGCCGTTTTTGGCTGCATCATGAATGATCCTCATTCTTAGGAGGAGCTTTCCGTAGGTCTCGACGGTGAAGGAGTCAACGTCGATAAGCACGTCTTCCTCAACTTCAATTGAGGCAGGTTGAATTTGCTCGGGCAGCATCTTGGTGTGCCCAAACATGAGCTCATGCACCGTCGTGCCGGGCAGGGACTCAGAAACCAACGTATGAACAGCGAGGTTCTGGAGGTTCTGATAAGCCGCCGCGTCTTGCATGACTTTTGGGCAAAGCTCCTGTAGCTCCCGGTACTGACGCATCAGCTCGTCAAAGGTCTTCTCGGACATCAGAAAGTGTGGCCTTGGGATTTGAGTGCTTGGACCAGCAACCACTCGAGCTCACGAGAGGTTGAGCGGCAGTTATCAACAGCGCGATGCTGGATGACCTTTGCTACATCTAGCGGCAGGTGCGTTTGCAAGCGCACCGTCATGGTTGCGGGCATGTTCCCACTCGTTGTGACTCAGAAATAGTAACTTGGCTAAGTTGCGGCGTCAATCCAACTCGGCTACTTTCCTAGAGCAAGAATCCCAGCAATGACAGAGACGAGCCAGCACAGCGTCGGAAGCTACGAGCGCCAGCTACTAGAGAAGTACCAAAAATCTGAGGCAGCAGGAAAAGAGGAGGTAGTCGAACAGCTTAAAAAGTTGGCTCGGTTGTATCCCCACCATGCTTTGGCACCACTGACAGAAGAACTGATCGGCGGCCGACCGGAGCCGGCCCCCGCAACGCAGGAGGCGCCGCACCCGGTAGCCGGTTTGATGGGTCAGATTTACTGCTGGGTTGCCGGCAAGGCACCAAAGACTGATAAGTGGAACGAGAAGCAGAACCTGCTGACGCTGTCTCAGGTGCAGAGTGGCCACGAAAAGCCAGTCTGGGCCACGGGTTACGGCATGGTCTCGGGGCGGTACTCGGGGTTGCTGTGCGTCGACGTTGACACCAAGCCAGAGCGACCGGAGCGGCCCAATGTCACGTTCAGGGCGCTGGCCAAGCGTGATTTGAGTGCCCTACCACCGACTGCCACGGTGATCAGCGGCAAGCCTGGGCGGTATCGGGCCTATTTGAGGGTGCCTAGCGACTGGTGGCCGGACCTGTCGGGGTACAGCTTGAACCGCGGCGACCTCGAGCTGCGTTGGGAAGACGGCAGTGTTGACCAGCCGGCGGCGAAGCAGTCGGTGATCTCGGGCCCGCACCCTGACGGTGGCGACCTGCATTTTCGGTGGAAGGACGGGCTGAGACCGGAGGATGTCGGGATCGCCGACTGCCCAGAGTGGCTGCTGCGGGGCATGATCCTCGACCACCAGCGGGCACAGATCAACAAGGAGCTGGCGGAGGAGCGCAAGGAGACCCGAAGTGCTGACGGCGAGTTGATGCCGATCGAAAAGCTGACGCCGGTTGAGCAGGTTGAGCTGCTGCAGGCAATGTCAAAGTTTTGGCCGTATCGCGGCGGCATGGCTGGCACCCGCTATCAGGCCAGCTACGAGGCGGACAACTTCAACGGTTTGTTGGGCGCACTGTTCAACCTGTTTGGCGACGAGCTGGCAGTGCTTTACCTAGGCGACACGGACTGGTTTAAGAACAGCGAAGACTTCGGCAACAGCACAGACTTCAACAAGGCGGTGCGGAGCGTCGGCAAATCGAAGACTGCCAAGGAGGCCGGTTGGGGAACGCTATATCACCTGGCTACAAGGACAGAAGCGGACGGCGTTCAGTTCAAGGAGCCGGGGTTTAGGTGGCCCAGCAAGTTGAAGCCACCGGTCGAGGTCAAGGTAAACGACATGGCGATGCGCACCAGCCAAATGATGCGCGAGCTGAAGGAAGCAATGGAGGTCATCGATCAGTTTGACCAACCATTGCAGCGAACGATTGCATATCAGAATCTGCAGAAGACACTGGGTTGTAACCAGCAGGAGTACCGCGAATTGCTGAATCAGCTGGAAATTGAGAAACGCCCGCGAGTTGGAGGGTCACTGAGCGAGGTATGCGCCAACGCCAAAGACATCCGGCCAGTGATTGAGAGGCTGCTCCCAGAGAACTGCATCACGATCATCGCCAGCGAGAGCGGGGTGGGTAAGTCGGCGTTGATCTACCGGATGGCTATTGCTGGTGCCTATGGCGGGAAGCTGTTCGGCCAGCTGCAAGCGGAGCAAGGCAATGTGCTGATTGTTCAGACCGACGAGAGCGACAGCAATTTGAAGAGCAAGATCAAGAAGATGGACATCGCCGACCCACAAAGCCGAATCAGGGTCGAGTTTCAGTTCAGCGCAGGGCATTTCCCAGAGCTGCGCAAATGGATTCGTGAGCACAAGGCCAAGTATGTGCTTATGGACAGCCTGGGATCGCTGTTCTCTGGCTCTGACATCAGCGCCAACGAGGCCGGCACTTACATCTACAAGTTGAATGACATTGCGGCTGAGGAGGGCTGCGCGATTGTGCTAACCCACCACTTGCGCAAGCCGTCAAAGGAGAAGGCCCAGCGGACCAACATCAACATGAGCGACCTTTACGGCAACCAGTACATAACCGCTGGTGCGTCGGATGTGTGGGGCATCACCAAGGATCCTGAGTCAGACCAGGCCAACCCCCAGTTCGTGTTGAAGGTGATGAAGCCTCGTAGCTCCGTCACGCAGGCCGGGGATGAGTTTCGGCTGTCGGGCAATTTGGAAGATTTGAGCTTTGAGCTGAACTCTTTGAATGGTGACGAGCAAGCGGTGGAGAACCTGAGCGCACTGGAGAGGTTGGTTATGAAGGAGGTGAAGGGAAAGACGCTGGAGACGGCACTGCGGAAGGATCAGCTGGTGACCAACACCGGTAAGAAAGAGCCCAGTGTGCGGCGCGTGCTCGATGCGTTGGTAGCGGCTGGGATGGTGAAAAAGGCCCAACAAAGGAACGAGGGTGGCGGCAGGCCGGCTTATGTGTATTGGGAGGGCTAGGCAGGTGACAGAAACGACAGAAACCCCTTTTGTGGCTGAGATCGGTTGGTATGACTGGGTTTAGTTTCTGTCAGAGTTTCTGTCAGGTTTCTGTCAGGTGACATAAACGTCGGGGGTTTCTGTCAATGGGAAATTGAGTGGTGGTAAGGGATTAGGGGGGTTTCTGTCAAAAACTCTTTACACCCCCCTTCTCTCTTTTTATTGATTGACCA
>Ga0213858_10001011_pt1 | contig 13210 bp, 17 predicted proteins | sample PICome_FD_160122 | JGI IMG/M metagenome (GOLD analysis project Ga0213858, IMG submission 160122) | Coastal seawater microbial communities near Pivers Island, North Carolina, United States - PICO245 | ecosystem: Environmental > Aquatic > Marine > Coastal | place: USA: North Carolina | collected... | reverse complement strand
CTCCCACAGCCAATCGTTCCGTATGCGTACTACAACCGTCCGGAGATGTTCCAGCTTCAGTGGAAGGGTCTTCTTGCCAAGCAGAAGAGATACCCGAGACCGCGCTTCTACAATGAGGTAATGGCCAAGTCTTACGATGCTGGGACAAAGCCAGTCACAGAAGAAGAACTAAGGGCCTGTACCGATCCTTCGCTCGAGTTCATCAAGAACCCATACGCACCTTCTCTCGACGGCTCTAAGATCTGGGCAGGTATCGACTGGGGCAGCGGAGAAAAGTCATTTACGGTGTTGTCTTTGTGGAGATACACGGTAGGCGGTGCCTTTACTTGTATCTTCGCAAAGAAGTACGAGGGTATCGAGTCAGACCCAGATTACTCCATTCAAGACATCATCCGTATCTGCGGAGCGATGAGAGTACGGCTCGTAGGAGCAGACTGGGGATTCGGATTCTACTCAAACGATATGCTCAAAAAAGCACTCGGACCAAACAAGATCGTCCTGTACCAGCACGCAGGAAAGCAGAACGACAAGGTCCGATGGGACAAAGCAGCACTCAAGTTCACCACGCATCGCTCTCGAGTACTGCAAGACATCTTCACTCTGATCAAAAGAAAACAGATCAAGTTCCCAAAATGGGATGAGTCATCTCCTTTCTTGGCAGACATTCTGTCCGTCTACTCAGAATACTCAGAGCTGCGGCGAGAGATCGTATTCAACCATCCGCACAACGTACCCGACGACTTCCTCCATACGGCGGTGTATGCATTCTTGGTAAGTCAGTTTGATCATCAACGACTTGACCTGAACGCGCCCGGCTCTCGGATGAGATGAAAAAATAGGCGTGCCGGCCGCCCCCCGAAGGGAGCGGCCGGCAAGCGGACGGGATTCGGAGCGGGCGGCAACTACTAGTAGTTGCCTCCCGAGGCGGCGTTGATGTCGATGACGTTGTTGTCGTCGAAGGCGCGGGCATCGGCGTCGGAGCTCAGCGACCTCGTGACGTAGACGCCCGCGGCGATGCCGAGGCCAATACCAGTAACAACGATCCCGCCCTGCACGAGCGGGTTGTCCAGAAGGGACTTCTTCTTCTCAGGCGCAGCCACTAGCTGGGTGCCGCCCCATCCGGTCTGCATCTGGGCGTAGATGTCGGCATCCGACATCGTTGCGGCGTTCTGCAGCGGCACTGCGGCCAGCTGCGCCTGTGCGCCCATCATCTGGAGCTGCGCCTGAACCTGCGCATTGTGCAGGTTCAGCTGCGCTTCCGCCACCTTGCGGCGGTGGCTGACCTGCGCCAACCCCTGCGGGTCAAACAGCATACCGATGTGGAAACGCGCCTCACCGACGGCCTTCGCCGTCCCCGCCACATCGTTTGCCAACCCCGCCACATCGTTGGCCGTCGTGCGGACGGCCGCCATCCCGGACTTCAGCCCAGCGACCATGCCGTCCCCCTGCTGCTGCTGGAGGTTCTGGTTCAGCTGGCCGAGTTGGGTCAGGAGTTCACTCATCATATCGGTAGACATGTTGTCTTCCTTCTCTAAAGCTAAGGCTGTTACCTTTCCGCTCCTGACAACACGTCAGGTTTACGTAGGGCACTTTTCCTTGCATTACTCTTATCCACCAAAAAAGGCCGTTTTTTTCACTTTTGGACGAAATAAGAGCAGGTTTAGGCTAAGAATCGGCTTTTGCGTCTGCGATATCCGTCAAGTACTGGATTACATACACATCTAAAGCAGAAGGCTTGATTTCTAGCCTCTTTCGCATCTCTTTTGCTTCGATGCGAGGAAGTTGAGTGCCTACCTTAGATGAGACATACACAAGACCGAGAAAGCGGTTTTTCGCTCTGACAAGTCTGTCGTGTAGTGCTCCAAGCCCTTTCTCGGGGAAGTCTTCTTGCTCCTCTACATAGACAATCATTCGGTTGGACAGCTCCATCATAGGAGCCCATGCCTTCACGCCTTTGAGCATGCACAGGTTCCGAGTGTCTTCCTCCGACACGCTCATAAGCGTATCTGCAATCTCGGATACAGTACGAGTCGGCCAAGCGTGCTTTGAGAGCAAATCCATCGAGCGCTGAAATAGAAGCAGGAGCTCCGCTTCTGTCATCGGCCCCCGCTTCGTGCCAAAGCCCATGCCGAGCTTAATGATTTCGAGAGTTTGTTCGAGTACGCTGACCCGATTAAGTACTTCTCTGAATTCATCTCTTCTGGGAATGTCGCTCTTGGTGTTCTCGTCGAAGAGGGCTTCGACATCCTCCTGCGGGATGTAAACCTTGCCCTGGTGATAAATCTTGCGGACCTTTTCGGTCTTTAGATAGTTGGTTATCTGTCGAACCGTTACTCCTAAGATGGTTGCCGCATCCTTCTTCGTGTAGAATCCTTCCATCTCATACTCCTGGGAAGACAATGGATCTAATCAAGCTAGCGGGTTCGCTGAAAAAGCGAGAGTCTTCTGAGCACCTCAAGCTGCTGGCGAAAAGAGCTGCGGGTATGTATATCGCGAAGGACGCAAAGACTCTCACTGAGGCGGTCCGTACTTCCCTAAAAGGGGAAGATCTGAACGAAGACCAAATGCGCCGCGTAGTAGAGATGGCAAACCAAGCCACGTGGAAGGAGACGTTCGAGGACAACCGGCAGGTCAACTTTGAGCCAGCAGATGCGAATGCGGTGGTCTCATCGTTTTCGGAAGAGCCCGAAGTATCTTCCCCTCCTTCGCTGGACTACCAGACGGAGCCGCCAAAGGCTGAGATGCCTGAGATTGATCTTGAGAAAGAGTTTGGTCTCACGGAGTCCCAAGACTACGATCGGCTGAATCCAAAGGCAGAAGCAGAGCAAGAAGTCGCAAAGGCTGCTGCTGCGGTAGATGCTTCTCGCCATGCAGTAGACTTGATGAAGTCCCAGATGCCTGAGCTTGCGGACAACTTCTTCCATCAAGTAAAGCAGGCATATGTGTTCGAGGGGCATCCGATCACAAAGATTGCCAGAGCCGTTGCCGCGGTGACAGATTCAAACTTCTCGAGCTCAGTGATGAAGACTGCTGCTGAGCAGCTAAAGAATCAAGGCGTTCGTTTCAATCTCTCGAAAGAGAAGACGGCTTCTGCAGAAGAGGTCATCATCAACACTGACCACGATCTGCTTCGAGGAGCTGTAAAGCTCGAAAAGATTGCAAAGTCATTGGCTCAGGCTCAGAGCGCGTACAGCCACGCTACGCTTCGTCACAAGCGAGCCCTCGCCTCCCTTAAAGGCCAGTAATGCTAGGTCTAGCCGCCAGAGCTGGCAAAGGTCTTTTGAGCGCAGGCCAAAAGGGCGGTAAGTTCTTTGGCGACGCACTCAAAGGATCTGAAGGCGTTTTAGACCTAGCCGCTACCGGCGTATTCGGTGGCGGTATGATCTTGGGAATGACTCCCTTCATCGGCCCTATGCTAAGAGAGCGGACCGGAACATTTGGAGAGATGGCCTTTCATGATCCGATCGGCCATACTGATCCAGGTGCTCTATTGCGCGGTGGGATGAGCCGCGATCTAGCAAACCAGATTCAGCGTAGTCCTAAGCCTATTCAAGTAGGCGGACCCACACAGCGCGGGTTAGGGCCTGCAGCGGGAGCGCAAATGAAGAGAGATCGCTACGGAAATCCGGTTTCTGCCGTAAAGAAAGCACATGTAATGAAAGAAAAGATTGCCCTCAATCTTGGAAACATTACGCCTGCAAAGGCAATCGCCCTAGGTGCAGCTGCTTCTGCGGGCGGCGCGCTCGGTACTCACCTGCTCTCCGGCGCCTTGAACAGATTGGACTCACTTCGGCGCGACAGCAGCCGTCAGTCCAATATGAACAAGACGATGCGCATTCTAAATGCAGTCAATCCTGAGGTTCAGGATAGTCCGCAGATGAGAGCGCGGGCCAAAGCTCTTTACAATGTGGTTCATCGCACGAGCCCCTATGTCGCTCGAGAGCCGATTGTTGCTGCTTCTGTCATCAACACCATGATCTCTCAGGCAACCGAGCTTCCGCCTGTCGATCAGTTCAAGCAGCTTGCCGAGCTCCAGTCTGGAATCAAGAAGTCCCGCCCGGACTCCATCAAGGCAAGCGTTCCTGTTAGCGCAGAAAATGTAGGCGCTATGTTCGGGATGACTGATGGATAAGATCATCCAGTTCAACACTCAGGACACGCTGGGTCATGTCTTTGCAGAGTCCTTGGACATTTCTCGTACCGCCGGAGGCGGATTCGAGAAGATCGCAGGAGAGCTGCACCCGGCCCTATCCAAGTACATCTCTCAGATCCGTCCAGATCCCCGCTACCAGTATGTGCTTATGACCCCGATGGGGGCGTATGAGTACTGGGGCATGAATGTAAACGGGGACCTGTTCCCGGAGATCTCTCTGAAGTTTGACTACGAGACGGACGATCCGACTCCTGTAGCCAAGCAACTGGAAGAGATGTACCTAGCCCCGCACGGAAAGCGCCTGCCGGTGTATCCGATGAAGGAGTTTGGTCACAAGACCTTCCTTCAGGCACTACGGTACAGACACCACGTAAACAAGAATCCGGAGATTGCGTACGGAGACATTGTTTTTGTGGTCTACAACCCGGCCATGAAGCGCGTAGAGCTCGTATCTCGTCACGACCGAGAGAAGGCAAAGCGCGTAGGCGCAGATGACATCATCCGTGATCTAGATGAAGGCAAGCCTCGTCAGATCAGCATGGGCTGTAAAGTCCCCTTCGATGTATGCACCATCTGCGGCCATGTCTCACGCACTCCCCATGACTACTGCGCTCACCTTAAAACGGGCATGGGCACTGTCCGCGAGGACGGAAAAGTCGTAGGGGCAATCAACTTCTTCCCTAGATTCTTTGATCTGTCGGACGTGTTTATCCCGGCGGCAAAAGAGTCTGGGGTGATCATGAAGGTAGCGAATGCCAAGAATGTCTCTGCTTACATGAAGCAAGGCATGTCAGCCAAAGAGGCTGTCGATCGCGCCTATCCGACCTGGTCGGAAAAACAGAAAGCAGACTTCCTTCTACGGATGAAGGGCAGCACAAAGACTGCGACTTCGGTAAAGGTCTCTTCTCTCTCCAAGAAGGTTTTGCCGAACGCAGTATCGGAAGAGATCATCAAGAGGATGACTCGGGCCGAAAAGCCAATTCCTCCCTCCGTGCTGTCTTCTCATCCTTTTGGAAAGTTGCTTTCGACTGCGTCTCTTTCGGGGATCACGCTAAGTCCTCAAGAGTTCCAGTACGGAATGCTGCATGCGATGGGTAGGCCAGGAATGGCCCGCTCGCTCCATGCGGACGGAGTCGTTTTTTCAGTTCCCAGTAGACCCACGGTAACGAGGCGTATTATTATCTCTTCTGGAGATTTTGATCCGTCCATTGCCTCCGAGATCAGTAGGTTCATTCCAGATAGATCGGCGTTTGCCCCGCATCTACAGAGAAGAGTTGTTCGAGTAATGAGACTGCCGCCGATGAGTATTGAGAAAGCCGCCCATGTTAAAGATAACGATCTGTTAGTTAAGATCGCTCAGTTGTACACAAACTACCGTGATTCGGTTAGAACACTACCGAGTGCCCTAGCGGTTGCGACTGAGAACAACACGGCTTACTACAATCAACACTTCTTTAACGAGGCGATTCTAGACTCGATTACCAAGATCGCGGCAGTCCGGAGCGCGAATACTATCTCTACTCCGTCCTTTCTGTGGAATGTGTATAGTGATAGCGTTAGTTCTGTGCCGAGAGATTGGAAAACGCCGTCTTCGAATTCACTGTCTTCAGCCCTACTAGGCACCCTTTAGAGAGGAATCACAATGGATATGAATCAGCTCCTTGAGTCGATTTACGCCTCGTCCGAAACAGACAGCAGCCTGGAAAAGACTGCTGAAGATGCTTTCATGCGAGGCATCGACAACGCTTCGGCCTCCGCTGCAGAAAACCCGTTTGACTCGCTATCGCTTGAGGAGCTGGTAAAGCTCGCAAACGACCTAGAAGCAGAGGAGCCTTCTGACTCTGAGCTTGTGAGTGAGGACGACGAGGCCGAGCTCAACAAGACTGCCGCCGCCATGTTTGGCGGCCAGCTGATGGCTCATGCCGTTGTTCACGAGCTTGGTCTCATCAAGGAAGCTGTTGCAAACGGCATCTGCCGAGTTTGTAAGGACAACCCAATGGACACTGAAGGCTCTTCGATCTGCTCCGATTGCAATGGAGAGAACTGATGTCGACCCTCAACGATCTCATTGTTTCAGCAATTTCGGGAGCAGAGGCCGATGAGGGTCTCGCTGTCGAAGATCCGTCTCCGGTGTTTGAGAAGTCTGCTTCCGCTGTTCCGGAAGTAGACAGCCTCGAGATCGAGAAGATTGCTGCTGCCCTAGAGTGGTATGGCAACACCGGCATTAGCGCAATCGCTGAGCTGGACAAGCTCGCCGCGAATATGAAGCCGGATCTTGCTAAGATCCGTGCTCTCATCGCTAAGGGAATGTCCGCCAAGCAGGCGGTTGCGATGGCGCATCCTCAGATGCCTGCAGCTGGTCGTGCCAAGATTGTCAGCATGCTCTCTTCTGAGAAGGTTGCATACGACAACTCCCCAAGCATGAAGGCCATGGGCTCAGCCAAGGCTGAAGCGCCCAAGGCTTCCAAGTCGGGTGCTCCCGATACGGATGAGGGTCATCGCCTGTCTGGTGAGCAGCCCGATCCTCGAGATGGGGACGCAGACCATCACCCGTCGTTGTCTTCCAACGAAGCCGCGATCAAGTACACCAAGGCCGAGAAGTCCAAGCATCAGTCCAAGTCTCTTGGTAGAATCCTGGACAACAAGCCGTTCGCTGATCCGTCTCTTCGTCGGCTGCTTGACTCCGCTTCTGGTGGGATTGATCCCAACATCCACGCTACCAAGACTGCTTCGGACAAGGACGCTGTCCTTGCCCAAGTCAAGGCAGCCCTTGCCAACAAGCTAGCTGACAGAGTCTCGGAGGCTAACTGATGGAAAAGACATCATCCACTGAGGTAAACGCTACCTTGATCAAGGCAGCGTCAGCCCTTCGGTCTCAGCAGGCCGAAATCACTCATCTTCGTAGCGAATTAGCCCGCAGAGATCGCGAAAGCAGAGCCGAGAAGATTGCTAGTCAGGCAGTAGACAGAGGCATCATGGATGCTGAAGAAGCGACAGAGTACGCGCAGAGCCTTGCTCAGGGAGACAAGGATCTGGACATGGTTGAAGAGTTCGTGAATCGAACTGCTGCGGGTGTTCCGCTCAGTTCCTCCCTACAAAAGACAGCATCCGTAAGCGGCTCATCTGAGTCCGATGTTCTCACCAACTTCCTGCTCACAAGTGACTTCTGAGGAGACACTATGGCTATCTCACTTCTTAGCCCGGTAAGCGATATCTACCGCCGCGACGTGTCGGTGGACGACAACAATCTTGTCACTCCTACTCATGCAGACTGCCTTGTGGCAGGTGAATGGGTTGTTCTGAACGCCAGCGGCGAGGCCGACATCGACGCTCGTGCAGCCAACTCCGCTCTGGCATTTCAGGTTTTCACCGAAAAGGGCGACTACTCTGCTCAGGCCCTCGGCAAGGTCACGCTCCTGAACAGCTTTGACTACATCGCTGAGACTGATCAGTACACGGGCTCCCCCTCGGCCGGCGACTACTTGGCTATCAACAGCGACGGAGTGCTTGCCGTTCACACCGCAGTTGACTGGTCGGGCTCTCTGACTTCCGGAACTGCTGCTGCGATGGAAGTCGTAGTGGCTGTGGCTCTTCAGGCCCCTTCGGGTGGTCTGCTGAAGTACCAGCGCATCTCACCCTTCCGTCACTGATCCACCCTCTTAGGAGACACTCAAAATGGCTGATACAAACTCCAGCGCTTTGAACCAGATCTTCTCTGCCCATCTGGACTCCCCCGAGGGCAAGGAGAAGCTTGCACAGGTTGCTCAGGCATACGTCCGAGACAAGCTGCGTGAGAACTCGTTCGCTCGCAAGATCCTTCCCCCCGCTGTCGTGACCAAGGCTGACCTTCAGGTCTCCGTCAACCACGACACGATGGTCTTCATCGACGAGATCGAGCCCAACAGCAAGGCCATGAGCATGACGTTCCGTGGCCAGCCCACGGCTCGTTTCATCGAAGGCCAGCGGTACGAGATCGCTATGCACACCGTTTCCTCGGAGCGATTCGAGAAGACGGAGCAGGAGCTTCTTGCCTACCGTATGCCGATCACCAAGATCATCGAAGACAACGCCGTCAAGGACATTCAGGAGATCGAGGACCATCGGTTCGTGACTCACTGCCGCGCGGCTGTTGCTCAGACGGGTCTCAAGGTGACGGGTGAGCAGGCTACTGCTGACGTCGCTGCCAACGGCTCGGGCACCAACTTCGAAGGTGTTCTTCAGCGCGGTGACCTCGTTCAGCTCTTCAAGACTCTTGACGGTACGCGTCGTCGCTGCGCCAAGGTCCTGATGAACGAGATCAACTGGGACGACTGCCTCACTTGGACCATCGAAGACTTCGGTGACACTGTTCAGGGCAAGGTGGCTGTGGATGGCTACACCTACGATCGCATCATGGGCCGCATGATCGTTCGTACCGTGAAGACCGACATCCTCAAGCAGGGTGACGTCTACGGCTTCACCGCTCCCGAGTTCCTCGGCAAGTTCCTGGTGCTCAACAACACCAAGTTCTACATCGACAAGATTGCCAACCTCATCATGTTCCAGGCATACGAGGACATTGGCATCGGCCTCGGCAACATCTCGTCTGTTGCCAAGCTCGTCCTCTACAACCGTTCGTCTGACAAGTCGATGGTTGATGAGGCCAACGTCGGTGGCGCTGAGCTCATCGATCAGTCGGTTGGTAACACCGGTGCTTCGCTCTCGTCGAACACCACTGGTGTTTTCAACGAGGCTGGCAGCGGCAACACCTTCCCCTCAGTTGAGCAGTTCTGATAGAGGGACATCGTGGCTAAATACCTTGTCAAAAACTCTGATGAGTTCCGTACAGCTAGTGTCGGCCGCCTTCGGTGGTCGCCTGGCCAGCAGATGTGGATTGGGGATGAGGTTTTTAGCGACCGTAAGGTCCAGTCCTTCGTAGCTTCAGGACGCTTCCAAGTGCTTCAGACTCAGGGATTGGCTGAGCCTGCATCTGAGCCTGAAGCGCCGGAAGTTGCTCTGGAAGTCGAAGAGCCCCAACCTGCCCCGCCCGACGTCCTAGAAGCAGAAGAGCACGCCGAAGAGGAAGAGCTTCCAGCTCTTGTTTTGACTCGTACCAATCTCACTTCAATGAGAGTGGCCGAGCTTCGTGAAGTTGCATCTTCGCTCGAGGTACCTTGGGCGGGACTCCGTAAGGCTGCATTGGTTGACGCGATCTTGGCAAGTGGGGAGGAGTGATGAAGTCTCCTCTTCGCTACAAGAAAGCGGCTACCTTTTGCGTCTGCGGGCGTCTTCTTTCGGCGGGCGAGAGTGTGAATGTCCCAGAATCCAAGATTGGTGACTGGGAGCGCAAGCTCGTATCTGCTGGTAGGCTTAGGATTCTAAAGACTTCCCGCCCTGGGATTGTTCAAGTACTTCATGTGATGAGATAATCTCTGTATGGGCATTACTCCGACTTCTACTGATGTAGCCGCACTCGACTTGGAGCGATTCAAGTCCGAGGTCCGCGGCTACATTAGAGACTTTCCGGAGCTCAACAGACTCATCACGGGAGAGGAGAGCTCTGACAGGATGATTCAGTACTGTGTTTTTCTGGCTTTGGACGAGTACAACACGACTCCTCCGCTGTCGAGCAACACGGTTTCTGATTTTCCTTCTCGGGTTATCCTTCTTCAGCTGACGCTGATTCACTTGCTGACCTCAGTAGGTATCCTCAAGTCTAGAAATAGATTTGTGTACAATGACGGCGGGTTCTCCGTTCAGACCGAACAGCAGGACTCGTCTTACGTACAGTGGATTTCTCTACTGAGGTCGCAAGTAGAACCCAAACTAAATCGTCTCAAGGTGGCCTTGAACATTTCGGGCGGATATGGTGCTGCCCTGCCGTCAGAATATGCTTGGATCAACAGCTGGTACGGACTTTCCTGACCCCTCATTCACCTGTCTAAGGAGAATCGAAATGAACCCGACACTTGCCGCTCTCTACGGCACTGGAATTGAGAAGACCGCCTCCGAGGGTGAAGAAGAGCTTGATCTTCATTCAATCTCGGCAGCAGACTTCCTGGCTGCTATCGAAGAGTCAGAGAAGGTTGCTGGCGAGGAGGACTTCGATCTTTCTGACCTTTCTGACGAAGAGCTTGTCGCTCTGTACAACGAGATGGAGTCCGAAGATACCATTGAGAAGATGGCTTCTTCTGGTGAGCTCGAGTACTGGGACATGGCTGGTCGCGTGATGGCTCATGCCTACGCTGACGAGATCGACAAGACCGCTTCGGCCTACGACGAAGAGGACTTCGACCTCAACGAGTTTTCTGTCGAGGAGCTCATTGAGCTTGGGCAGGAGCTTGAAAAGGAAGCAGCCTACCTCCCTGGTCGCGGTCAGGCTCGCGCTCTAGGCCGGGCAACCGCGGAAGGCTTCCGTGGCGGCATGCCTGCTTTCCTCCGTAGTGGCGAGCTTCGTGGTGCTGCCCGCACTCAGATGGGCCGCGCTAAGAGAAAGGCCATGGAGGCCTACGGTCGCGGCGCTGCAGCCGTTGATCGCGGCGTGACTGGCGCTGCAAAGGCTACCATGGCTCGCGCTCAGCGCGGTACCGCTATGGATAGCCTCGGTAGACGGGTTCGTGCCCGCCTTCCGAAGTCGATCAAGGCCAAGACCACCAACATGACCAACACCGAGCTTGGTACAATGGTGGCAGCAGCTACCGGCATGGGCGCTACTGCAGCTCTCTCCGGCGGTGTTGCTGGCGCAATCTCCAGCCGACGGAACTGACATGAACGAGCTCCTTGCAAACATCTACGGCACCGGCGGTTTCGAAAAGACTGCTTCTGCCAATGGCGAGCTTCCGACTCTTGCTGACCTGGCGCTTACGTTTGCAAGCGAGGCCGTCGGTCAAGAAGATCACGAGAAGCTGGCTTCGGCCCACGACGACATCTTTGAGCATCTCGTCTCGTTCGACCGCGCAGGCCGCGCGATCGCACAGCACGAGTTCTCTCAGATGGAGAAGGCTGCTCACGAGGGCGATACTTCCGCAATCGAGGCATTCTTCGAAGACGTGATCGAGGCCGACCCTCCCAGCGCTCGTGATGCCGTTCTGGCAGAGATCCAGCGTCGTCTGGGTTGATGTGTTAGAAGCTGTTTAGGCTTCTACGAGGCGAGGGGCTAGTCCCCTCGCCTTTTCTGCTTTGGAGTGACGCGTGATCGCAGCCAAGAACATTCGAGTATTCACTCTAAGTAGAGACTCACTCACAGTTTCTTGGGAGATTGAAAACACGACGGAGTCGTTGTCTGACTATACGATCTATGTGCTTCGATCTCAGTCTGAGGCAGGCCCCTTTCAGGTAGTGTCTCCTGCAATCTCTGCGTCTTCGACAGACTCTTTTGTGGATACAGGCGTAAATCTGTACTCCAAGTTCCGAGCATACTTCTATCGGATCAGAGTGAGTGCTTCTGGTGGATCAAGCGTAGACTTTGGTTCATCTTCGATACAAGACGCGCTTAGCGATAAGCCTGTAGGATCGGTGACTCTAGGCGCTCTTCCAGATCTCGAAGCGCTCGAGGCGATCAGAAGATTTGATCTGACTGCGAAAGAGTTTATCGGCCGCAAGGTCTTAGTACTCTCTAGGCGTACGACCGGTACGCGCTGTACGGACTGTTGGGATCCGCTAAAAAGGCGTAAGACCAGGTCGGATTGCAAGACTTGCTACTCAACTGGAATAGTGGGTGGGTATTACGCGCCAAAGCAGACGCACGCTGTACGCCCTCCCACGCAAAATGCATCACAGCTGACAAGCCTGTTTGAGATGGAAGTCAACGACTGCATCATGTGGATCTCCTCTACTCCTCGAGTCAAGCCGAGAGATCTTGTGATCGACGCGGATGGTAGAAGGTGGAGAGCAGTCGCCATACGCAGATCAGAAAAGCTGTGGTCCCTTACGAGGCAGACCGTACAACTAAGAGAGATTAGCAAAGACCAAGTGGACTACAATATCGGAGTCAATACTTGGGATGTAGATCAGCTATCCTCCTCTCCTCTTCGTCAGTTCATTCGAGCAAATGATATTGATAGTTTCCGCAAGGCGGAGCAGGATATAGGCGAAGTGTATAGGGATGATTCATGAGTGTACGAAGCGAAGACATCGCGGCACGAGACGCGCTTGTACTTCAGGCCAATCCAAGAACTGGAAACTGGCTGTCGGATACGAAGGACATTCTGATTCGGTTCCTACAGGAGTACTTTGCTCTCCAAACGCCGGGCGAAGGCATGTTTCATTTCGCCAAAGGCAACATCGAAGGCGCGCTAGGCCCCACTGATGAGGAGAATACAGAGGTCATCATCACGGATGCAGGATCTCTGGGTACGGATGTAGTAGAGAAAAGACCCGCCATCGTATTGGCAAGAGGGCCTTTTGCGTACGCAAATACAGCCCTAGACAACTTTCTAGGTCAAGAAGATGCGGATGAGACACGGACGCACACAGATCTCTTGACCGGATCTTTTGTGATTAACTGCGTCTCGAGGAATGGGTTAGAGGCAGAAAAGCTGGCGCTACTTGTAGCAAAGGCCATCCGAGTACACAGAAGAAGGATTCAGCTAGCCGGATTTTTTCAGATTGGTCAGAGGATTAGAGTAGGATCTGAGTCGCCTGCAAATGGGATTATCTCAGGTGACTCGGAAGAGGATTTCATCGCAGTACCGGTCACTTTCCCCGTTTACTACCAAGAAACCTTTTCGGTTCAAACCACAGCCACTACACTGGCAAAGATTACTGCCACCGTATATGCTGTAGCTCGCAAGTTTAACGGTTCACTTCTGTATCCAGACTCGTACAACCATGACGGAACGATCAACGCGTCCTCTGATGGGGTCGTGGTAAGCAGCTGGACCGTCGCTAGTTCCTAGGAGACTAAACCATGCCTTCCATCAAGCGTCCTGGCGTCGAGGTTACTCAGGAAAACGTGACTGCGCAGGTTACTGTAGTTGCTCCGCAGCTTACTTCAGTAATCGTCGGTCCTTGCAACCAGATCGTCGAAGCGTTTGATGACTCTGGCGATACTCAGTCTGAGGCGCTTGCCGGGACCTA
>Ga0213858_10001010_pt1 | contig 13211 bp, 14 predicted proteins | sample PICome_FD_160122 | JGI IMG/M metagenome (GOLD analysis project Ga0213858, IMG submission 160122) | Coastal seawater microbial communities near Pivers Island, North Carolina, United States - PICO245 | ecosystem: Environmental > Aquatic > Marine > Coastal | place: USA: North Carolina | collected... | reverse complement strand
TATTAGGGTCTGAGACGGACCTTACTTCTGCTATCAATGTAGGTTTAGCAACCGTTGTTAGAGTTAATAATACTGGAGCAGCTGCAACACTAACACGCAAAGATTCCACTGGAGCATTAATTGCTGATGTTACCATCGCAGCAAACGAAATTATCTATTTGGAAAAAGAAGCATCCGATACTTTGGAAGGTGGGTCTGATTTCCTAGTTGTTAAAGTAGCATATTCAAACTAATGGCACAGTGGAATAAAGATGCTCAAGAATATAGAGCACAGGACACAACAAATTTTGAGGTAGTGATGCTTGCCGACCAGCTCGGCAATCCACTCAACAGTTATGGTGCTGCCGCCAACATTCCAATTGCGGCTGGTCTTCTAACTGGTTATTCACACATCAATAAGTTTGGATATAGAGATACCATTGCTGGTTCTTGGCAAACCATTTGGGATAAGGCAGCAGATTATGCATACTATGCTGCCGCTACAGTAACTGCAGTTGCAGATAATGCTGGTCAGGGCGTAACTGATGATGGCGGAACTGTAGAGGTTCAGGGTTTAGATGAAAACTATGCTCCCGTAACAGAAACCTTGACTATTGGTGGTGCTGCATCAGTAGCACAATTCTCCAGAGTGTTCCGTGCAAGAATGGTTACTGCAAATACTGGCACAACTAATGAGGATGAGATTAGAATTAAAAATGGTGTCAATGATGTAGCAGTAATTATTGCTGGTGCTGGTCAAACTTTGATGTCCTTATATACGATCCCTGCTGGCAAGACAGGATATTTGATGAAACTTCAAGGTTCTATTGATGCTAACAATGATGCTCTGTTTAGATTGTATGCAAGACCTTTTGGTGGAGCATTTAATGTTAAAGGTCAGTTTGGAGTATTTGCTTCTGGGTTCAACTATGACTATCCAGTTCCTTTAAGATTTGAAGAGAAAACAGATATAGAAATAAAAGGTCTATCTCAAAATGGTGTAGGTGGTGGAGCAATTTTCGACGTAATTCTGGTAGACAACTAATGAAAACCTTCAAAGAATTCCGCACTCAATTAAATGAGTATTCAGAGTATAGCATGGTTCGTAGAGAATTAGCTGTATCTATGAGTGCTATCGAAAGAATAAATAAGCACGTCCAAGGTGACGGTAACCTTGAGGCATGGGTCCAATCTAAGATTACCCGTGCAACTGATTACCTTGATACTGTAGCTGATTATATGGATAGTGGCGTAAGCGAATCCTTGGATGTTCCCCACGAAGAAGTAAATGAAGGAGCAGCCTGGACCAAAAAATCAGGAAAGAAAAAGTCTGGAGGTCTTAACGAGAAAGGAAGAAAATCTTACGAGAGAGAAAATCCTGGAAGCGACCTTAAGGCACCATCAAAGAAGGTTGGAAATCCCCGTCGCGCATCCTTTTGCGCTAGAATGAAGGGGATGAAAAAGAAACTAACATCCAAGAAAACCGCTAGAGACCCCGACTCGCGTATCAATAAGTCCCTCAGGGCATGGAATTGTTAAGAGAATATTTATAAAGGAAGTGTGCATTTCGTTACACAAAGTAGCTTGACAAACTTTTTTACTCCTATATAATAATATTTCAGTCTCACGGAAAGACTTAAATGGAAGAAAGAGAATTTTCCGACCTCAAATTAACGAGGAAAGAATGTCCGAAATGCGGTGCAACGTGGATTAATGGTGAGCATCGATGGTCGGGCACAGGAAACAAGGGTAGCGAAATGGACCTTGCAGGTCTGGTTTGCAACAACCTTGGAGATGACACCTGCATCAATCCTATGAAAGGAAGAGATGGTGGTGACACTTGGGCAAAACGCCTAGAAGACCTTGAGAAGATGGAGTTTGAATCCGAGAATAAATAGCTCGGTAAGAAATATAATGACGCATGGCAGACGCCGTATATCTTGGTAATCCTAATCTAAAGAAAACCAATACTGCAATCAACTTCACAAAGAAGCAGGTTGCTGAATTTATTAAGTGCAAGGACGACCCTGTATACTTCACCAGAAACTATATTAAAATTGTTTCTCTGGATGAAGGTCTAGTCCCATTTAAGATGTGGGATTTCCAAGAGAAACTAATTGAAAACTTTCACAAAGAAAGATTTAATATTGCAAAGCTTCCTAGACAGACAGGTAAGTCAACTACGGTTGTCTCTTATCTGTTGCATTATGCCTTGTTCAATGACAACGTAAAGATTGCAATTCTTGCTAACAAAGCAGAGACTGCTAGAGAATTGCTATCTAGACTTCAACTTGCATATGAGAATATTCCTAAGTGGATGCAGATGGGCATCATCGCTTGGAATAGAGGCTCTATGGAATTGGAGAATGGTAGTAAGATTATTGCTGCATCTACGTCATCTGCATCTGTCCGAGGTAACTCTTTCAACATCATCTTCTTGGACGAATTTGCGTTTATTCCAAACCATATCTCTGAGCAGTTTTTCTCGTCTGTATATCCTACCATCTCCTCTGGTAAGACCACCAAAGTTATTATCATTTCTACGCCTAACGGCATGAATATGTTTTATAAACTTTGGCATGATGCTGAGCGTGGAAAGAATAGTTATAAACCTCTAGAGGTCCATTGGTCACAGGTCCCAGGTAGGGATGCTGCATGGAAAGAGCAAACGATTGCTAACACGTCAGCACGACAGTTTACACAAGAATTTGAATGTGAATTCCTAGGGTCTGTTGATACTCTCATTGCTGCATCCAAACTTCGCACGATGGTGTATGAAGACCCCATCGCTGACAACAGTAAGGGTCTGATGGTATATGAGAATGCCGACCCAGAGAAAGATTATATCATGACTGTTGACGTGTCGCGAGGCACAGACAATGATTACTCAGCATTTATTGTATTTGATATCACCACGCTACCGTGGCGTATTGTAGCAAAGTATCGAAACAGGTCTATTAAACCAATTATATTCCCTAGTATCGTAGACCAAGTAGGAAAGAATTATAACGACGCATACATTCTAATTGAAGTTAATGACATTGGTGAGCAGGTAGGTAACATCCTCCACTATGACTTGGAGTATCCTAACATTCTCATGTGTGCAATGCGAGGAAGAGCAGGGCAAGTTGTAGGTCAGGGATTCTCTGGTGCCAAGTCACAACTTGGTCTTAAGATGTCTAAGGTTACCAAAAAGGTAGGATGCTCCAACCTCAAGACTCTAATTGAGGATGACAAACTTCTCATCAATGACTATGAAATCATTGCAGAATTGACAACATTCATTCAAAAGAATCAATCGTTTGAAGCAGACGAGGGTCACCATGATGACTTGGTGATGTGTCTAGTCTTGTTTGCTTGGTTGGCAGTCCAACCATACTTCAGAGAGATGACAGACAATGATGTCCGTAAGCGCATCTATGAAGAGCAGGCAAATCAAATCGAGCAAGACATGTCTCCTTTCGGATTTATTCTTAATGGTGTTGATGATGAAGAATCAACCTTTGTAGATAAAGATGGTGAGGTGTGGCATCTAGATGAGTATGGTGACAAAGCTGTTGATGTTTCTTACATGCTAGGTTTCTAATGGATTTTGATTCTCAGATAAAATTAGAGCACTTACTTTTTAAAGAGAGAAGATGTAGGTCTTGTGGTCAACATAAAGATTTGGTCACAGAATTTTATCTGTATAGAAAGTCAAAACCACACCTACCATCATCATATGCATATGAATGTAAAGACTGTGCTGTGAGGAGAATGGTAGTGTCTAGGATAACAGACACCATTTTTGACCGCTACGAATACCCTGATTGGTAAAGAGTTCATGCATTGTTCCTGCAAAAAATGACCATCTGAAATACTCATTTTCCTAAATATTTGTAGATTAAAAATGCTTCTACAAGGAGATAAACATGGCGGGTCAAGTATCACCTGGAATTGTATTAAGAGAGCGTGATTTAACCAATGCCGTTGCAGTGCCTTCTCAGGCAAATACTGCAGCGTTTGTAGGGTCCTTTGAGAAGGGACCAGTTGGTGTCATCACTACAATTTCATCCGAATCCGAACTAATTTCAACATTCGGCAAACCAAACGATTCTAACTACGAAGATTGGTATGTAGCGTCCACCTTCCTATCATACGGTGGTACTCTACAAGTAGTCAGAGTAGAATCAGCAAACCTAGCAAACGCAGACGATGCAGGCGCTGGCATTCTTCTAAGGTCAGATGATGACCAGGCAGCACAGGCAGGCACAACCACCTATCACTTCGCTGCTCGCACTGCAGGCACCCTAGGTAACTCCCTCAAGGTTTCTACCATTGACGGTAGCACCACCACATATGCAACCGATACATATCACGGCACTGCACTCTGGTCTTCACTAGCACCAGCACCTGCATCTGCTGACATCACCCACGTTGCAGTCATCGATGAAGATGGCGCAATCAGTGGCGTTGCTGGCACACTTCTAGAGACATTCCTTTATGTTTCCAGAGACGCAGCAGCAGTAGACGGAGAAGGTGCTTCTGCATACCTCCCAACTGTTATCAACAGAAAGTCTAGATACGTTTATGCTGATGACCTTCCTGCTGCTGGCGGTGAGGCACTCTCACTATCTGGTGGTGTTGACGATTATGCAGTTGGCATTTCTGGTGTCCAGACTGCTCTAAATCTATTCCTAGATGTAGAAAACATCACTATCGATTTTGTCCTTGCTGGTGGTAGCATCACTGGTGGTGCTCAGCCTGGTGCAGATACTGCTACTAAGCAACTAGCAGCAATCGCAATTGCTGATGGCAGAAAAGATTGTATTGCTTTCTGCTCACCTTACAGAGACTTCGTTGCTCTATCTGACCCAACTGCACAGAAGGATGCAATCCTCGCACACTTCTCCAGTTTCCCAAGCAGCTCCTACGCTGTCCTAGATAGCGGTTATAAGTATATCTACGACCGCTTCAACGATAAGTATCGTTACATCCCTTGCAACGGTGACATCGCTGGTCTCTGTGTCCAAACTTCACTAACTGCTGAAGATTGGTATTCACCTGCTGGTCTCCAAAGAGGCAACCTAAGAAATGCAATCAAACTTGCATACACCCCAACCAAGGCACATAGAGATGAGTTGTATCTCCAAAGAATCAACCCAATCACTTCATTCCCTGGTCAAGGTATTGTCCTCTTCGGTGACAAGACTGCACAGTCTACTCCTAGCTCCTTCGATAGAATTAACGTCCGTCGTCTATTCCTCAACATCGAAAGAAGAGTCCAGGCTGCAGCACGCGGTGTCCTATTCGAGTTAAACGACACCACCACCAGAGGGTCCTTCTTCTCCACCGTAAATGCTTACATGGAAGAAGTAAGAGCGAAGAGAGGCGTCACCGACTTCCTAGTTGTTTGTGACGAAACCAATAACACAGCAGATGTTATTGACAGAAATGAGTTTGTTGCTGACATCTACTTGAAGCCAGCAAGGTCGATTAACTACATCACCCTCACCTTTATCGCAACTAAGACAGGTGTTTCCTTCCAGGAAGTTACAGGTCAAGTCTGATTTTATTATTACCCAATCAATAACCGTAAGAGGATAAACTAAAATGGCAATTACATCTAATGTAAGCAGTTTCTTAAATAACATTAAGCAGGGTGTTAAGAGTAATCTCTTCCTAGTTGAGTTTGAGTGGCCTTCTGTTGTTACCGATGGTCCTGATAATGACTTAGCAAACATGCTTTGCAAGTCTGCTGCTCTCCCAGCATCAAACCTAGGTGTTATCGAAGTCCCATTCCGTGGTCGCACAGTCAAGATTGCTGGTGACCGCACCTTCGATACATGGACTGTTACTATCATCAACGATAGAAACTTCACCATCCGCCATGGTTTCGAGAGATGGATGGAAGCAATGAATACTCACACTGGCAACACTGCTGACGCATTCATTCCAGACCAGGGTGGCACTGGTTTCCTCAAGGACTTGACTGTCAAGCAACTTGAGAGAGATTCCACCGACGAAGGTTCTGTGCTCAGAGAATACAAACTCTGGGGTTGTTTCCCAACTAACGTTTCTCAAATTGACGTTGCTTATGATAGCAATGACCAGATTGAGGACTTCACTGTTGAATTCCAGCTACAATACTGGCACGCAGTACAGGGTCAAGCAGCACAGGGCGGCGGAGGCATCACAAAATAATCTCTAATAAATAGAGTATATTATGTGATAGTCTAAAAAATGAGTCAACTTTTCGGATTCTCAATTAACGGGGCTGTCTCTAAACCCAAGGGACAGTCCCCAATTCCTCCGCAGCAGGACGATGGAGTAGCTACCGTAGCAGGTGGCTACTTCGGTCATTATGTGGATATCGAAGGCACAGCGCGTAATGAGTTTGACCTCATTAGGCGCTATCGTGATATGGCGCTGCACCCAGAAGTTGACACCGCAATTGATGAGATTGTCAATGAGGCAATCGTTAGTAATGAAGACCAATCTGCTGTGCAGATTGAATTATCAAACTTAGAAGTAGGCGAACCTATCAAAAGAAAGATTCGTAAAGAGTTTGATTACATCAAAAAACTTTTAAACTTTGATAAGAAAGCACACGAAATTTTCCGTAACTGGTATATCGACGGACGTGTCTACTATCATAAAGTAATCGACTTAGCAAATCCTGGTAAGGGTATCGTAGAAGTTAGATACATCGATCCTCTCAAGATTAAAAAAGTCAAGCAAAGAATTCAAGACAGAGAAAAGAAAGCAGCACAGCAACTGGTAGACAGAAACGCAAATCCCCAGTCTGCAACTGCATACGATTTCGGTGAGTATCTAGAATTTTACATGTATAATCCGAAAGGATTTATTTCATTCGCTGGTGGTCCCGACCCAATGCAAGGCGGCATGAAGTTTGCTGCTGATGCCATCACATTCGCACCTTGCGGTTTGATGGACTTGAATAAGAAGATGAATCTAAGTTATCTTCACAAGTCAATCAAGTCACTCAACCAGTTGAGAATGATTGAAGACTCTCTGGTTATCTACAGATTGTCTCGCGCACCTGAGCGTCGTATTTTCTACATCGACGTTGGTAATCTACCCAAGGTAAAAGCAGAGCAATATCTCCGCGATGTTATGCAGAGATATCGTAACAAGCTTGTATACGATGCAAACACTGGTGAGATTCGTGATGACAAAAAGCATATGTCTATGCTTGAGGATTTCTGGTTACCTCGTCGCGAAGGTGGTAGAGGCACAGAAATTACCACACTTCCTGGTGGTCAAAACTTAGGTGAGTTAAAGGACGTTGAGTATTTCAAAAAGAAACTCTATAACTCACTCAACCTACCACCTTCACGTCTTACCGATGACAACAAAGGTTTTAACCTCGGAAAGACTACAGAAGTATTACGAGACGAATTAAAATTTACTAAATTTGTAGGAAGACTACGCAAAAAATTTGCATACGTTTTCCACGATATGCTCAAGACTCAACTAGTTCTCAAGGGTGTGCTCACCCCAGAAGACTGGGAAGAGATGGAGGAGATGATTCAGTATGACTTCCTCTTCGACAATCATTTCTCTGAGTTACGCGATGCAGAGATTCTAAATACTCGTCTAGATATTCTGATGAAGTTGGACCCATTCGTTGGTAAATACTACTCCACAGAATATGTAAGAAAAGAAGTCCTCAAGCAATCTGACGTTGTATACGAGGAAATGGATATCCAAATGGCAGCAGATATTCAGAATGGTATTGTCCCAGACCCTGTGCATACTAACGAGATGAATGCGAAAGCATTGGAATTAACTGCTCAACCACCTGAGCCTCCCGCAGCAAAACCTGCAAAAGCATCTGCAGAAAGCGATTCTGATAAATAATTATTATACATGCTTAAATTAAATGGAAACTATTGACATTATCAATGCGATTGCCGCTGGCAATAAAATCGATGCGATGGACAAAATCAATGACCATCTGTATGCGAAGGCAGCGGAAACGATGAAAGGATATAAAGAAGTCCTAGCAAAATCCTATTTCGCAGATGCGGAAGAGGAAGAAGAAACTCCTGTCGAAGAACCCACTGCGGAAACTTCGGTAGAGGTAACTGACACCGAAGAAACACCAGAGGTTACAGAAGAATGAAACTAATTACCGAGAGTATTGAGGACATTGAAGTCCTAGTAGAAGAATCTAACGGAAGTAAGAATCTTTACATTGAAGGTGTATTCCTCCAGGGCGACATTAAGAATCGCAACGGTAGAGTCTATCCTTTTTCCGTATTAGAGAAAGAGGTTGGTCGTTACAATGAGAGCTATGTCGTCACTGGTCGTGCTCTCGGTGAGTTGGGTCACCCCGATGGTCCTACTGTCAACCTCGACCGCGTTTCCCATAAAATCGTTTCTCTCAAATCCGAGGGAAGCAACTTTAGAGGTAAAGCGCAAATCCTTTCAACTCCCATGGGCAACATTGCCAGAAATCTTCTAGAGTCTGGCGTTAAGTTGGGTGTCTCTTCTAGAGGCATGGGGTCGATTGAAGAAAAGAATGGTGCAAACTATGTCCGCGATGATTTCATGTTGGCAACTGCTGCTGACATTGTTGCCGACCCATCAGCACCCGATGCTTTCGTGAATGGAATCATGGAAGGCAAAGAGTGGGTTTGGGATAATGGAATCCTTAAGGAATCAAAAGTTGATAAATACAAAAGATATATTTCCGAATCAACGCGGAAAAATATTGAAGAGAGGTCGCTCAAGGTCTTTGAGGACTTCTTGTTTAATTTATGATTTTAATAAATAACTGTAGAATAAATGTAATAACTGTACAGGGGAAACCAAAATGTCAGATATGTTAAACGAAAAATTTGAGGAGTTTATTGCAGAAGCGGGAGACCCTATGCCAGGCGTTGGTGCTGGTGTAGTACCTGGCAACGCAATGGCTAGTGGTTTTATGCAACCATCTGGTGGTCAGACCAACACTGCGGTAAATGCCAAGGCAGCTGGTAGAGATCCTATGCCAACTGTTTCACCTTCTGTTGTCCCTGGTCAGTCCGTGGAAGATAATGGTGGGTCCACCTATGAGAAGCCTCAGGGTGAAGACAATCCTGGTGAAAAGGCTGCTAAGCATAACAAGAAAGTGGATGACGGTCACGTTACCCGCGATAAGCATCAGGACCCAGCACCATCAGTTAAGTCATCAGGTTATCAAATTCCTGGTGGTCCTAACGATACCAAAGTATTTGGTATGGAAGAAATCGATTACTCCTCTGAAGAGGACATCGATGCTCTAGTAGAAGGCGAAGTAATCTCTGAGACATTCAAAGATAAAGCAAAGACAATCTTTGAAGCTGCTGTTAAAGCGAAGATTACTGAGCAAGTATCCTCTATTCAAGAGCAGTATGCTACTAAACTAGCAGAAGAAGTCGAAGCGATGAAGACTTCTCTTGCTGAGAAAGTAGATGAGACACTCAACTATGCCATCCAGAATTGGCTAGAAGAGAATGTTGTTGCCATCGATTCAGGTCTCAAACTTGAAATCGCTGAAAACTTCATGTCTGGTCTCAAAACAGTTTTTGAAGAAAACTATCTTGATATCCCCGCCGACAAAGTTGATGTTGTCGAAGGTATGAATCAAGAGCTTTGTGAGATGGAACAGCGCCTTAACGAGCAGGTTGAGCGCAACATTGAATTAAATAATCGCCTCTCTGGCCACACCAAGACAATCCTCACCAAAGAGATGAGCGAAGGTCTTGCTGACACCCAGAAAGAAAAACTAGCTTCTCTTGCAGAAGGTGTAGAGTTTGTTTCCGAGGAATCTTTCCGCGAGCAACTCAAGACTCTAAGAGAGTCATACTTCCCTCAGCAAGTTGCCCCTAAGGCAGAAGTTACCGATGAAACCCCAGTCGAAGGTGAAGGCACTGATGTATCTGCTTCAATGCAAGCATACATGGATGCAATCGCTCGCTGGAAGTGATATCTAAATAATTACGTCAACCCATTTTCCTAAAAACATTCGGAGTTAAAAATGTTTAACGCACAATCCCTCCAGGAAAAGTGGGCACCTGTTCTTAACCACTCGGGAGTCGAAGAGATTACCGATTCACATAGAAAGGCTGTTACCGCTGTTATCCTTGAGAACCAAGAAAAATTCATGCGCGAAGAGCGCGGCGTCCTTAACGAAGTTGCAGTAAACTTCGCTGGCGCTTCCAACATGACTGGTGCTGCAGCATCGACTGGCGCTATCGCTGGTTTCGACCCTGTGCTCATCAGCCTAATCCGTCGTGCAATGCCTAACCTCGTTGCTTATGACATCTGTGGCGTCCAGCCTATGTCTGGTCCTACAGGTCTCATCTTCGCAATGAAGGCGAAGTACGAGAATCAAGGCGGCGAAGAGGCACTATACAACGAGCCTGATGCAGGTTTCTCTGGTGGTTACGACGCTAACCAGGGCGACTATGCAGTCCGCAACCAGGCAGGTACAGGCGGCGACATGGAGGGTAACAACCCTGCAGTCCTTAATGACTCCCCTGCTGGCACTTATGAGCTCGGCTCTAAGATGGCTCGTGAAGATCTCGAGCGTATGGGCGAAGCAAATCGCCTCTTCCGCGAGATGGCATTCAGCATCGAGAAGACCTCGGTGACTGCTAAGTCAAGAGCACTCAAGGCAGAATACACCCTAGAGCTTGCACAAGACCTCAAGGCAATCCATGGTCTTGACGCTGAGCAAGAGCTAGCAAACATTCTCTCCTCTGAGATTCTTGCTGAAATCAACCGCGAAATCCTTCGCACCGTATACTTCGTTGCTAAGCCTGGTGCTCAGCACAACGTTGCAACTCCTGGTACTTTCGACCTCGACGTTGACTCTAACGGTCGTTGGATGGCAGAGAAATTCAAGGGTCTTCTATTCCAGATTGACCGCGATGCAAACGCAATCGCTCAAGAAACCCGTCGTGGTAAGGGCAACTTCATCATCTGCTCTGCAGACGTTGCTTCCGCTCTTAACCTCACTGGCGCTCTTGACTACGCTCCTGCTCTCAGCACTTCAATGAGTGTTGATGACACTGGTAACGTCTTCGCTGGCACCCTCAACGGTCGTGTTAAGGTCTTCATCGACCCATTCGGTGGTCCTTCCTACACCCAGAGCACTGCTTCCAAGCACTACTACACCATGGGTTACAAGGGCACCTCACCTTACGATGCAGGTCTCTTCTATTGCCCATATGTCCCCCTCCAGATGGTCCGCTCCATCGGTCAGGACACCTTCCAGCCCAAGATTGGCTTCAAGACCCGCTACGGCATGGTCGCAAACCCATTCGTCACCTCAGACGGCAACTTCGGTTCCGCACCTGCAGGCGAGGCAATGAATGCCAACACCAACCAGTACTACAGAAGAGTACAAATCAAAAACATCAACTGATATCAGTTGTTGGTTTCCCCCCACACAGACCTCCCGAAAGGGGGGTCTTTTTTTATGACCTAAATAAAAATAAAACAAAATGGCACAGAGTAAGTGGTATTCAGAGCAACCCAAGAATAGAAACTTTCTCGCTCCAGTCGGATTTCGATTAGACTTGGAGATATTTCCTGGCGTAGAGTTTTTCTGCCAGCGTGCCAATATCCCCGACCTCACCCTACCATTCACTGAAGTCCCGACCAGATTTAGGTCTTTCCCTATCGCAGCTGCTGGTGGTATTGAGACAGGTGATTTACAAGTTACATTCATCATCGATGAAGACCTAGCAAACTATGCCAGTATCTACAACTGGATTAGAAAGAATGGTCTCTATGCAGAGCACAGTGATGAAGAAGCACAGTATTCTAATGCTAGACTAGAGATTACAACTAGTAACTACAACATCGCTGCATACTGCAACTTCGAGAATGTATTTCCTGTCTCACTATCAGATATTCAATTTGATGTAGGAGACCAGGAGCAAGAATACTTCACTGCACAAGTGACTTTTAAATATACCAGTTTTGAATTACGAAACTCTTTGAATACTAAACTATGAAATTTGCTGAATTGAAAACCCTCTTTGATAATGTAAAAGCACAATGGCAAGAAGACTCACAGGTTGACTTCCAGTTTAAAAGCAAACAATACACGGAAGACCTAGCACAGTTGTCTCTTGGCATTCCATATCAACATAATAAATATTTAAACTACTACAACGATTTCTCTTCAGAAAAAACAGCGTTGGAGTTTCAATACAGAATTAAGGTCAGAGACAAACGAGAGTATTATCAAGGAGAAGCAGACCCTGAAGTCTATAAGGAAAAACCCTTTGGACAAACAATCAAAACATCCGAGAAGATGAAAGTCTATCTAGAAGCGGATGAGGATTTAATTAACATTGAGATGAAGATAGAGTTTATTAACAAGGCGCTTTTCTATCTTGATAATGTCTTGAAGATGGTATCGAATAGAAGTTTCCAAATTAAGAACGCTATTGAGTGGGAGAAGTTTATTAACGGAAACTGAGATGAGTATTTCAATCAAGAAGAAGAATGAGGTCTTTATGACCATCAATGCGGAGCCTGCTATCCACATGGAGTTGTCTGACTACTTCACCTTTGATGTGCCTAATGCAAAATTCATGCCACTCTACCGCAATAAAATGTGGGATGGCAAGATTCGTTTGTATTCTCCTGGCACTGGTGAATTGTATTGTGGACTGGCAGAGCACCTCAGAGAATGGGCATCGATTAAAAACTATGACTTGTCTTTTGAAGACAATAAGTTTTATGGTCATGTAGATGACAAAGACCCACTCATTTCTCTTGAGGGTGTTAAGTATTTTATGAATAAGATTTGTGTTAAGCACAAACCAAGAGACTACCAATATAAGGCAGTATATGAGGCACTGAAGAATCACCGTAAACTTCTACTGTCTCCCACAGCATCTGGTAAGTCTCTAATGATTTACTCTCTGGTGCGTTACTACGTTGCACAACAGAAACGTATCCTCATCATTGTGCCTACTACATCATTGGTGGAGCAGATGTATTCTGACTTTGCTGACTATGGTTGGGATGTTGATGAGTATTGCCACAAAGTATATGGTGGTAAAGATAAAAATACTGACAGAGAAGTAGTCATTTCAACTTGGCAGTCTATCTATAAATTCCCCAAGAGATACTTTGATGACTTTGAATGTGTCATCGGTGACGAGGCACACCAGTTTAAGTCTAAGTCACTGACTGGCATCATGACAAAGTTACACCAGGCAAAGTATCGCTTTGGTTTTACA
>Ga0213858_10001009_pt1 | contig 13212 bp, 10 predicted proteins | sample PICome_FD_160122 | JGI IMG/M metagenome (GOLD analysis project Ga0213858, IMG submission 160122) | Coastal seawater microbial communities near Pivers Island, North Carolina, United States - PICO245 | ecosystem: Environmental > Aquatic > Marine > Coastal | place: USA: North Carolina | collected... | reverse complement strand
CTGAGAAGTGATTGTCATACAAGAAGTCATACTGAATATGATCATTCATCTGTTCCCAATCTTCAGGAGTAATGATATTCTTCAGAATCAGTTGAGTCTTCAACATATCACTGAACATTGAAGAGAATCTCTTTCTCATTCTTCCAACAAACTTGGAGAACTTGACTTCATCTCTCAAAATTTCAGAAGAACGACCGAGTGACATTCCACCACCTTCACCTTCGATTCTGGTCTCAGGTACATTCAGAGCTCTGTAGAGTTTTCTCTGGAAGTAGTTAATGTCAGTGATCTCACCAAGGTTTTGTCCACCAGGAAGTGTAGTGATCTCAGTGCCACGACCACCTTCACGTCTAGGAAGCCAAAAGTCTTCCATCATAGACATGAACTTCTTGTCATCCTTGATCTCACCAGTGTCGGCATTATATACCAGTTTGTTACGATATCTCATCATAACATCACGGAGATATTGTTCTGCCTTCATTTTAGGAAGGTTACCAACATCGATATAAAAGATACGACGTTCAGGTGCTCTTGAAAGACGATAGATAACAAGTGAATCCTCAATCATCATCAACTGATTGAGGGGTTTGATTGCTTTATGTAACCAAGAAAGAGTTGATCCCTTATTTCTGTCTACCAATCCAGAAGTACAATAGGTGACAGAATCTTTGGTCATTTTGATACCTTTCATTCCACCACCACCATAACTAGTAGCTTGTGAACCAGTACCAGTCCCCATATTACCAGGGGTGTAAATAAAGAACTCTTCAATCTCAGGGAAGTCATAACCAGTTCCTTCACTACTTGTGAACTGGTCTCTGGCAGTTGCAACACTGTCCTTTCCTTTTTTCTTCAATTGACGAACATACTTCATCTTAGAAGAATCAATGTATCTCAGTTCTTGGATACCAGCAGTTGGATTCTTCTGGTCAATGACCTTATTATAGTATAGTCTTCCGTCGATATACCAGTTACGGAAAATCTCATGAGCCTTTTTGTCGAAGTCAAGTAACTCAAGAATATACTTAAACTCTTCTCTAATTTTCTTTTTGATACCATCACTGGCATTCAGATTAGACAACTCAATCTGAACAGGACTATCATTGGTATCTGAAACAATTGCTTCGTTTACAATATCTTCGATTGCACTGTCACACTCAGGATAGAGTGCCATAGAACGATACCTACGAATAAGATCGTTCTCAGTCTTATATGTACCTTCAATATCTACATAAGAACCAAAAAACCCCGAACTGACATAGTGTTCAGAACCATCTTCGTTAGAAGGTGGAACTGGAGACACTACACCAGGCGGGGTCTTCTCGTTATCCTCAATAGAAAAACCAAATAATCTGGCCATTATGATTAATACTAGACTTCTGTCTAGTTATTTATCAACGAATCAATTCTTCTCCAACAGCACCAGTGTTAGATTCCAGAGAATCACCAATGGTGAAGTATTGAACACTGAAGGTTACAGTGAACTCTTCGGTTGCGTTGGTTGAATCATAACTCAGTGCAATTTCACTGATGTTGTTGGGCCAAATGTCATAGAACTTGTAGGTTCTCAGGACAGAATGTTCACCACCTGAGTTTGTGGTGGAGAACTTCTCTCTACCTCTACCAAGTTGTTGGACATATGCATCGGTCATATAAGAAGTTGGGTTGGTAACACCAGTGTTATCCTCCAACTTACTAAGTGCGTTAGACCACTTTTCAAACGCCGTTCTGAGTCTGAAGTCCTCATCATTGATGACTGTAACAGTCCAATCAGCGAATGTCTTATCACCAGCAACCTTCAGATTTCTACCTCTGAAAGGAACGTTAATAGCTGCAACGGTGGAAGCTGGAAGGTTGGCAGCCTTACAGAGGAACTTGAAAGTTCCATTCTCACCGTTTTCACCTGAGTTCCAAGCATCGGATACTGATGAAGGGAATGAAGGAATTGATACTTCAAACAGATTGGGGCGGGCTGCACCACCCGCCAATTTTGATTTAAATTGAGAAATGGTTCTTGCTTCAGCCATTTTTTTAGTACTCCTTTGTTAGATGGTTATTATTGTAATGATCAGCCACGACCAGCAACTTCAGAGAACTGAACACCAGTTCTTGTAGCGATGAATGTGAGTGTAACGAAGTTAATTGATTTAGTTGGCTTCAGGTAGATGTCTGCCCTAAACTCATTGTTATCAATTACATCAGGAGTATTGTTGGTTTCATCACAAACGATGAGGAAGTCATAAACTCCTCTCTTAGCTTGAACATCTCTTAGATAAGGTTCAACGATATTCACAAAGTTGGATCTTGTGTTACTATCGTTCAGTTCAAAGAGTTGTGCGTTTGCTGCTCCTTCCAGAGCCTGTTCAACTGTGAGGAACAGTCTTCTTACGTTAATTCTGTCGAATGCAGAAGCGTAACCAAGACCAGTCTTATCACCGAACAAGATGATTCCAGTACCTTTTTGATTGATAATGGAGTTGATTCTTGCAGGATACAACTGATCTCTCTGAGCCTTTGTTGGGTTGTAAGCCAACTTGATAGCGTTATTCAGAGTACCTCTTTGTTGTCCAGCTGGTGAGAACCAAGGATATGCAACCAGGTTAGTACGAGTCATCAGACCAGCAACGTCTCCGTTAGTTGGAATGTATCTGAACTCGTTATTGAATCTATCGTAAGTGTACTTGTAACCACTATCAAATACAGCGTATGATGAAGAAGTAAGTGGTGCGTAGTATCTCAGAAGGTTAGTTGTTGCAGTCGTCGAGTTAGTGACGTTAACAACATTTGCTCTGTGTGGTGAAATAGTTGCCACACAATCCTTTCTCGATTCTGCAATAGAGATAATCTTGTTAGCTTTAGCCTGTGATTGTGATTCATCGGCCATACCAGGACCCATGATGATATAATCAACTTCGATCTCGTCCTTATTGGAGAACAAGTTGTAAGCTGTATTAATATCACCCAGAGTTGCCAACATTCCACCGTTTGCGGAATAGTCAACACCACCACCAAACAGATAACTTACCGAACCAATTGAACTAAAGGTAACACCTTGAGCTTCTTGTCCCCAAAGACCAGCACCAGTGGTAATAGGAGTAAAATCGGAAGAGAATCCAGATGCCAGAGGTGAAGTTCCCCAGTATGAATCAGTTCCTTGTGAAGGGTTCTTACCAGCGTAAATGTAAGCTGAGTTGTCAGCAATAAAACTCTTATAATAACTCTTAGTTGGTGAATCACCATCAGCAGTTGCGTCAGATGCCTTGGAAAGATTTAAGAACTTCTCAAGAATATTACCCTGAATACCAGTTACTGAACCAGTATCATCAACAACTACAACGTGAATACCATCGTTCTTACCATTTCTCTGTGAAACATAGTTTCCAGTTAAAGGTCTTGGAGCGATTGACTTCCAGAAGACAGTCGAGTTGGTCAAACCAAGAGTTTGTTGATCGTACCAGTCAACGGCCGTTGTAGCTGATTGTGAAGTACCTGTGTTTATACCAGAGTTATTAACAAAGTTGATTGTGTCAGAAACTTGGAAAGAAGCAGCTTCATTACTTTGTTGATAAGTAACTGAGGTTTCAATACCACTACTTACTCTAGAAGTAATCTTAACGTCAATCGTACTAGCACCAGAAGAGGAAGTTGTAACACCAGTGATGATACCCTTCAGGTAACCAGTGTAGGTTGAAGTTGAACCAGCACCAGGAATAACAACACCATCCAGAGTTGCAGTAACACCGTAACCAACAATAGCACCAGCAGCACCAGGGTCAGTTGTATTGATTCCGATTGTTTGGTCAGACGCGTTATCGATAACACAAACTCTCAGGTTATCGGCCCACTTGCCAGGGTTCTTGGCTGCGTAGTTGAAGGTCTGATCAGTTGTGTGATTAGCTTGGTAGTCGTCGTAATTGTCAATTCTGAGTGTAGAAGTTGATGCTACACCAGCTCCTGCATTTGAATTATTGAGAGTGGATCCACCAACTCTCGCAACTTTCAGAACACCACCGTATGACAGGTAGGATGAAGCAGTCATCCAGTACTCATACTGCCTGTCAGTGGAAAGAGGCTTACCAAAAGTACTGATTAATTGTTGTTCAGTTGAAATATCAATCGCTTCGTTTACAGGTCCAATCTCAAAAGGACCAGCAATAGCACCGATATTATCGAGAACGTTATCAGCTCTCCCTACTGTTAAATCAACTTCTCTGACCAATAAGCCAGGAGATAATTGAGGAGTCGCCATTTTTTTCTCCGTGATCTCAGTTTATCTGAAAATATTTATGAATATGGGTCTTTTCAGTGGGGAAATATGACGTGATTACCAGTCTGGATAACTCCAGTCCACAAATGGATCTGTTTTCTTCTTATGTTCTCTAACTCTACTGATAGTACACTCTTTACACTCATAAGAATATGATGATGCCACTGGTCCTCTATCCTTTCTGGTCCTATAAAAACCTTCTATCAAGTTCTTTGTTTTGCCACAAGTTCTGCACTTCCTATCATTCAGAAGTAAGTGACCTAATTTAATCTGACCATCTAAGTCCATCAATAATTCCAGAGTTCCCAACCACCTGCAGTGTTACCATATTCATCCATCTGATGTGCATACCATCTGTCACCATCATCATCTACAAAGTTATCAGTACCTAAACCATCATCCATAAAACCGAATGGTGCCATATCTTGTTCAATCTGGTTCTTTTGTTCTTCATATAATCTCTTACGAACATCCTGGTCAGTCAATTCTTTGAAATAGTCTTGTGCAACCAACCAGGCATAGATGACCAAACACATTGCCAAGTCATCATTACAACCCTCTTCTGCTTCAAAAGAGTTGTGTTTCTGAATAAAAGTAGTCAATTCTGAAATAGTATCATAATCACAAAGGAGAAGTTTATCTTCCTCAATCAAAGTCTTCAGGTTAAATGAACCAACCTTCTTCACAGTCTTAGACATCTTGACACCTAATTGTGTCTTAGAACCTGAAAAACCTTGACCAACAATCTGACCTGCACGACCTCTCATTGAACACATCAACAGGTTCTGATACTCAAGGTCGTACTGAAGAATAGATGCCACCTGATCACCAACGTCATTAACCTCACATAAGATAAAAGCTTCGTTGAAATTCTTTGCTACCTCATAGATCACACTAGGAAACAACATTGGTTTTATAGTGTTGTCTCTATATTTTGCAACTACCTTGTGAGGAAATGATGTAATGTCAACCACCATGAATGCAGAGTAGTCATTACCAACACCTCTTGCAACGTCAACTGATATTACATAGTCATGATCTTTCTTTGGAGTTTCATATAAATCCAGTCCAGCATTTCTCTGGATAGGATTCTCATACACCATTGTCTTAAGTTTGGATGGTGCAATCAATGTGTCAACCGATCCTAAGAACTCACACTCAAACTCAACTTTGAACTGTTGTTCTGAAGTGTTCTTAATTGTCTGTTCTTTCCAGACTTCATCTCTACCAGGAACCTGAGACCAGTGAACATCAGTTGGTGTGTAATCGTTTTGACCTCTCTCCGCATCATGCCACATGCGGTAGAAGTGATTCATACCGTGTGGGGTAGAAACGATAATTACCTTCGTTGATTTACCAGACGTAATAGTAGGATAAACAGAGGCAAAGAACGAGTCAGCAACGTGATTTGGGACGAACGCGAACTCGTCGAGAAAGAGGATGTTAAATGACATACCTCGGACAGCACTTGCAGACGTAGAAGCTGCCAATATCTTACTGCCATTTTCTAACTCCAGTGATCCTTTGTTCCATGCTAGAATACCCTGTTGCATCCACTTTGGTAAGTTCTCGTAAGCAACCTGTAACCTACTGAGAAGTTCTCTTGCAGTTGATGCCTTGTTTGCTAGGATACCAATATTAACACTGTCGTTGAAAATTGCATAGTGTAATAGAAAAGATACCACAGTAGTAGACTTTCCAGTCTGTCTTGGCATCTTACAGATATTGAATCTTTTTTCGTGGAAGTTCCTTACCAGTTTCTCCTGGAAGTCATACATTTTAAAAGGTTGAAGACCATGGTCCAGAGTCACAATCTGGACATAGTTCTTTGCAAAATAAACAGGGTCTTCTTTACACTTAATATATTCTTCAATGTTCTCCTGAGTAAACTCAATAGCCGTATTGGCTTTCTTGAGATTAGGATTACCAAGATAAATGTCAGAGTTACTCATAAAAAATTAATCCTCAATAAATGTTACTCCACAACTTGCAGATTGCATAACACCTGTTGCTTCGACTGCAACAGCAAGTTTTGTTTGTGGTGGGAGTGCGATTCTTAAGTTATCTAGGTCAAAATGGTCAGGTGCTCCAGATGTAATATTGAAAATAGCGATTGGAGTTCCACCAGTAATTGTTGCGTCAGTTGTGGAATATGATGCAGCATTACCAATAGGAGTAAAGTCTAAATTATTTGTAGAATATTGTGGGTCAATATAAAGATAAAGAGTACAAGGGACTGATGCAGATGCTGTGGTTCCAGCAGTCAACCTTTTAATTAAAAGTTCTCTGGTATTGATTTTATTGTTTTCAATTAAATTACTTTTAATAGTGAGTAGATGATATTTTGTATTGGTAGTATTCATACTACCACTCTTTGCTCTAGTGGCAGCAATTGGATATGTTGTTGTATTAATAATACCTTCAATAGCACCCAACATAGATGCACCAGATACTGTTACACCAACACCAGTATTTCCGTTTAGTTCAGCTGCAACATAACCAAGTTTAAGTGATGGGTTGTCGAGGTGAACATCATTATGTCTATTGGTATAATGAATATGATGAATAGGCATCATATCACCAGTAGTTGGATTTTCAATAGCAAACCTCATTTCACCTGCACCCAACCAACGGAAGTTGATTTGATATACATTCAGTTTTGTTGGGTCTAATGTAACACCTGATGGGTTTGTAGTTCCACCAACACCTGTTAGAGTATCAAAATTCCAATCATCTTGATATATCCAGTTGGTTGAATTTGCAACACCTGCTTGTGCTGTTGTTGATGTTGCTACAAGTGTTCCAGAACTTGTTATAGAGAATGTTCCTGTTTTTGGTCCAACACTTGTGGATAAGAATTCAATATATCCATTTTGATAATCAGTAATCCAACCAGAAAAAGTATTTGTTCCAATACCTGTTGCATTTTGAGTTTCAGTTCCTGATGGAATAGTTACAGTAGTTGCAGTTCCAGCAAGAGTGACTGTTATGTCTTCTGATCCACTAGTAGGTGTTGTAACTTCAAATCTATGAATGTGTGCTTTACCACCATTCTCCCGCAGAATACCAAATCTTCCTTCGGTACTGTAACCAACTTGAAGTGCTTGTTCTTGTGCAAAAAATCCTGCTCTTTGTGTATATCCTTCGACACCACCAGAAAACTGTGCTGTAAATCTTCCAAGAGCACCTTGTCCTGGTCTATATCTTACTGCTCGTTTTGAACGAACAACACCATAACCATATGCACCAGTTCCTGTTGATGCAGTCATTAAAGTATTGGAAGTTGTTATACCAGTTCCAAAAGTATATCTCTCAAATTTATTAGAGTCTAATCCGTAGAGAGCATCAAGTTGAAATACTGGTGTGATTTGAGATACAATTTGTTCTCCAAAGGCACCACTACCACTTGCAGTTCCATTACATCCATCAATATTACCGTACCTATCGGCACAAATATAAACTTCAAATAAACTTCTTTCTTGGTTTAGATAATCTTGAGTAGTCTTATTCCACTGAGCCATAATTTATACCCAATCTAATTTTGCGGGATGATATCTCTTTACATCAGAAATTTTTACTTCTGGAGTTTTTTCAACTGGATAAATCCTTTGAACAATTGCTCCAGGGTATTCAGTTTGAAGTTGTTCTGCCAACTCTTGATTAGTTGGAAGTCTTACTGAGTTACCTTGTTCTAATCTAAGTCTGTAGATGCTACCCATCCACACGACATCTGCAAGGTATTGATAATTCTCTTGAACTTGTTGTTCAGGAGAACCACTATCAACATTCAGTGTTCCGTTGAAGTCACCATGAATAGTGACACTTTCTTTTAAAAATTCTTGAAAGCTTTTCATCAGCAGTTCCAGGCTCTAAGTGACTTATTGATTCTTGAATCAGGATCAGAAGCAGTCTTCTTACTAGTTAGTTTCTTTTTCATACCCTTCATTCTTGCACAGAACGAAGCTCTACGAGGATTACCAACTTTCTTTGAAGGAGCTTTCAGGTCAGAACCAGGGTTCTCTCTCTCATAAGACTTACGTCCTTTCTCATTCAAACCACCAGACTTGTTCTTACCCTCTTTACGAGTCCAGGCTGCACCCTCTTCAATTTCTGATTCCTCAACATGAAGAAGTTGTTCACCAGGTTGATATGGTGTCATATCATATCTCATTACATTACAACCAGGATAGATACCATCCAGAGCAGATTGAACTTCATCTCTGGTAGGTCTCTTAACTTCAGGGAAGAAGAGTTTCATCATCATATACTTACCTCTCCATGAGAATCCAACCAAATAGATGTTTCCAGTCTTGGAAGGAATTCTTACAGCTTCATCAATATTCTTCTGAGAACGAACCCAACTATCAGGAGTTTGGTCATGTTTTTCTTTGAACTCATCATGGAGTTCTCTAGGAGTCATATCATGATCTTCACAAATACTCCTCATCAGTTTATCGATAGAGTCATATGAAATATCATTCAGTTCAAGAAGTCTTTCTTCAAGTTCTTCTACTGCCTTTACATCTTCTTGAATTGATTCAACTTCTTCTTTCTTGACACAGTTTGGATATCTCTTACCAAACATGGTCTTCATACCCTTCTTCTCATAACCCTTCCAACACTTCTCATCAATAACCTCAACCTCAATACCAGCCTTTCTCATGGCATTGATTTGAATATCAGTCATCTCAGGAAGAGCCATAAACTCCTCACTCTTATTACCCCAGTTGGAAGCACCAACTTTACGACACTTCACAAGTGCACCAGAAGCATACGCAGAAGGCCAGACATCATAACGTGATTTTACTTTATGGTAACAAGCATCTTTCTTACCTGAACCCTTACCAGGTTTATCTTTTGCTTCTCCAACATAACTTGCAGCTGCATCCATATTATGCTCCGTATCCGTAATTTTTGCTTGCATCCAAGCTGGTAAATCTTTTTCTTTTTTACCCAATCCTTTTTTAAGTTTCTTGATATCTTTCTCAGCCTTGTTTAGTTGAGAGTGTGCCATTGAAACTTCATGATCCTTTTCTTCTTTTTTCATTTTCTTCTTAGGATCTGTAGAAACGTATGTTGGTTTTGCTGCACCCGTTTTCTGTTGTTGACCAGGATCAGCCTTCTTTTTCCTTCTCTGAGCAGAAAGTCTCTCTGCCTTGGTCATAGAAGCTCTCTTTGCCGAAGAGACACACTTAGGGGTTCCTTCACCAGGTTCATCACTTGCACAAGTTCCACCCGTTACAACATTAACCCAACCTTTCTTACCATCCTTTGATTTGGACTTACCAAACCAATCCCTAAGTCCCTCTTCGTTAATCATTTCAAACAGGAGTTTTTACTATTTATCACATGTATGTCGTCAACGCCCAACCCACTGTATTGTCTGCCTGATACGCTTCTTCATCCCAAGTGTATATGTAACCTGCTATACCTTGCTCGGTTGTTAAACCAGGTGCTGCACCGAGAGGTGATATCCACTCTGCTTCAATTGTGCTAATTGTCCAAGAATCATGAGGTTGTGGACCAATAAAGATGTCAGTAGAACCAACACCCATAGTAGCAACATCAGTCATATAGGTATGACCAACACAGGCAAAGTTGCCTCTGAAACCATCCATCGATGTTTGTTTCCAGTTGGTATCATCACCAGCGTGTGATTGGCAGAAAGCAATACCGACGTTTTCATCAGAGGCGTCATCGTCACTTACAACAACGACTTGAGTTACTATATTATTTTCATCCAATTGTGCAAAATAAGCCATTTTCTTTAGAATTTACTGAGTTTTCTTGAATCTTAGCATTAATACGCCATCGGAACCGTGTGGATATCTTAAGCCCTGAGGGACAGAACAGTTGAATTTTCTATTAGAAAAATAAGAGTTTCCACCATTTCCCCACGATGCGTGTCCAAATCCACCTGACCCTGGTAAGAATGGATTGGCAGAACCTCCACCACCTGCAAAGTATGTAATACCATCAGAGTTTGTATAGCAAACAGAGGTAGGAAGTCCCCATTCAACCGATCCTGCAGTTCCACCACTACCAAATACATCTCTATCATAAACACGGAAATAAGGAAAAGCTACTCCAGCATATCCACCACCACCACCTCGGTTATTGACACCAGGAAGACATCCCCCAGATCCTGGAAATCCTTGACCTGGACACCCAGCATATCCACCACCAGGTGTTCCAGTGGTTGGCAAAGGACTTCCGGCCCATCCACCACCACTTCCGCCAGCACCACCTGCCTTACCACCACCGTATGCAGTCAGTCCATTAAATGTACTATTACCACCATTTGCAACAGCACCAGCAGGTGCTGGACTACGAACAGCACCTGCTCCAATCGTAATTGGATATGATCCAGGAGTGAGTGTTGCACTGCCTACGAGAGCACCTCCTGCTCCAGCTCCAACGTATGCATTCGATGAACCTCCACCTGCTACAAGAACATATTCAGCAACAACATCAACGTTAGATATACAGAGAGTTCCAGAAGAAGTAAATAGTCTAACTTGATAGAGACCATCAGAAGGATTATATACTGTTCCTCCAGAGATGTTTGGTGTGATATCTGATGCACCACCTCCTATATCTACCCATTCACTACCATTATAAAATTTCCCCATACCATCAGAGGAATTGAAATACATATCACCAGCAGAGGCAGGTGAAGGGTTTGATGACCTTACAGGCATTCCTATTCTATCTGCCCTACCTTCAAAGTCATTTCCTGGTGAACTAGGTCCTACAAATACTCCCATTTTTTATATTACCTCTAAAAATAGTGTTAATTTATCCAATGTCTGTCCAAGCAGATCCATTATATAGTCTTATTTTGTTGACAGAAGTGTTGTAATACATATCTCCTGTTGCTGGAGATGATGGATTTGATGATGCTGTGGGAAGTTGAACGTGATTGGATTTAAGTTCAGTTGATGATCCGATGTAAATTGGTGGCATTAAGATACCTCTTGCAGTACAAACTTGTAAGTTTTACCGTTTCTCCTATTTATTAAGAATAGGTCATTTTCACCCTCCTGGATAGTGTAGTTGCCCCATGTCCCGTCTATATCGTTGACACTGCCATCATTGCTGAGGTTAAGGTCGTTGGTGTAGAGGTTGCGCCAGCGTAGTGAAGAGGTGCCTAGGTCGTAAGTGTTGTTGGCTGCAGGGCGGAAATGACCGCTGCCGTCAAACACAGCACGATCAGTACCGGCTTCACGGAAAATAATTCCGTTGCTGCCTCCAGAAATATACAGACTATTGTTGTGATGTTGAATCTTGGCATTATGATTGCCGGTCCAGTTACCGTTTGTGAGCCTAATATCACTATTACCACTGATTGTTACTGCTCCAGCACCACCAGAGAAGCTAATGTCACCAGAAGCAGTGTCAGCAGTGTCAGACCTTAAGAAACTTGCACCTTGAATACCATCAACAGTATCAGCATCCAACCCAGACCCGCTTCCATCAACTGTCTTAATAGCAGTTAAAATTTCTGAAGCAGTTTGATCAGCAGTTGCTCCAGACTCAATACCATCCAATTTAGAACCATCTGTTGCAACATCACGACCATCAACAGTTCCAGTTACACTGATATTTCCAGTAACGTCAATGCCATCTGTAAAGTCGTGGTTTCCAGTGGATGTAATTGGTCCATTACTTGCAACTGAAACTGAAGCGGTTCCATTACTAACTGATGTACTATCAATAGAACTCGTGGTTGCAGAAGTAATTCGACCCTTTGCATCAACAGTAATAGATGGAATAGCAGAACTAGAACCATAAGTTGCAGCAGTAACACCTGAGTTTGCTAAGGTTAGTGCTAGATCAACATCACCAGAACCATTAAAGGAAACGGAAGAAGCAGTTGCATCACCAGAAGCACTGAAATTACGAGCAGTCTCTAGTGTGGTTGCTGTATCAGCATTGCCAGTAATATCACCAACAAAACTAGTTGCAGTAACAACGCCAGTTATCGCTGCACCACCAGCAGAAACTTCAATACCACCAGTAGTAACTCTAACGCCAGTTCTTGCGGTAACAAGACCAACAGAATCTACATTACTTACATCTTCATAAGTCAGTGTTCCACCAATGGAAACATCACCACTTGCACTGATATCTGTGACAGTGATATTAGGAGAACCAGTTAAACCACCTGAGGTTCCAGTAATATTATCACTTGCAGTAATGTAAGTAGAACTATCAACACTACCGTCAGCCTTCAGGAACTGTGATGAGGTTCCATTAGATTTGACAAAAGATGATGCGGTTGCAATACCACTGACTTTAAGATTGCCAGTAGTATCAACATCACCAGTACCAGTAATATCATTAGAATTCAGAGTTAAATCTGCATCTAAATTTCCACCCAACGAATCGGTGTTTACCTTATAACTTTTCCATAATTCTCCACTCCACTGGTATGAAAACCCAGAAGCACTGTCTTCATGTATATCACCTACTGAAGGACTGTTTGGAAAACTTAACGCCATTTATACAAGGAGTTTTTTATATTTATACCTTGATAAGAGTTTTTACGATCTTAAAGACTGTTGAGGTTGCTGAAGATGGAGTTGCAAGAAGTCTGACATTTCCACTGTCAATATCGGAAGAGAATGTTGCTAATGAAGTTCCAGTATTCATAGTTCCATATTCAGTCATGTAAGTATCAGTTCCGTCATGAAGTACCTTGATAGTTGTTGTATGATATGAACTACCTCTTGTTATTTGGATATCATATGTAACTGATCTGTATGTTGATGCTGCAAAACTATCAACCGAATCCTCTGATGTCGAAGTCTTTGTTGAAGTAACAGACTCAACTGCACCTTGACTCAGTTCGACGTTACCTGTCAGATTACCAGTTACATTACCTGTAACATCACCCGTTAAGTCACCAACAAAACCACCAGTGGCAGTAGAAACACCAGAAA
>Ga0213858_10001008_pt1 | contig 13213 bp, 11 predicted proteins | sample PICome_FD_160122 | JGI IMG/M metagenome (GOLD analysis project Ga0213858, IMG submission 160122) | Coastal seawater microbial communities near Pivers Island, North Carolina, United States - PICO245 | ecosystem: Environmental > Aquatic > Marine > Coastal | place: USA: North Carolina | collected... | reverse complement strand
GTGCTAAGAGCCGGGGATGATTTGAGCCTTGCGATTGCGTCCCGCATTAAATCGACGGCCTTCATCCTGTTGAGCGATATTAGCCACAAAGCCACTGAGCAGGGCTTGATGGATCGCATCGTAAGCATCGTCGCCAGAGCGCGGCGTTTTAACTTTCATATTCATCTGACGGCAGGCCACAACTAACTGGCCGTGCACCTCGCGCCACTCTCTGATCTTCAGATACGACAGATACTCCCGCTGACACAGCTTTCGAAATTGGTTCTGGCTAAGCGCTTGGCGTTGCTCCTCAGTGTAGTGCCAAAGATTCAGCCAGCTGACAAAGTCAGAGCGCGGATGATTGAATCGAGCGTGCTGCTGATCCGCCTGCGCCCGCTTGTCTGCCGGTCGCTCTCGAGGATCTTGAACCGCCAAACCGCTGACAATCACCAGGATTTCGTCCAGACAATTGCGGGCTCGCGCGTCGATCAGAATACGAGCGAGCTTGGGGTCGATTGGTAAGCGCGCCATCGACCGACCAATTTTGGTGAGTCGCTGTTTGGGGTCAATCGCCGCTAGATCATTCAGCAGCCGGTAACCGTCACGGATCATCTTGGGATCGGGCGGATCGATAAAGGGAAACTGCCGGATATCGCCCAGTTTCAGCTCCATCATCCTGAGAATCACCGAAGCCAGATTAGTCCTCAGTATTTCTGCATCGGTAAATTCCGGGCGAACTAGAAAATCTTGCTCTGAATACAGCCGGATACAGACCCCGTCGGCAACACGCCCACAACGACCTTTACGTTGATTGGCACTGGCCTGCGAAATCGATTCGATCGGGAGCCTTTGCAAACCCGAACGATAGCTATAACGACTGACACGAGCCTCACCCGGATCGATGACATATCGAATGCCTGGAACCGTTAACGAGGTCTCGGCGACATTGGTTGCGAGCACAACCCGCATACCGGCGCCTGATTGACTGAACACACGATTCTGCTCGGCCTGACTGAGGCGGGCGTACAGCGGTAAGACTTGAATACGGTCATTGAAACGGATTTCCTTCGCACAATCGCGAATCTGGCGCTCGCCGGGCAGAAAGACGAGCACATCGCCGCGTGGCCCATAACGGCCGCTCTCAATATCAGCAACCACGTTAACAATTTGTCGTTGAGTATCGCGGTCTGATTCGTCAGTCGAGTCGAGATAGTGCACTTCAACCGGATAGGTTCGTCCCGATACTTCGATGATAGGGGCATCGTTGAAATGTGCTGCAAAGCGCTCGACATCGATGGTCGCCGAGGTAATCACCACCTTTAAGTCAGGGCGACGCGGTAACAGACGTTTCAGATAGCCTAGAATAAAGTCGATATTCAGGCTTCGCTCATGCGCCTCATCGATAATTAAGGTGTCATAGGCTTTCAGATCGCGGTCATGCGTTAATTCAGCCAGTAAGATCCCGTCGGTCATCAGTTTGACCGCGGTCGCATCGGTGACGTCGTCAGTAAATCGAACCTGATATCCGACTAGTGATCCAAGGTCAGTTTTCAGCTCCTCGGCAATGCGCGTTGCGACGGCGCGGGCGGCGAGTCGTCTTGGCTGGGTATGGCCGATTCGTGCATTCGCACCACGCCCGAGCTCGAGGCACATCTTTGGCAGTTGTGTGGTCTTTCCTGACCCCGTCTCGCCGGCAACGATCACCACCTGGTTGGCGGCAATCGCTCGCATGATTTCGTCCTTTCGAGCGGCTACCGGTAAGTCTGAGGGATAATCGATGGTGCTGGGGAGAGGGCGTAAGGCACGCTTTGAATCAGACTGTGTCACGCCCCCCCCATAATCGCCTTACGCTGCGGCTAAACTCTGTTGTGCCTCATCCCGCAATTCACGCCGCAGGATTTTGCCAACGTTGGTTTTGGGAAGGTCGTCTTTAAAAATAACCGTCTTGGGCACTTTGTAGCCGGTCACCTGCTCGCGCATAAACGAAATAATCGCCTCTTCAGACAATGCCTCATCGGTCTTAACTACATAGAGCACAATGCTCTCGCCGGTGGCCTCGCTCGGAATTCCGACAGCGGCACACTCGAGTACACCCGGGCAGCGCACACAAACGTCTTCCAACTCGTTTGGATAAACGTTGAAGCCCGACACAATGATCATGTCCTTGATGCGATCTACGATACGAAGATAGCCATCGGGCTGGATGACTGCGACATCGCCTGTTTTAAACCAACCCTGGGCATCGAGTACCTCCGCAGTTGCTTCAGGTCGTTGCCAATAACCCTGCATCACCTGAGGCCCTTTGATACAGAGTTCGCCCGACTCATCAAAGCCCAGTGACTCACCCTCAGCGCTGATCACCTTGACATCGGTGAGCGGTACGGGGATGCCAATGGTGCCAATCTGTCTCCCATTACCAGGGTTACTCGTCGCGGTCGGAGAAGTCTCGGTCAGCCCGTAGCCCTCGGACACTTCACACCCCGTCACCTCGTGCCAGCGCTCTGCCGCGGCATGAGTCAGCGCCATACCACCTGACAATGTGACAGCGAGCTTAGAAAAATTAAGCGCCTGAAAGCGTGAGTCGTTACAAAGGGCCACGAACAGCGTGTTCAGGCCACAAAAAACTGTAGGCTGGTATTTGTCGAAGCCTTCGACCACGGTCGCCAGATCCCGTGGGTTCGGAATAAACAGGGTATGCGCGCCTTTGAGGAGTGAGAACATTGACGCTGTAAAGGCGTAGATGTGGTACACGGGCAGCGGTTGCATAAACACCGCCCCCTCGCTTTCGATATTGTGTGTTTCAAAGAATCCATCGAGCTGCATGGCGTTGGCTACAAGATTGCCATGAGACAGCATGGCACCTTTCGCCAAGCCCGTTGTCCCGCCGGTGTACTGCAGCATAGCGATATCACCAAGACTGCGCGCAACCGAGGTATGAGGTTGTTTGGCTCCTCTGCGCAGCGCGTCGTTAAACTTAACCACATTGGGCAGAGAGACTTTAGGAACCATCTTTTTGACGTGCTTAACCACCGCGTTGATAAGAAACCGCTTTGGCTGCGGATGAAGATCGGCAATTTCGGTTAGCACGATTTGCTCTACAGGGGTTCGCTCGACCACGGCGGCAGCAGTTTCGGCGACATTCGCCTGTAATACCAGAATGCGTGCACCTGAATCGTTGAGCTGATGCTCAAGCTCGCGCTCGGTGTAAAGCGGATTGGTATTCACCACCACCATACCGGCGCGTAAGGTGCCAAGACAGGCGACGAGATACTGAATCAAGTTGGGCATCTGAATCGCCACCCGATCTCCCTCGGCCAAACCCGATTCGTGTTGCAACCAGCTGGCAAAGTTCCCGGACAAACGATCAAGCTCGCGATAGGACAAGGCTTGACCAAGGCTTGAGCAGGCAGGTGAGTCGCCATATTTCTCAAACGCTGATTCGAATAAAGCGATAATCGAGGGAAAGGCTTCTACATCAACATTCCATTCAATTTCTAATTTTTCGTAGCAGTCTGCCACTGCAGCTTTGATCTCTTCACGCATGAGTTTCTTTCCGAAGTTTTAGTTATGATGTGGCGTCCAAAAGCTTGATAGCCAGAAAGCGAGGCCTACGAATGCAAATCTCCAACACCCCCTTCGAAGCGCTCGCTGTCGGGGATGGTATCGAAGTTAGCCGGCTTGTAACAGCGCGTGACGTTGAGTTGTTTGCCGCGGTGTCGGGCGACCACAACCCGCTTCATCTCGACCCGGAATATGCCAAGCAAACTCAGTTTGGCGAGTGTATCGGCCACGGTATGCTCATCGGTGCCTTTTTGAGTGCCATCATTGGTCTAGAGTTCCCGGGACCCGGCACGGTCTACCTCGGCCAAACACTCGAATTCAGGTCACCGATCTTCCTCGGAGACACGCTCACATTTAATGTGAGTGTCAGCGAAAAGCACGCTAAGCGTTCCTGGGTCACTATGGCAGTCACAGTGAATAATCAAGACGGCAAGCTCGTCGCTCGCGGTGAATCTAGGGTTATCGCACCGACAGAGAGCGAAACGGTCACAATCGTGCCGCCACCCTCGGTCGAACTAGTCGATCATGATTCGCTCAAAGTCTCGGGAGACATGAACTGATTAGGATTCATGTAGAGCAGGGAAACAGTGATAGCAGGTTGAACCTGCGACGGCGTCATGGACACCATCAGCGCATTGATATCCGCACCATGTTGCGTGGGGCCCATTGCGGCCAGCAAATGAGTCTCTCCCACCCGTGCCTCTGCGTCAGTCGCCTGCAAGGTTCGCAGAGCGCCCTCTTCCTGCAGTGTCGTGACCAACTCGGTCAGCAGCGCGGCAACACTTTCACGGAAGGCAGAGAAGTTAAGATCGCCTCGGTACTCAGAGGTATCGAGCTTCATCAACAGCTGCACTGTCTGCTTGTCATCCAACTCGAGTTGGGTCACCGCCACCTCATCACCCCCCTCCAGCTGACGAAACAAGCGCTTAGAGACGGTTCTTGTCGCCTCTATGAACGCTTTGTGGAGCAAATTTACAGCCAGCCTTCCCAGCTGGTCGTTGGTCAAAGTGGAGTTTCCGGTTGGCATGTCACTACTCGTTTTGGTTCATTGTTAGCACCCTGCGACACGTCATTCATGCATGACAAGGCAAGCGGCGCATTGCTCTGGTACGAGAGCTTATCAGCATGATCAACCGAGGCAATCAAGATTGGCACTTTATGCCGGCGCCCGGGATTAATTTAGAGGGCGAAACCCCCGTTTCTGATACTTTCAATGATATTTACTATTCACCCGACGACGGTACAAGCGAAAGCGAGCACGTGTTTATTGACGGGAGCGATCTGGTCAAGCGCATTGTTTCCCTGAGCGCTGGGGAGACATTGACCCTGGTAGAACTAGGACTCGGAACGGGACTCAATTGTCTACTGACTGCCCAAGCATGGCTGCAACACCGCCCTCCGGGCACTCGCTTACGATACATCGCGATCGACGCCTTCCCGATGCGCAAGCCGATGCTACAAACTCTCAATGCGCGATGGACATCGCTGTCTGGACTTACCGAGACCCTGATCAAACGATGGCCAGCACCGCTGCCGGGTTGCCATCGTCGTACCGAGGTATTTCAGGATTTTTCTATCGACTTCTGGTGGGAAGATGCGGCCAGCGCACTCGGTGATCTCGCCTCGCATGGGCGTCGATGGGTGGACATCTGGTATCTGGATGGATTCTCACCAAAAACCAATGCTGCCATGTGGAGCGATGCGGTATTTGAGGCGATGCAACAGCTCTCACGCGATGACTCGGTCATCGCATCATTTACCGCCTCGGGCGATATCCGGCGTCGGCTCGACAACGCTGGATTCAGCATTTCAAAACGGCCCGGATTCGGACGCAAACGCGAATGCATCACCGGAAAGCTCAGGGAGGCAGGGCCGACCAAGCCTCAGACAACACCCTGGGATATCGCCCCTCCTGTCACAACCTCGCCACTCACAAGCTCGCCACAACAGATCGCGATCATAGGCGCCGGTATCGCGGGTGCGCAGGTGGCGCGACAGCTGGCTGAGCGGGGTTGTGAAGTTCGAGTTTTTGATGCGGCACGAGTAGCAACCGGAGCTTCATGCCAATCACAGGGTATTACCTACACTCGCGTCTCTCACAAATTTGGCAAGCTACCCGATTTCGCGGGACTGTCATTTGTTCATGCCGTCGATACCTATCAACAGCTCATTGACCAGGGGGAGCTTGAGGCTGACAAGCAAGTGCAACTCAACGGCTACCTGCAGTTAGTCAAAGGCGGTGAGCAACAGGCCAAGTTCGAAACCGTGCTGTCTGATCCCCAGGGGCATGCCACTCTACTCTCCAGCATGGAAGCGAGTGCAGAGGCAGGCGTTGAGATTGATCGATCAGCCGTATTTTTTCCGACAGGCGGCTGGCTCGATCTTCCCGAACTCTGTCAAACCCTACTCAAGCACAAGAACATAGCGGTAATCGAAAATACGGGGACCCTGACTCTCAAACCCTCTAGCGGGCAGTCTTGGCTACTGGTCGATTCTGAGCAGCGTGTCATTGCCCGAGAGTCACAGGTGGTATTGGCCACCGCTTACAACACGGACAAGCAAGTCGACCTAGACTGGCTGCCGTTGCAACCGATCCGAGGTCAAACATCACTGATTGGTGCATCTCAGAAAACCAATGCCATAACGATCCCCATCTGTCATGAGGGTTATATTACGCCTGCTCGAGATGGACAGCATTACATCGGCGCTAGCTATCACCCTAACAACGACAGACAGGACATCAGCGAAGCCGACCACCAACACAACACAGACCAGCTCCAGGCCGCCCTTGGTCATTTGTTCGATGAGACCGATGTAAGCGTTGCTGGCGGGTCCGCGGCGGTTCGCTGCGCCACCGCCGATTACCTACCGATCATTGGTTTTGCGCCTGTGCAAGATGAGTTCCGAGAGACATTCGCACCGCTGGCCCAGGACAGGAAAAAGCTCGTTGACGCCAACGCACCAGCCCACCCTGGCTTATGGCTGTGCTGCGGCTTTGGTTCACGGGGGCTGAGCGCGACGCCGATTGCCGCATCGCTTTTAGTCTCACAGATGTTCGGTGAGCCACCCCCGCTTCCACGCTATCTCCAGCAAGCGGTGTCACCCGCGCGCTTTCTGCAACGGGCACTGGTCAAGGGAAATAACTCATGACTCGCCTCTTAAGAATAGTTACAGGCTCACTGCTCCTGGCGATGACCTGCTCGCTCAGCGCGGCTGAGTTGATGAGTCATCGAGTCGTTGGACAGAAGGATTTTGACCGATCTAACTTCACCCAGGGGCTGACGATTCACGAGGGTAAGCTCTGGGTAAGTTCGGGGCTTTACGGTCAGTCGAAAGTCAGTCGTTACGACTGGCCAAGCATGAAGCTTGAGCGCAGTAAGCGCCTGCCCTCCCGGTTTTTCGCAGAGGGACTGAGTTTTGTCGATGGCAAGCTGCTGTTGTTGACCTGGCGATCAAAAGTCATCCTCGAGCTCAATCCAGATACCCTCGAGACGCTTCGCTTTTATCCTATTAAAACCGAGGGCTGGGGTATCACGAGTCATGACGGTGTGATCTGGATCAGCGACGGCAGTCATCGGCTTTGGTCCGGAAAAGTCGGGGAGCCCTTGAAGCCGATTGAAGTCACTATCAACGGAAGACCGATTGACCGACTTAACGAACTCGAGTGGATCAAGGGTGAAATCTGGGCGAATCGATGGCAGACCGATCAAATACTTCGAATCAATCCCACGACCGGTGTGATCAACAGTATAGTTGACCTATCAGGGCTGTTACCGCCAGATCTGCGTCGCTACGATACCGACGTATTAAATGGGATTGCCCACGACAGCAACACAAATCAGTTGTGGGTAACCGGCAAACGCTGGCCCAGACTTTTTAACATCGAGCCAATTAAGTGATGCTTGTTGGCTCCAGACAGGACGCTTTATGAACGCTGTATCCAACCCGGTGACGCATCCGGCATTCGAATTTTTACGTCGAGAAAATCTTGAGTCGCTCGGTATCTCGATCGAGGAATACCGTCATCGCGAGACAGGCGCTATTCACTTACATATGAATGCAGACTCTGACGAAAATGTCTTCATGGTAGCCCTGCGAACGGTACCTAAGGACTCCACGGGGGTGGCCCACATTCTCGAGCACACGGTTTTGTGTGGTAGCGAAAAATACCCGGTGCGCGATCCCTTTTTTATGATGTTGCGGCGCTCGCTCAACACCTTCATGAACGCCTTTACCAGTTCGGATTGGACCGCCTATCCGTTCGCAACCCAGAACCAAAAAGATTTCGATAATCTGCTGTCGGTATACCTCGATGCTGTCTTCTTCTCGCGCCTCGATCCGCTGGATTTTGCCCAGGAAGGCCATCGGGTGGAGTTGGAGAGCGATGATGCAGATGCTCCGCTGGTCTACAAGGGGGTCGTCTTCAATGAGATGAAGGGCGCCATGTCCTCGATCTCATCGGTACTGTGGGATCGGCTTTGCTTCGAACTGTTCCCGACCAACACTTATCACTACAACAGCGGTGGCGATCCAGAGGTCATTCCGGATCTCAGCTACGAGCAATTATTAGGCTTCTACAAGGGGCACTACCACCCCAGTAACTCGATCTTTTTGACCTTTGGTAACTTGCCAGCCGCGCAACATCACACAACCTTTCAAGACAATGTCTTGTCACGCTTTGAAGCCTCGGACCAGGTCATCAAGGTGGATCTCGAGAAGGCGTTCGCTGAACCGATCTCGGCAACCCACCACTATGCTCTCGAAGACGCTGACACCAGCAACAAAACCCATTTGATCATGGGTTGGAAATTGGGAGAAAGCGCCAATCTGGATGACATGCTAGAAGCGCAAGTTATCAGCTCTGTCTTAATGGAAAACAGCGCGTCACCACTCATGCAGTGGCTCGAATCCAACGACTTGGGTACAGCTCCGTCACCCCTATGTGGTCTCGAGGACTCGATGCGCGAGATGGTGTTTTGCTGCGGTATCGAAGGCAGCGAAGCCTCACATGCCGAGGCTTTCGAGAACAGTGTGCTGTCCGTCATCGAAAAGACCATTCAAGACGGCGTCGCCCATGACCGACTCACCGCTATCTTGCACCAAATCGAACTGCATCAACGCGAAGTCACAGGCGACGGTATGCCCTATGGGCTCAACTTGATGTTGAGAGCCCTTGGGGCTGCGACCCACTTCGGCGATGCGGTCGAGGCACTGGATCTCGACCCGGCGGTCAAACGACTACAAGCTAAATTGAACGAGGACGGCTATATCGAGAGTCGCATGCGCTCACTGCTGCTGGACAACCCGCATCGCGTCCGCTTGACGGTGGCACCTGATCCTTCACTCGATCAGACGCGAAAAGAGCGCGAGAAAGAGCGACTCAGCGACATGCGGTCCAAGATGGATGCCGATGAACTTGAACGAACCCGTTCTACTGCAGTAGCACTCGAAGCTCGCCAGCGTCAGACCGATGACCCCGGAGTTCTACCCAAAGTGGGTCTTGAGGATATTCCGAGTCAGACCAACACACCAAGCTTGCAACAGCGAAGTAGCGGCAAACACTCGCATAGCCTCGGCACCGCTGGCACCAACGGCTTGGTGTATCAGCAAATGGTGATGGCATTGCCAGCGCTCTCAACAGACGACACCAAGCAACTGCCTTTGATGGCGTCGCTGCTCACCGAGGTGGGCATCGGCGACTCATCGTTCCTCGATATTCAAGATCGACAGTCAGCGGTGGTCGGTTCTATCTCGGCCAGCATGTCAACGCGAGCGGCACGTGATGACGTCACTGACGTCAGCGGCCATTTCATCGTGTCATCAAAAGCACTGACCAATCGAATCGAAGCGCAAGCCGAGTTGATGGTCGATACGCTCACACAAGCTCGCTTTGATGAGGTTGATCGAATCAAGGACTTAGTGAGTCAGGCGCGTGCCAGACGCGATCAGAGTATTTCAGGTGCAGGTCACAGCTTAGCCATGACCGCCGCTTGCGCGGGGATGAGTCCCCTAGCAGCCATGATTAATGAGCAAAGCGGTCTGGCTGGCATCAGGGGTCTGCGCGACCTCGATGATGGGCTTAAAGACCGAGACCAACTGACTGCGACATCATCGGAGCTCAGTATGCTCCGAGACAAACTACTGAGTACCACACCCGAGATCCGCTTGTTATCGATTGCAGATGAGACGGCCATCGACTCGGCTGCTGACCAACTGGACCTCGCGACAAGCGCACTTTCAGAGCAGCCCGCGTCCACCCTCTGGCAGCCAAGCAATGCAACCGTACATCATAATCAGGTGTGGGCAGCCAATACCCAGGTGAGCTTTTGCGCGAAAGCCTACCCCACTGTCGCCAGCGGTCATCCCGATGCGCCGATACTCTCGGTTCTCGGAGCTTATCTTCGCAATGGCTTTTTGCACCGCGCCATCAGAGAACAGGGCGGCGCCTACGGTGGTGGCGCGAGCCACGACTCGAATGTCGGCGCGTTCCGCTTCTTTTCCTACCGCGACCCGAGAACCCTCGACACCTTCAGCGATTTTGACGCCTCAATTGAATGGGTATTGAGCGAACCAGCCAACTCAGATGCCCTAGAACAGGCAATCCTGAGTGTCATCTCGAGCTTGGATAAACCTGCCTCACCGGCAGGTGAGGTGAAGAAAGCGTTCTATGACCAGTTGTACGGTCGCACCGATGCGCATCGACAATCGGTACGCCAGGGCATTCTTAACACGAGTCATGATGACCTAGTCAGAGTGGCAAGTACCTATTTAACGCCCGAGCGCGGCGTGTCGGTATTGTTGACCGATGCGGGCACCGCTAAGAGTCAGCCAATCGCCGATCTAAATTGGCAATTTAACGACCTAACCTGATTCAGTCCGCAATCAGTTATCGGAGGTCGTGAGAATTACCCCACGGCCTTCGAACCGTGCCCACCAGTCAATGAAATACCTCTCGCTAATTCTGCGACTCCCCAGAGTCGGGTCGGCGAGCAGCAGGCGACCCGTAGCCCACGAGCCTGGATTAACCACCGTAAAGTGATTGCTATCGCGTCCAAAACTTAACCAGGCAATCACGGGCCGACGCTGCTGTTGAAGATCGGTTAGGTCTATTAACTTGGCCTCGATCACCACGCCGACACTGGCCGCAATCTTTACCAACTCCCGGATCGAGAAACCTTGGCGTATGTGGACGTCGGTTAATAAATTGAGATCGGCTGCACGTTGTCTCAGATCCGATAGAGAGATCTGATAATCCTCTGACGCCCCCATCAAAGCCGCGAGCGCAGCAAGACCACATTCACTGGCTGTGGCTTGTCTAACGACCTCCGATCTAATCAGCTTCAGCGGCTGTGACAGGGCCGGGGGCGGTATCGCGATTGCGATAACGAAAGCAAGCGTCGCCTTCACACCCAACCCCCAACCCAATCGGTCCGACATCAGCTACCCCGCTGCCACCAGATCACGGCCACAACAGTGCCGTAGAGCGCCACCATAGTAGCCGCCCAACCCATTAACCGATCATCATGACTCGCTGTCGCAAAGTAAGTTACCGCAATAGCCAGCCACGTCAGTGTCGGGACTATCAACTCCGACAGTACAGTACTTGCGCCAGCTGACTGAACTTCTGGGCCTGAATTGGACTGAGAGTCAGAGCCTTTAGAGGAAACCATCCCTGATTTCAGCATGGTTACTCCCACAAAGAGCTTGGGTCAGTGGCGATGAGATCGTCAGATGGCTTTTGACTACTCGTCGTTTTCATCATATTCATCCTCATCCTCCTCTGTGGCTGGGATATAGACCCCCCAAAAGTAGCTCTGAAGCGCAATATCGATCGTGGTAATCCCGACAATGATGGGCCACATCTGGCCTCTCAGGTCATGAATTGATTGCTCCGCAGAGAAATTAGGTGGCATTAAATGAAGTTGATTATCAACAGGTTCAGCTAACGCTGATTGGGATAGAACTCCGCCAAACAGCGCGGCGAGAACAACGCAGATTTCTTTTCTTTTCATACATAGACCCTCCATGGTCAGACATGCTGATAAAGCCATCAGCTGGTCGAGTATTTCAGGCCAAACGCCACTGAAACGCGAGATCAGAATCGTCTGCTGTTAGTTTTTGAAGGGAGTGATTTCAAAAAGGGCGATTTAGATGCCCCGAGTAACTAGGCTAGCGCTTCTCGAAGAACCTGCCCATAACCCGAGGTGCGCGGTGTCGCGTCAAGAACCCCCTTTTCAATCAGAATTCTGCGCAACGCTGGGAGCCGGTAACAGGGAACACCGGCCATAAAGTGATGCTCCATGTGGTAGTTCACGTTGTTAGGTGCCACGAGGAACCGTTGCCACCAAGGCGCGTCCACAGTCCGAGTATTTTGGCGGACATCGGGGTCAAAGAGATCGGGAACCACGGCATGCTCGCCAACCTGTCGCAACCTTACCACCCACATATAGCTGGTCAGCAATGTCCCCATCCAGAGAAACCAGGTCCAGCCAATACCCATCATCCAAAGCACCGCGGCAATACCAAGCTGAACCAATATCTGCTTAACCACGAGTAAGGTAGAGCCATGCGTCTCTCTACTGAGCCCACTAGCGGCGCCTGATAGCAACGCCGAAATCAATTTCATTCCGGTTTGCCCTGAGAGATCGCGCCACAGCTTCCGCCGCAGGCTAGCTCCCGATATTGGGTATGACCGATAGTTCGGCAAATCCGGGTCATCTCGAGTACCAGCAAGCCGGTGATGCGCTTGATGCCCTCTGGCGTAGGAATGTAGATCGCCCAAGGTCGGCAGAGCACACAACCATTGTCCAAGCCACAGGTTCAGTGCCCGCGTGCGGAACAAACTCCCATGACCGGCCTCGTGCATCAACACCGATAAGCTGAGCTGACGCCCGGGCAGTACCAGCCATACCAACAAAATGGTCAATGGATTGGTGTAAAACCCTGCGAGGGCTAACAATGCAAAGATAGACACCCAGGTCGTAATGACCATCGCGAGCGCGATCACATCGCTTCGGCGAAGCAACTCCTCGCGTTCTTGATTGGTTAATACGTCCGATGGTTTGAGCACTGTCATTGCCCCTGCTATTTTTTTCAGCAAGACGTTATATTAGCATCTCTCTTAACCGCTTAGGATGTGTTTTTCGCGCGTCACCCACTTCATGTCAGGCTCGACTAAGATACAAAAAACACCCAGAGCGGCATTACTCGAGTGCAGCGATGTCATGGAACATCGACGCAAGCGATGGGCATCGGGCGAGCCGGAACAGGCATGGCTTGGCGATTTGGATCGCGACATCGCTGCGCTATGTGACTACCTTCATATCCTCGATCACGATGGAGCTCCCAAGGTAAAGCAGCGATGGTCGAAGCTCCGCTCACAGTGGTACCCCGCGATAGTCTGGGTCAATCTGATCGACGCTCTGCAGCAAGAGTTCACCAGCAAACAACTAAAGAAATTGGCAGGACCGGTAGAGCGGCTATCGCACGGCTCACTAGAGAAAGTCGAACGTAGCTTGAGGAAAAAAGAGTGGGTGAGAACTCGACGATGGTGGTACGGCTTTACCGATTCTCTCGCAGACGATGTTGGCTATATCGAAGTCAGCGATGAACGCCTGAGCAAAGCCCACCATAGAATCATCAAAACTCGTGATCGAGCCCTGAAAAAAAGCGC
>Ga0213858_10001006_pt1 | contig 13218 bp, 10 predicted proteins | sample PICome_FD_160122 | JGI IMG/M metagenome (GOLD analysis project Ga0213858, IMG submission 160122) | Coastal seawater microbial communities near Pivers Island, North Carolina, United States - PICO245 | ecosystem: Environmental > Aquatic > Marine > Coastal | place: USA: North Carolina | collected... | reverse complement strand
GAGAGTAAGCCTCTTAAGGCCGTACTTGTGGGTCTTCGCGCTATGGCTTTGACCCTTATCGGTATCTTGCTTTTGAATCCTCAGATTAAGCAAAAAAGCACCACCATTGTTAAGCCAGAATTGACCATTTTGATGGATCAGAGTCAATCCATGGGTTTGAACAACAACCTTGACTTATTTTATCAACAATGGCAATCTGACGAGCGCTTAAATCAGGCCTTTCAAATTCATTGGTATGGTTTTGGTGCGGAATCTTTTCCTCTTGAAAATTTAAATTTTGACCAAACACAAACCAATATTGGTTCTGCGGTCTCTGTATTGGATCAATCGTTGTCATCGACTAAAGGTCCAATGATTGTGCTGACTGATGGGCAGCAGACCTTCGGGCCCGTATATCCTTATTATGTGCCGAATGCACGTAAACTATACCCGGTCATTGTGGGAGATACCGTTTGGCCACAGGATCTTTCCATTGAGCGTATTTCAGCCAATCCAGTGGTTCGAAAAGATCAGGCCTTTGAAGTTGAATTGCTCTTAAAAAATGTTGGCAGTAAAAAAGCCTTTGAAACTAAGCTCCAGGTCTACAAAAACGACCGTCTTATCAAATCCATGCCTGTGAGGTTTGAGCAGCAGCAAACCAGTAAGCTGGTGATTGCCGAGCTCAGCACTTTTGAAATAGGCCCTCAGAGCTTTCGTTGGACATTAGCGCCACTTGCCGATGAAAAAATGACGGGCAATAATTCAGCCGTTCTCAATGTCGAATGTCTTGAGGATCAGCGCAAGCTTTTATTGGTATATGAGCGGGCTCATCCAGACGTCGGAGCTATTTTTCGTGGGCTGAGTGCAGATCAGAATACGTCAGTTGTAAAAACCTCGCCAAATCAAGCCATAGATCAATTGAATGAGGTCGATGCGGTCATTCTGTTTGACCCCGACACTGCTTTTGATGCCTTAATGGGTCAAATCGCTGCTCAGAACATCAATACATGGATCATTGGCGGGCCCGGTACCCGATGGGATTTAATCCAAAAATACCAGCCCCTGATCCAAAAAGATGAAATAGGGGTGAGCGATGATGTCTTTTCACAGGCCGTTGAACCCTTTAGTCTATTTATAAACCCTTGGGACAAATGGGATCTTATGCCCCCTTTGCGCACAGACATAGGAGTTTTATCCATAGATGGACCCAAGCATGTGTTGCTCAAAAGCAGGTTTGCTGAATCTGTCGAATCAGGTGCCCAACTGGCTTTTTTTGAGGACGGAGAGACCCGTTGGGTCCTATGGGATGGTCTGGGTGTTTGGCGATGGCGCTTGGCCGCTTATCGCATTGAACAATCCCATACGCCTTTTGATGAATTCCTAGGTATTTTGGCAAAATACGTGAGTAAAAATAAGCCTCAAAAGACCTTGAATTTGGATTATAAAACCCTTTATCAGCAAAGGAGTACAGCCGAATTTCGCGCTCAGTATATCGATAAAACAGGGGCGCTGAATCTCAATTCTCGATTAGAACTTGTCATGAAGGATCGCGATAGCAATGGGTCAATTATTCGCCCCATGCTGCGCGATGGTAAGTCTTACCGAACAGGACTCAGTGATTTATCTCCTGGTGTTTACGACTTTAAAGTCAGGGTTTTAGACACTGATATTCAACGTAGTGGGCGTTTTGAGATCGCCCCGGATCAAAATGAAACAGGTGTTGGTTTTGCTAAAATAGAGCCCATGCGGACTTGGGCAGAATTCAATGGCGTTAAATTAAGACACTTAACCCAGATGAATCAATTTAAACAATGGCTTGTCCAGCAGGAGGAATTTAAGCCTCGGGTTAAGGTGGTTTATGAAAATCTCGACTTTATTCGATGGTATTACGCCCTAGCTTTATTAATTTTGTCAACATCGAGCGAGTGGTTCATTCGCAAATACAACGGATTGATTTAAAACCTTAATTATCATATTTATGGAAAAATTACCTAAGGCAGGAGTTCCGGCCATCACACTCATCATTTTTGCGGTCATTTTATTGGCCAAATCAGCCATAACCATCGGTTCTGGAGAGGCAGGGGTTTTATACAAAACTTTTGGAGGTGGTGTTGTTACAGATGAGCCGCCACTGGGTGAAGGATTTCATTTGGTCGCCCCATGGAATAAAGTCATTGTGTATGAAGTGCGTCAACAAGAGTTATTTGAAAAGATGAAAGTATTGTCGTCTAATGGACTCGAGATTCAGATTGACGCCTCGGCATGGTACAAGCCCATTACACCGGATTTAGGAAAATTGCATCAAGAAAAGGGCGAAAATTATCTTGAACGCATCATACAACCCGCCATTAGGAGTGCGGCCCGAAGTGTTGTCGGTCGATATACACCAGAACAACTTTATTCCTCTAAACGCGACGCCATTCAAGAGGAAATTTATGCCGAGACTAAAAAGATCTTGGACCGCCAATATGTTCAGCTCAATGAAGTTTTAGTGCGCGATGTCACGCTTCCAGCAACCATTAAAGACGCTATTGAGCGTAAGTTAAAGCAGGAGCAAGAGTCGCTTGAGTACGAGTTCAGATTGGTTACGGCCCAAAAGGAAGCTGAACGTCAAATCATTGAAGCTCAAGGTAAAGCGGACGCCAACCGTATTTTGAGTGCTTCGTTGACTGATAAAATTTTGAGTGATAAAGGGATTGAGGCAACCATTAAATTGTCTGAGTCGAACAATTCAAAAATCATTGTAATTGGTTCAGGGGAAGACGGACTGCCGCTAATCTTAGGCAATAACTAATAATGGGCTGGTTGAATTAAATGGCGAATATTCTCATCATACACGGGCCAAACCTAAACCTATTAGGGCAAAGAGAACCTGATATTTATGGGGTTGAGGGATTCGAACAGGCTTTGGCTACGCTGAGATCTGAATTCCCGCAGCACACCATAAATTATCAGCAGAGTAACATTGAAGGAGAATTAATCGATTGGTTGCACGAGTTCGGATTTAAGGCAGACGGTATTATACTCAATGCCGGAGCTTATACCCATACCTCAATCGGTATTGGAGATGCGGTGCGCGCTATAGAATCCCCAGTCATCGAAGTGCACATTTCCAATACTTTTGCTCGTGAACAATTCAGACATGAATCACACATCGCTCCTCATGCGGCAGGGGTGATCATAGGTTTTGGCATGCAGGGTTATCGCTTAGCCCTAAACTATTTTAAATAAAAAAATCCTCTCTTTCGAGAGGATTTTTTTTAGCATCAATATTACAGGTGAATGACTTCGTCGTAGGCCGCTGCTACGGCTTCCATGACGGCCTCACTCATGGTTGGGTGAGGGTGAATGGCCTTCAGCACCTCGTGTCCAGTAGTTTCGAGTTTTCGGGCCACTACGGCTTCGGCAATCATGTCCGTTACCCCTGCGCCAATCATATGGCAGCCAAGCCATTCGCCATATTTAGCATCGAATATGACCTTGACAAACCCGTCTTTAGCCCCAGATGCACTGGCTTTGCCACTGGCTGAAAATGGGAATTTCCCCACTTTGATCTCATAACCTTGTTCTTTGGCTTGCGCTTCAGTCAGTCCGACACTGGCAATCTCTGGATTGGTATAGGTACAACCTGGTATGTTTCCGTAATCGATTGGCTCGGCATGCATGCCGGCGATGTTTTCCACACAGGTGATGCCCTCGGCAGAAGCTACGTGAGCAAGCGCAGGTCCGGGGACGACATCCCCAATGGCATAATATCCTGGAATGTTAGTGCGGTAAAATTCGTCAACCATGATTTTACCTTTGTCGGTTACAATACCCACCTCCTCGAGGCCAATATTGTCGATGTTGGCAGCAATACCGACAGCAGAAAGAACCATATCTGCTGATAATTCTTCAGTGCCTTTTTTGGTTTTAATGGTGGCGACCACTCCTTTTCCGGAGGTATCCACGCTTTCCAAAGAGGCGTTAGTCATGACATTAATGCCACTTTTCTTGAATATTTTCTCAAATTGTTTTGACACCTCTTCATCCTCTAACGGCACCAAGTGAGGCAAGTACTCAACGATGGTGACCTCGGTCCCCATGCTGTTGTAGAAATTTGAAAATTCAACACCAATGGCGCCACTACCCACGACAATCAGTGACTTGGGTTGTTCTTTCAAGGTCATCGCTTCTCTGTATCCAATGACTTTTTTACCGTCTTGAGGTAAACTGGGCAATTCTCGTGAACGGGCACCAGTAGCGATAATGATATGATCGGCACTATAAGTCTGGCCGTCTACTTCTACTTTTTTACCTGGTTTTAAGGTTCCGTAACCATCGATGACTTCGATTTTGTTCTTCTTCATTAAAAACTGAACCCCTTTGCTCATGCCATCAGCCACAGAGCGACTCCTCTGGACCACTTTAGTGAAGTCTTTGTCAAATTCACTTACGTTTATTCCATAATCTTCGGCGTGCTTTATGTAGTCAAAGACTTGGGCGCTCTTAAGGAGCGCTTTCGTGGGAATACATCCCCAATTCAAACAGACGCCGCCAAGGTTTTCTTTCTCGACTACCGCAGTTTTAAGCCCTAACTGAGACGCTCGAATTGCCGTTACATATCCTCCTGGACCACTGCCAAGCACGATTACATCAAATGATTTCATTCTATGGTATAATTTGAGTTCAACGCAGGCAAATTTACAAAATAAAAAACCGGAATTAAGCCGGTTTTTTGTCAAAGGTGAGAGAAAGTGAATTCACACAATATCGTTGTCCTGTTTCAGTCGGTCCATCGGGAAAAACGTGCCCCAGATGACCGCCACAACCCTGACACAATATTTCGGTTCGGATCATCCCGTGGCTGGTGTCACGAACATAGGCAACACGCTCGGGTAAACTTTGATCAAAAGATGGCCAACCACAACCGCTATCAAATTTCGCACTGCTGTCGAATAATGCCACACCACAACCAGCACATTGATAGCTGCCCGGGGCATATTCACTGTTTAGACTTCCTGAAAAGGGTCGCTCAGTTCCTTTTTGGCGTAAAATTCTATATCGTTCTGGTCCCAATTCATTGAGCCACTGCTCGTCTGTTTTTTTGATTGCCACGTTTGTAATTTAAGATTATTTCGTCCTGATTTATTGCGACATTCAGCCGTCTTAATTCTGAGGAATGAATTTTAGTGCTGCACCATTAATGCAGTGCCTCATTCCCGTTGTTTCACGAGGGCCATCAGGGAAAACATGTCCCAGATGCCCACCACAGTTACTGCAGTGTTCCTCAGTTCTGGCATAACCCAAATCGTAATCTGTGCTGTAGGCAATTTTGCCATTTATGGGTCGATCAAAGCTGGGCCATCCTGAACCACTATCAAATTTAGCATTGGCATTAAAAAGAGGTGATCCGCATCCACCACAGTGATAAACGCCAGGACGATATTCTTTGTTTAATTTACTGCTGTTTGGTGGTTCAGTTGCCGCTTTGCGCAAAACTCGGTAGGCCATAGGGCTTAATTCTTTCTGCCAAATAGAATCTGCTTTCTCCACTGGAAAGTGCTCAATTTTTTGAGCTTTGGTATTGCATGAACTCATGATGACCCAGGCCATCAATACGGTGAATCTAAAGATATTCATATCAGTTGCCTAAAAATTCAAAGTTAATGGAGTTTTCAATTTCTTCCATGCTCAAATTGCTGTTTCCAAACTCTGCAGGCACTACTGCGATTCTGAATAATTGATTGTCTGTCCACTGATTGCCCAGAACATTGAGATTAAAGTTGCCGTCTAAGAAAAACTTGACATCAAAGTAGGTATGATTGAAGGTGTATAAAAAGGTTCCACCACCTTGATCAAAGTAAGTGGCAGGAAGCGGCGTCCAGATGTCCGCTCCGTCAAAAACCCCTTCGTGTCGGTAGACTAAAACTACGTCGCTCTCAAAAACCTCAATACTCAATGGCAGGGTAACTAATTGTTCGTAGTTGTTTGATTGATTCAAGTCGATGGACACTTCGATGACTTTACCCAAAATATTTATTCCTGGGTCGCCTGGAGGTCCTTCAGGGCCAACGCATGAGGCGCTCAATAAACCAACGGCCAATAATGAGATAAATAGTTGTTTCATAATAGTTGTTTTCCTTGTTGGTACAAAAGTTGGGCCAAACTCAATCAAGTCCTGATATCTTGGAGTTGCTGTGAAATAATTGGCTATCTTCGGTTCTAAACTAACGAATTCATCTAAATACCAGTTCTTGGAAGACTCTTTAATTAATGACTACAGGGGCAACAAGCGGTTGATCAAGGCTTGGGTGTTCTACGATTGGGCCAATTCTGCCTATAGTTTAGTGATCACTTCTGCAATTTTTCCAATTTTTTACGGCGCTGTTTTTCTGGCTGCAGAAACCGAAACGGTCTCCATATTTGGCGGTCAGATTAGGCCGACTCCCTTGATCAGTTACGTAACGGCATTAGCCTTTGTCGTGGTAGCTTTGTGTTCTCCCATACTGACTGGTGTTGCAGATTTTGTGGGCAATAAAAAGGCCTTTTTAAAATTCTATTGTTACTTGGGTTCTTTAGCCTGTATGGGTTTGTATTTTTTTGATTTGGCCCACATTTATTTCAGTCTTTTGTGTTATTTCCTGGGACTTGTGGGCTTTTGGGGAAGCATCGTCTTTTACAATTCTTATTTGCCAGATATCGCTTTTCCTGAACAGCAAGATGCGGTCAGTGCCCGTGGTTTTTCAATGGGCTACATTGGAAGTGTCCTATTGTTGATTGTGAATTTGGCCATGGTCATGAGTCCAGAGACCTTTGGTTTCGCCTCAGGTGGCGCAGGAAGCATGGAAGCCATGCGGTGGTCTTTTGTCATGGTTGGACTTTGGTGGATGGGATTCAGTCAGTACACCTTTTACGTCTTACCCAAGGGTGTGAGTCGAGGTCATAAAATTACACGGTCAGTCCTTTTTAATGGATATAATGAGTTGAAAAAGGTATATCGTGCACTGGGGGAGAACATTCGCCTTAAGCGATATCTTTCAGCCTTTTTTGTTTACAGTATGGCTGTTCAGACCATCATGCTTGTTGCCACGTATTTTGGCGAACAAGAAATTGCATGGCCAGATGAAGGATCGAAAACAACAGGTCTGATTGTCAGTATTTTAATCATTCAATTTTTGGCCATGATCGGTGCACAATTGACGGCAAAAGCATCACAAAGGTTTGGAAATTTAAATGTCTTAATTGGCATCAATGCCGTATGGGCCGTAATGGGGGTTTACGCTTATTTTATGCAAAGTCCTGTTCAATTTTATTTTGCTGCAGCCACTGTAGGTTTGGTGATGGGCGGCATTCAATCTCTGAGTCGATCTACCTATTCAAAGTATCTGCCGCGGACGGTTGATACCGCTTCTTACTTCAGTTTTTTTGACGTCGCCGAGAAGATCGGTATTGTAATAGGAATGCTTCTTTATGGTTTTATCGATCAAATTACTGGAAGCATGAGAAATTCCGTATTATTCCTCATTGTATTTTTTATTTCTGGTATCGGATTATTGCTTAGGGTTCCAAAGAAAATTAATCCGTGAATACACAATTTTTACTTAAGTTTGCGTTTAGTACTTATAGCAAATCTTACCCTATGAAAAAAAGTGTGGTGCGCGGTGTTTTAATGGCCGTTTTTAGCCTGTTTCTGTTCTCAGCTTGTGAAGACGAGCCTCTGACTGGAGATTTTGTGACCGATGAAGAAGCCAACGATACCAGTGAGTTTAGTGCCACCATTAACGGAGAGAGTTTTTCTGCCTCGACCACTACAGGTCAGCTCATTAATGGGGTTTTACTCTTAACCGGTACAGACAACTTTGGTAACATCATCTCAATGGTCATTACCAACATTGGAACCTGTACTTATGATTTGACACAAGAGATTAATCCAACCAGTTTCATTTTAGAAGCCCCTACCGAAGCCCCTTATGAGGTGCTTACGAGTCTAGGAGGTGCTGGCACGGCAGTAATCGAAACCTACGACCAGGACAATCAGTTGGTCAGTGGAACCTTCACCTTTACCGCCGTTCGTGAAATAAGTGATGGAGCAGGAGGTACCATTACAGAATCTGTAACGGTCACTAACGGGGTTTTCCATGATATTGCATTTACCTTGGTCGATGGCTCATTAGATCCGTTCGAATGCGATAGCGGTGGAGGCCAGGACCCAGGAGATGACCCGGGAGATTCGGGAATAACTGATCCAGAGAGCAGTTTCTTTGCTTTGGTGGACGGTGAAGAATTTATTGACCAAAGCTTTGTTGCTGAAATCTTGATGGTGGGTAGTGATGAGGTTGTAAAACTCACAGCGACTGCGCCGACGCTGGAGCGAATGGAGTTTTTTATTCCTATGGGCTTGGGCGTAGGAACTTTTGATTTCGAACCTATTTTCAATGGCTCGAACCTTACGGTGGCTTACACGGACAGTCAAGGAACCGAGGCTATGACCTCAATGGAGGGAAGCATTACGTTTGAAGAATTTGGTAACATAACTGGAAAGCTATCGGCGACTTTTGCGTTTACTGCGACTGACCCTGTAGGCATTAATGAAGGTGAGGTGTTGATCACAGAAGGTGCGTTAGTCATGGACTACCTTCCTGATGCCTCAATTGCGGAGAATACCCTCATGGCCGAGGTAGACGGAGTTTCGTTTGCCGCCACTTCGGTAGAGGTTTTACTCAATCCTAGCTATGACACGACCTATATTGAGTTGACGGGTATTGATGCGGAAAACAATCAATCCATTGCCTTGAGTTTTCCCATCGACATTACTCCAGGAACCTATGACTTGACCGATGCCATTACAAGCGGCGAGGAAAGTGTAGGCCTATTTAACCCAGATATTGAGAATGCCCAATTATTCTTTGCTACCCCCGGTGAATTAATCATCTCGAGTTATCAGTACTCGGATGGGGTTATTGAAGGTAGTTTTAGTTTTACCGCTATTGATCCCAACGGAGTTGCCATGGAGGAATATTCCATACAAATGGGTGTGTTTACGCTCACCATTCCGTAGTGTGCGTTTTTCGTTTAGGTCTAGAATGTAGATGTATTTAATACCCGGTTGTCCCGGGTATTTTTTTTAAATAAAAGATATGGCATAACTCTTGAACTATAAAGATGAGATGCCTGATTAATGAATGGATAGAATTTTTTAAAACATTGATAATCAGGGACTATAAATAAAATATAGATGGTTGCGCAGTTCTGCTGTGTGACATAATGACCGAGGAATTTAATATGTCGAAAGCGAAGCTCATCAATATAGACAGTTTGTCATTCAAAGATCTCGACCAGGATGCGGAGTTTATTCCATTGCTCAGTGCAGAGGATGAACAGGCCATGTCATCCGAGGAATTGCCCGAAACCTTACCCATTTTACCGCTGAAAAATACAGTATTGTTTCCGGGTGTAGTGATTCCGATCACTGCTGGTCGCGATAAGTCCATCAATTTAATAAATCAGACCAATCAAGGCAGTAAGGTCATCGGGGTTGTGGCTCAAAGAGAAGAGGCTCAGGAGAATCCGGAGTCAAAGGATATCCATCAAGTGGGTACTGTGGCCCGCATTCTTCGGGTTCTAAAAATGCCGGATGGAAATGTTACGGTGATTATACAGGGTAAAAAGCGTTTTGAAATTGATCAGGTGGTCACTACTGATCCATTTATGACGGCGACCATCAAGGAGGTTAAAGAATTACGGCCCGAGAAGACTGACGAAGAATTCAAGGCCATTATTGATTCCATTAAAGAATTGGCCATTGACATTATCAAAGACAGCCCTAATATTCCTTCAGATGCGGCTTTTGCGATAAAAAACATCGAGAGTAATTCGTTTTTGATCAATTTTGTTTGTTCGAATTTGAACATTGCAGTCCCTGAAAAACAGAATCTTCTGGAAATCAATAGTTTAAATCAGAGGGCATTGGAAACCCTTAAATACCTGAATGTTGAGTTGCAGAAACTGTCTCTAAAAATGGACATTCAGTCTAAAGTTGAGAGCGATATGTCTCAGCAGCAGCGGGAGTATTTTCTGCACCAACAAATGAAAACCATTCAGGAAGAGCTCGGAGGAACCTCTTCTGAGGCTGAAATCGAAGAAATGCGATCTGCCGGTAAGACCAAGAAATGGACTAAGGAGGTGCATGAGCATTTTGAGAAGGAACTGGGTAAGCTTCAGCGTATGAATCCTCAGGTCGCTGAATACAGCATTCAGAGAAATTATCTTGACTTGATGCTCGAATTGCCTTGGTCAGAATTTAGCCAGGATGTATTTGATCTTAAACGCGCTCAAAAGATATTGGATCGAGATCATTTTGGTTTGGATGAGGTAAAAAAACGCATTGTGGAGCATCTGGCCGTTTTAAAACTGCGTAACGATATGAAATCGCCCATATTGTGTCTATACGGCCCTCCTGGGGTTGGAAAAACCTCTTTGGGTAAATCAATAGCTGAGGCCTTGGGGAGAAAATATGTCCGCATGTCCTTAGGAGGGCTTCGCGATGAGGCTGAAATTCGAGGACATAGAAAAACTTATATCGGTGCCATGCCGGGTCGAATCATCCAAAACATCAAAAAGGCCGGTAAGGCCAACCCTGTGTTTGTTTTAGATGAAATTGATAAATTGACCTCAAGCCATCAGGGTGACCCTTCCTCAGCCATGCTTGAGGTTTTAGATCCTGAGCAGAACAATGCATTTTACGATAATTATTTGGAGTTGGGTTATGATTTGTCTCAAGTTATGTTTGTTGCGACCTCAAACAGTTTGAGTCACATCCAACCTGCTCTGTTGGATCGAATGGAAATTATTGAGGTTTCTGGTTATACCTTAGAAGAAAAGGTTGAAATCGCTCATCGCCATTTGTTGCCAAAACAATTGGCCGAACACGGCCTTAACTCGAGCCACTTAAAGATTCAAAAACGGCTATTGGCCTTCATTATTGAAGGATACACTCGAGAGAGTGGGGTCAGGGGCCTCGAAAAGAAAATCGCCAAAATGGTGCGCTATGCCGCTATGAATCTGGCCATGGATCAAGATTATGCCGTGGTGGTGGATCGTCAGGTGATCGAATCCGTGTTGGGTGCACCCAAGCTCGAGAGGGATAAATATGAAAACAATCAGGTGGCCGGAGTGGTCACTGGTTTGGCATGGACCCGTGTCGGCGGGGATATCCTGTTTATTGAATCTGCCATTTCCAGCGGAAAAGGACAATTGACCATGACGGGTAACCTGGGAACAGTTATGAAGGAATCCGCTACGATTGCTTTGGAATTTATTAAGTCAAATGCAGAGATTCTGGGCATCAACCCTGAGGTTTTTAAAACCCACAACATACACATTCACGTGCCTGAGGGGGCTACTCCAAAAGACGGCCCAAGTGCTGGAGTGACCATGCTCACTTCTCTAGTGTCCTTGTATACACAACGCAAAGTGAAAAAGAATTTAGCCATGACGGGCGAGATTACCCTCAGAGGAAAAGTTTTACCAGTAGGCGGGATAAAAGAAAAGATTTTAGCCGCAAAACGCGCCAAAATAAAAGAAATCATCCTGGCCAAAGGCAATGAAAAAGATATTCTGGAAATACCGGCTCATTATTTAAAAGGACTGACCTTTCATTATGTGCAAGACATGATGGAGGTAGTGGCCTTGGCAGTGACCCCTCAGCGTGTTAAAAGACCAAAAAAGCTTTGGGTCTAAACTGTGGGATTACTTTTATAAGGCACGAAAATAAAGTATCATTGTAGTCGTTAATCAATCGAGTACCAGGCATCACGAGTATATGAGATTGCGGCTGTTGACCATATTTATTTTTATCACCCCCATATTGAAGGCCCAAGTGGGTGGTTCAGCCACCTACCAGTTTTTAAATTTAGGCTCTAGTCCGCGTCAGGTTGCCTTGGGAGGAAAAACAATCACGAATTTCGATTATGATCCTACGCAGGCCTTATTCAATCCGGCAACCATCAATCCGGCGATGGACAACCAGCTCTCTGTAAATTTTAATAACTATGTCTCTGATATTTCCTACGGTACAGCCAGTTATGCCTATCTATGGGACCGCAGAACACAGGTATTTCACACGGGGGTTACCTACATTAATTACGGTAATTTTGCCGGTTATGACGCTTTAGGGCAACCCACAAACTCATTTTCAGGAGGAGAACTCGCCGTATCGGTCGGACATGCCAAAAACATTCCTTATACAGACTGGTATTTAGGCGCAAACCTCAAATTCATTTCTTCAACCCTTGAACAATACAATTCTACAGGGATTGCCTTGGATGTCGGTTTGCTTTACCGAAATGAACAAGAGGGATTTAATTTTGGCTTGGTGGCCCGTAATTTTGGTGCACAGCTCGATCCATATGACATTACCGCTGAAAAGCTTCCATTTGAATTGATTGCGGGTATTTCTCAAGATTTAGAAAACATTCCAGTTCGATGGCATTTGACGCTAGAGCATTTGGAGAATTGGCGTTTGGCCTTTGCCAATCCCAATCGCGATGAAATCGATTTAGAAGGAAATGCAACCAGTGAGAACATTAATTTTATCGATGAGATCATGCGTCACATGATTCTCGGGGTGGAACTTTTTCCCGATAAAGGATTTAATCTCAGGCTTGGTTACAGCTTCAGAAGAGGGGAAGAATTGCGCATAGTTGATCAACGCTCCTTTGCTGGTTTAAGTGCTGGGTTTGGAATAAAATTAAATAAATTGCGCTTTAGTTACGCTTACAGTCGCTTTAACAGCGCTGCAGCCACTAGCTTTTTTGGGCTCAACATGAATCTCCAATAATGAAACGCATTATCGTTACCATTGACGGTCACTCATCGACAGGCAAGAGTACGGTCGCCAGACAGCTCGCAGCCGAGCTGGGCTATGCCTATATAGACAGTGGGGCCATGTACAGAGCAGTAACGTTATTTGCGGTCCAAAAGGGTTTGATTGACTCTGGGGCTTTTGACCAGGAGGGTTTGATCCAGGAATTACCTCAGATGCAGATTAAATTTGCCTGGAAAAATGGGAGCAATAAGACTTTTCTGAATGATCTGGATGTCTCTGATTCCATTAGGACCATGGAAATTTCCGAGTTAGTTAGTCGAGTTGCGGCCATGCCTGAGGTCAGAGCGAAAATGGTCGAAATTCAACGCTCCTTTGGGTTGGAAAAGGGAGTGGTTATGGATGGGCGTGATATTGGATCGGTTGTTTTTCCA
>Ga0213858_10001005_pt1 | contig 13222 bp, 20 predicted proteins | sample PICome_FD_160122 | JGI IMG/M metagenome (GOLD analysis project Ga0213858, IMG submission 160122) | Coastal seawater microbial communities near Pivers Island, North Carolina, United States - PICO245 | ecosystem: Environmental > Aquatic > Marine > Coastal | place: USA: North Carolina | collected... | reverse complement strand
GGATCGCCAGCTTCTACAATCACCTTCTGCTCGGTAACGAACTCCTCAAACTTTTCGTTTAGCATATCTGACATTTGAGTTTACCTCGTAATTTCCGTATAATTAATCTAAGTTTATTTATAAATCAGAGTTTTCCGAGGAAATCCTCAAACACTCTGAGAGTTCTTGCTTCCATGTCTTGGCGCGTAGCACCATCCATGTAACGCTGGTATTTAGCAACTTCTCGTTCCTTTAAAATACCGTTGTCCCAGACCCACTCTTTGCCTTCCATGATTCCATTGACAAATGCATCAGGTGCTGATGGATCTGCAACGATATCTGCGGCAGTGGTTAGCATAAAGTCGTCGCGGACTACCGCAACATCCTCACGCTTTTCGATGCTTCCCATGCCACGAGAGGAAACACCTAACTGAACACCTTCGCCAAGTAAAGACTTAGCAATATTACCCATAGGGGTATCAAGGATCTGTGCCTTACCGATGAAGTTATTACCTTCAGAGCGGAGACTTGTGATTCTGTGTGATACTCTATCGAGGTTGATAGTAGGACCATCAGGATGTCCGAGTTCGCCTAGGGCACGCTTGGTTCTTACATACTCTTCGTTGTATCTCTCTACCTCGCGGTCGAGAACTTCAAAGGGGTACATGCGACCATTGCGATTCTTGATTGCACCTTGCAGAAAGACACCTTCAATATACAGAAGTTTTTTTCCGTCTCTCTCCTCAGTGAGGATTTGTACGTCTTCAATCGTTTCCGTTATCAGTTTCATCGGTAGTTTCTGTCTCGGTGGGTTCGTCAAAGAATGTATTCGCTACAACCTTTTTGTAATCTGCCATAGCATCAGATGCTTTAGCAAACAAAAGATCTTGAATAGCATCAATTGCACCAGCGCGATCATTGTCGTTAATTTTATTAACGATATCTGACTCGCTGGAGAATGGATTAACTTCAGTTTGTTCTGACATAATAATAATTCAGTATAATTTATTTATTACTTGGTGATGCTTTAGGCATAGCGCGTGCCTTTTTAATCTCTCTTTCCATTGATGCATCTTGCGCTTCTGCATCTCTTTCTGCGGCATCAATTGCTTTTTGGTCTTCAATTTCAGGAGCAAGTGCAGTATTTGCCTGAGTCATTTGATCCATAGCATTAGTTTCTGCAGGATCAAGTGCAAGACCAGATGCAATCTCGCTCTTTATTTGCTTATCAATCTCCTTGAATTCAACATCCTTTTGACCAAGGACGTGGCGGCGGATATGCTCCACAGAGAAATACTTACCAACGAATGGATCCATCTGAGTGACAGTCATCATTCTCTGGTTCATCATTTCAATCTCTTTGAGTTCATTGAAATGATTGTCGAAGAGATAGTCATACTGGATATGCTCTTTCATATCATCCCAATCTTCTGGGGAGATTACTCCCTTAAGAATGAGCTGGGTCTTGAGAATATCGTGGAAGAGTTCGCTAAATCTCTTACGTAGTCTTCCGATGAACTTTGTGAACTTAAGTTCGTCTCTAAGGACCTCAGTGGTTTTACCGAGGTTAAATCCTTTATTATCGTCGGTAAGTCTAGAAGGAGGAAGATTGAGAGAGTTATAGAGTTTCTTTTTAAAATACTCCACATCCTTGAGTTCGCCAAGGTTCTGTCCGCCAGGTAGGGTTGTGATCTCAGTACCACGTCCACCCTCTCTACGAGGCAACCAAAAATCCTCTAGCATACTCATATGCTTTTTGTCATCACGCATCTCACCAGTGTTTGCGTCATACACTAGTTTGTTGCGATAGCGACTCATAACATCGCGTAGGTATTGTTCTGCCTTTACCTTGGGTAGATTACCAACGTCAATGTAGAAAATTCTACGCTCTGGTGCGCGTGATAGTCTGTAGATAACAAGTGAATCTTCAATCATTCTTAATTGATTGAGAGACTTGATTGCCTTATGCAGGAAACCAAGAGTCATTCTTTTGTTGAGATCTTGCAGACCTGAGGGCACAAAGGTGACAGAATCTGTCGCCATCTTCACACCTTGTGAGAGCGACATATCACCTACTGGTCCCAGGACACCACCCTTGTAGAATCCTTTTGGATTGTAAAGATAATAATCAATAAACGTTCCGTATTCATACTCAAGCGCAGTGCCTTTGATTGCTGCACGAGCTAGAGCGTCTTTCGGTTTATTGTCAATTTTTTGACGGACCTTCTTGATCTTCATCGGATCAATATAACGAAGTTCCGTAATACCTTTCTTTGGATTATCTAGATCGATAACCTTGTGGTAGAATAATCTGCCATCGATATACCAAGTTCTAACAATCTCATGTGCGCGATTGTCAAAGTTCAACAGGCGTTTGATATATTCAAACTCATCGCGAATTCTTTTTCTTACTCCTGCACCAACCTGTAGGTTGTCGAGGTTTACCTCAACAGGAGAATCGTAAGCATCACTTACAATAAACTCGTTCACAACTTCGTCAACAGCACTATCCACCTCAGGGTGAATTGCCATATCACGATAACGACGGATCATCTCAAACTCATTGCGAGCTTGATTATCCGTATCTACATACGTTCCATAATACCCACCTGCCGCAACGGCGATGGGTTCATCAGCAGAAGGAGGGACAGGGGATTGTCCCCTCTGCCCCTCCTTTCTGTTAATCTGGAAGCCAAAAAGTTGACTCATGATTACCTATTCAATAGTTGAGCGTTCAACTATTTATCAGACTACAGTTCTGGCGCTAGCGGTGCCCTTGACGTGCTCCGAAGCTGCTGTTCCTGCGTTAGTCTTAGACGCGGTGAAGTATGAATACTGCCACTCAACTGTGAATTCTTCAATCTGATCGTTGCTATCATAAGCAAGATCAATTTGAGAGATGTTAGTTGGGAAGCAATGATGTAGTTCATAAGTTCTGATTGCAGAACCACCTTCTTTGTCGTCTTTCTCAAGTTGAGTGACAAACAGACTTGCCATGTATCCAGTATCTCCACCGTTAGGTAGGAATCTGGGAGCAGTGTTGCCTTCATGAGTGTTAAGTAGATTTGCCCACTCTTCAAAGAGACCACGGATTTCCATGTTCTTATCGTTGAAGAAGGTTGCAGACCATGTATCGAAGGTGCGATCACCAGCGATCTTAACAGTTCTACCACGGAAAGGAACTTCGATGACACCTAGGTTAGAACCTGGGAGTGCAGCAGACTTACAAAGAATGTTTGTAAGATCGGTTCCTAGAGCGTCTGATCCATCGCCCAAGTTGCTTGGGAATTTGATGTCAACCAGGAACATATTGGGCTTGACGCCCTGCCCAATAGTCTGGAGAAATTGACTTACGTTTGACGTTGCCATTGTTGTTTACCTCGTTATGTTTTATCTAGTATCGATCAACCTCTACCGATGACTTCCTCAAAGGAAACACCAGTTCTTGTAGCAGTCACAGTGACCGTTACAAAGTTAATTGAACGGGTGGGCTTGAGGTAGAGTTCGGCAACGAATTCGTTCCTGTCGATAACTTCAGGAGTGTTGTTTGAAGTATCACAAACAACTAGATAGTCAGTTAGACCTCTACGTGCTTGAACTTCGGAAAGATATCCACCAATTGCTGCAGCAAAGTTGGAACGAGTTACAGCATCGTTTTGCTCAAAGAGTACGCCTTCTGCAAGTCCTCTTGCTCTCTTCTCAACATTGAGGAAGAGACGGCGAACATTGATGCGGTCAAATGCGCTAGGTGAAGCAAGACCAGTCTTGTCTCCAAATAGTACAGGACCAGAACCAGGGAATGCAACAATAGGATTGACTCTGTTGGTGTAAAGGTCGTCTCTCGCTGCCTTGTTAGGATTGAAAGCGAGCTTCACAACGTTCTGTAGACCACCACGGTTGGTGCCTGCAGGCGAGAACCAATCATCTAGGATTGCGGAAGTTGATACACAGAGACCAGCAACATCACCGTTGCAACCGACATAACGATACTTATCGTTGAAACGGTCATAGGTGTACTTAACACCACTGTCTAAGACAACATAGGAAGAAGATCCAATGTTAGCAAAGAAGTCTAAGGTGTTTTCTAGTTGCTGAGATTCGGTGAGAGCAGAACCACCAGAGGTTGCTACTTGAGCGCCAGTCCATGGGGAAAGGAATGCAACACAATCTTTTCTGCCATTAGCAACAGCAGCAACCGATTGTGCCTTAGCGATGGTGTCATTCTCGTCAGCACCGTCGCCACCCATGAGGATGAAATCTACCTCAGTTGCCTCGGTATCGAGGAACATATCATATGCAGCACCGATCTCACCAGCAGTATATGCATAGTCATCAGTACCACCAGATAGCGCACCACCTGCAGTAGGTAGGATTCTTGCAAGTGCTAGTGGGGAAGCAGCAGTAGCACCATAGGATGCAGATGAAGCACCAGCATCTTCTCCAGCAGTTGTTTGCTCAGCAGCACCAAGTGCAGCACCAGCATAGATTCTGCCAGAATACTCATTAACATAATCCTTCCAGTAGGTGTTAGCACCTTCTGGTGATTTGCCATCGAGTAGTTTTGAGAGATAAGTCATTCTCTCAACAACAGTATTGTTCGCTTCGTCAATAACAGCAACGTGTACTTCATCGTGTGAGAGATGACGCTCAGCAGCGAAAGCAGACGTTCCAGGACGTGGAGCGATTGACTTGTATGTTAGACCAGTTGTACCGATAGTTCTTGCATTCCACATAGAAGCGGTGTATGCAGTTGCAGTCTCACCACCAGCAGGGGTAGGAGCAGCAGAACCTTGGATAACTGTGATTGTGTTTGCGTCGATAACTTCGTAAACTTCGTGTCCGACTGCAGCTCCGTCAGTGTATGTACCACCAACTGATAGACCGTGACCAGTGGAAACGACTCTGTAATCGGGTCCTCTGTCTACGATAACAACGCGAAGGTTGTTTCCTTCAGCGCCAGCGTAGCGAGCAGCGAACTTCTCTGCAGTTACTCCAGATTCAAATGCTTCCTTAGAACCGATGAGAACACCAGAACCAGATGCGGTAGCATTCAGAACTGCAGTAGCAGCACGAACGACTGCGAGTTGTCCACCGTAGCGAAGGAACTCAGCAGCAACCAACCAATCGCCAGCATTCGCCTCAGCTGGTGATCCGAAAGTATCGATCAGTTCTCTTTGAGAACCAATTTTTGTAATTTTGCCTACAGGTCCAGTGCTGAAAGATGAAGCAATAGCACCGACAACAGCCTGTGCTCCTACAACTACAGCATTGGATAAATCACTTTCTCTAATAACAACACCAGGCGAGACTTGACTTGCCATGTTTTTACCTCTTAGATATCAAATTTATCTAAATCTATTTAGATTTTTGAATGCTTCAGAGGTGGTGAACAATGCATGAACTACCAATCTGGATATCCCCAATCAGCAAATGGATCTCTCTTTTTCCTAGACTCCATCACCCTTTTGACAGTGCAATCTTTGCATTCATATGCATACGCTGACGGATGACCTTTTTTAGTTTTCCTTGTCAAATAAAATTCAGAGATCAAATCTTTTTTCTCACCACAGGACCTGCATACTCTTTCCCTAAAGAGTAAGTGTTCTAATGAAAACTGATCCCCAATGTCCATTAGTAGTTCCACATATACCCAACTTCTTCTTGCTTATCTCCGTACTCCCACAGAGAACCATCTCCGTCAATAAAGGTGTCGTCACCCATACCATCGTCAATAAACCCAAAAGGAGCCATGTCCTGCTCAATTTGATTTCTTTGTTCATCATAGATTCTCCTTCTAACATCTTGATCAGTCATCTCTTTAAAGTATTCTTGCATGACCAACCACGCAAACAATACCATGCACATCACAAGGTCATCATGATATCCTTCGTCTGCTTCCCACGCTTGCTTCTTCTGTACAAATGTAGTTAGCTCTTGGAAGATCTGGAAATCATTGAACAACAATTTATCTTCTTCAATAATTGCTTTAAGGTTAGCGCAACCAATCTTCTTCACGGTCACACTCATCTTGACACCTAGTTGTGTCTTTGTTCCCGAAAATCCTTGACCGACCACTTGTCCTGCTCTACCGCGCATTGCACACATGAGTACGTTAGGATATTCAAGATCGTAATTAAGAGTGGCAGCAATAGAATCGCCAATGTCATTTACCTCAACTAATACGTATGGATTATTATATTCTTTGCAAACCTGAAAAATTACTGAGGGAAACAGTACAGGTTTAATCTCATTATTTCTGTACTTTGCAACGATCCTATACGGCATCGTGGTGATATCAAACACGAGGAAAGCACTGTAGTCGCCACCGATACCTCTGGCAACGTCAACAGTAATAATATATTCGTGATCCTTTTGCACTCTCTCATAGATGTCAAGTCCAGCATTGCTCTTAATAGGATCTGCAAATGGAATAGTTTGTAGTTTTGCTGGACTGATTAGAGTGTCAGCAGATCCAAGGAAGTCGCATTCAAATTCCTGTGCGAACTGTCTTGGAGATGTGTTTTTAATTGTTTCTTCTTTCCACTTAGAATCCCTTCCTGGGACCTGCGACCAGTGTACTTCATTAGTAACATAATCATTTTTACCACGCCTTGCATCCTCCCACATCTTGTAGAAGTGATTCATGCCGTTAGGCGTGGAGATGATAATTACCTTCGTTGATTTACCAGACGTAATAGTAGGATAAACAGAGGCAAAGAATTGCTCTGCAACATGGTTTGGAACGAACGCAAATTCGTCGAGGAAGAGGATATTGAACGACATGCCTCGGACAGCACTTGCAGATGTAGAAGCAGCCAGAATCTTTGATCCATTTTCAAGTTCGACATTACCTTTGTTCCATACTAAGATACCATGCTGCATCCACTTAGGTAGATTTTCGTATGCAAGTTGTAATCTACCTAAAAGCTCCCTGGCGGTACTTGCCTTGTTAGCAAGAATACCAATGTTGACGCTATCATAAAAAATAGCGTAGTATAATAGGTAAGCAACAACAGTAGTTGACTTTCCAGTTTGTCTTGGGAGTTTTGCAATGTTGAATCTATTGTTGTGAAAGTCTGAAAGAATCTCTTTCTGAAAATCATACATCTTGAACGGCACCAAACCCTCATCCAATGAGATGATCTGGATATAGTTCATTGCAAAATAGATTGGATCATTCTTGCATTTGATCCACTCGTTAATCTGCTCTTGAGTGAATTGTATTGGTGTACCCGCCTTCTTTAGATTCGGGTTGCCAAGATATACATCATTACTAGACACAATAAAACACTAGTTCACCACTAGTATTTAGAGATCAAGATCTCCCATCTCTTTCAGGGAATCTTTTCTACCTTTGATCATACCGTCAATATATCCAGCACGATACTCCCAGGTATCTCCACCAACCTCACCTTTTTTGGGGTTGATGCATTGATGATTGCCTAGTTTATTACAAACCAGACCTGCAAGATCTAACTCGCTGTCTTTTGTCTGAGCACCTGTGCCCCTCCAAACATGTTGTCCATTAATCCAAGTTGCTCCGCACTTCTCGCATTCTTTCCTTTCTAATTTTAGATCAGAAAAACCTTGATCAGGATCGGTCATACTTTTTTCTCTCCTTAATTACTTTATTGTACTCAGGTAGGTCTTTAATAAGTTGTTGTTCCAACTTACGACGCATGAGATACATCCTAAAACGAACCCACGCATAACGCAACTGAAGATCTAGGTATGCAAATAATCGCATCGTTTCTTCTGGTCCTGCATATGCTATGCAAAGGAGAACTACTGCGACTACTAGGTAGAGACCCAACATATGTTACACTCAGCTACAATCGTATTATATCGTATGTAGGAAAAAATAGTGTAAAAATATATTAAGATTTTATCTGTCTGTATCTAGTTCTGTAAACGAATAGTCCGCAAGCATTGCAAACAGTTGGTGTTTCATGTATTTCAGGTATTCTTGTTCTTCTGGTGGACGCCTAGGAGAACCAGGCCATGTTTCAATTCCGTAACAAATATGGTTATAAAGCATACGGACATCCTGAACAGTCAGGCATAACTCAAAGTCATAATCTTCTGGGTCATGCGAGTGTTCCATGTTCTCTCCTTATCTCCCTTAGTTCTTCAAAATCTTTTTTCTTTGTACCACCGTCATATTCCCAAGCATACCCTTCGGTAATCATTTGCTCGTTCAACGATAGTTCTGCATCTCCAATATATAACCAACCAAGAAGGCGACCGTACTTACCCATACCGCCAACCAGCTCAGTGCGAATAGTGAGTTCATCATCTCCACAGATAGCACCCTCCAACTTATCTTTCATCCAGTTGGTTGCGTCGATACCTAATGCTTTCTCTTCGAGATCTCTAGTGCGTTTCTCTGGCGTGTCCACACCAGCAATTCTAACTCTCTCTTTTTTATAAAGGTCAAAACCGAGATCAATTGTGACATCGATGGTATCTCCGTCCAACACTTTATCTATCGATACCACGCGAAAGTTGTAACAACTCTTACGACTCGGGGGTGTCATCTTGCCCATGAGATTCTCTCTCGTCAATTCCTAGTATATAGGAGACGACATAAAAAACCCCCGCTAGGAGCAGGATGATCGAGAAGATCACACTCCAAACGGGGTCATTAATATCATTCAGGGGGCGGAGGAGGAGGTTCATGACGACTAAAAGGTTCCCAATGTTCCCATCCATATTTATGGACAAGATGCATACCGATAATGGGAACAAACACAAGAAAGAACCCCATGACACCTAGGCACCATGGAGTTTGCATTGTAGCTCTCACAAACAATTGAACATTATGTATCATGCTGGATAATCCCAATTAGTTATTCTTTCTGTCTTATGTTGTGGACCCCATCCACCAACGTAGATATAAGGTACAGTACGAATAGGACAACTATCACCAGTACATAGGAGATCGTCTACGATTCTCCATGACTCCATAACTTCTTCTGCATGAACAAAGTGAGATTGATCCCCGTTGATAATGTCATATAGAAGTTTTTCATATCCATCTATTGCTCTGTCCTGTGGATAGTCGTGGGTGAGTGTTGCCAACTCCAGGTCGTCATTGAGCCCAGGTGACTTAATGTCCATACGAATATCCAGATGAGGGTTAGGCTGTAAGCGCATGACAATGCGGTCGTTAACTTCTCCTTCATATAATTTTAGCGGTGGTGCTTTGAGTTTAATAACTACTTCTACACATTGATATGGTAGTTTTTTGCCTGTCATGACGTTAAAAGGAACTCCTTCCCAACGCCAGTTATCGACGAAAAGAGTACCAGCGAAATAGGTAGGAGTGTGGCTCCTAGAATCAACGCCCTCTTCATTACGGTAGCCATCGTATTGTCCTAAGATAAGATTTGTTCCGAGTCTAGTTGCAGCTAAGACTTTTGTCTTCTCTCGTCTGACTTCTTTTGCTGACATTCGGCAGGGTGCTTCCATAGCAAGGAGCGACAGAACCTGCAGGACATGGTTTTGAAGCATGTCGCGAACTGCTCCAGCAGTTTCATAATATTGAGCACGTCCTTCACACCCAATGGTTTCGGTAGCATAGATTTGGACCTCTTCTATGTAATTGCGGTTCCAAAGTGGTTCCAGCAAAATATTACTAAACCTAGTAGCAAGTATGTTATTAACAGTATCTTTGCCGAGATAATGGTCAATGCGATAAACTTGTTTTTCGCGTAGATGTCGCTCAACCACAGACTGTAAATGATCAGCAGATTTAAAATCGTGCCCAAAGGGTTTCTCCACAACCACACGGGATCTTTCGGGGTCGTCGAGCTTTCCTGCTTCTTTGAGATTGATGATAGCATTCTCATAGCGTTCTGGCGGTACGGATAAGAAATACGTATTATCGTGAAGATAATTTGGTAGATGGGAGAGAGTATCGATATTGTCTAGATCTGCCGAGACATAATCTAGATGATGTAAGAACTCTTCTGGATATTCTCCAAGAGATTCTTTCCATACTTGTACACTAGGATCTCTCCTAGAACATCCAGTAATTAAAAAGTTGTGTGGGAGAAGTTTTTTCTCCCACAGTTTGTGTAATGCTGGGATTAGTTTCTTCTTGCACAGATCTCCTGTAGCGCCAAAGATAACAATTCCCTTAGTGAGCTGTTCCGTTTCCATCGTAGTCGTCTGATTCGTAGTAATTATTTTCACCTTTTCGGTTCCCGAAATAGATGGTGGCACATACAAAAGGTAGTGCTCCCCAAAGTAAGACATCAGCGAACGTCATGACCACCAAACATAGCACGCATACCGTTTAAGACTTTGTTTGCGAATCGTCCCAGTCTTCTGGACTCAAATCTTGAGAAGAGAGCAGTAGTAATAACAGGGGCTGGAATACCGAGATCCACAGCACTGTGAACAGTCCAACGACCCTCACCAGAGTCTGATACTCCCCCATCGAACTTGCTAAGTTCTCTATCGCTGCGTAGTACAGTAGCGGTAAGATCAAGTAACCAAGAACCAACCACACTGCCACGACGCCATAACTCAGCCACTTCAGCAACGTCAATGTCATAGCAATAATCTTCTGGACAATCCATTGGAGCGACCTCAGCATCTCCTTCCTTGACATATTTGGCACCTGCGTTCGCTTCGTGTAAAATATTGAACCCTTCGGCATATGCTTGCATCATGCCGTATTCAACACCGTTGTGTACCATCTTTACAAAATGACCTGCGCCAGGTCCTCCACAACGCAACCAACCTCGTTCAGCGGGTGAGACCCAGCTTCCGTCATCGGTCCTGGGAGCACCATCGATGCCTGGGCTGAGTGCGTCAAAGATAGGACGGCAGACGGATACTGCATGATCTGCACCACCAACCATAAGACAATATCCACGCTCCAAACCGTAAACACCACCACTAGTGCCACAGTCAAGATATTGGATGCCCAACTTAGACAACCTTTCTGCCCTGCGTCGAGAGTCCTTAAAATTGGAATTGCCATGATCAATAATAATATCGCCTTCCACACAAAATTGTAATAACTCATTGAGTGTGTCCTCTACGGTTTCTGCTGGTACTACCATCATAAAAACACCTGGGACATCTCCAGTTAAAGATGTTCCAGCATGTACTACTTGAACAAGGCTTTCCAAAGAAGTGGTACATCCACTGATATAACCCTCTTCATATTGTTTACAAGCTTTTTCATAGTTGTTTCTAAATCCATGTACTTCATGTCCTGCTGCAATAAGACGACGGGACATACCTTCGCCCATACGTCCTAGTCCAATCATTCCTACTTTCATTTAATCTTCTCCATTGCTAATTCTAGTTCCCTAGCGTGTGTAAGTTCGTCATTCAAGATCTCAAGGATCTTGTCATCGTGTCCATTAAAGGCAAGAAACTTAGCGTAAGTTTCTGCCGCATGAATTTCTACTTCGTAAGACATATGGTATGCAGAGCGAGGAGCCACCCAGTAATAAACCACATTGACCCAATAATAGATAAGGACGAGGTGCTTGGCGATAAAGCGATCGATAAAATAAGCATTACCGCCCCTACTCTCCATATACTCCAGATGCTCTGTTTCATTGACTGATTGATCGAAGTGTTCTTTCATCAAATATAAATGCTCAGGACCACGTAGTCCCATGCTTTCCCTGAAATGCAATACACTCAAAAATGCAAAATAGGGTGCCCGAGCAATCTCCTCAAGCACCCAAAAGCGTGGATAGTCTCTTCCTTGATAGAGGAAGTCAAGTATTGCAACAGTGATGTCTAAAACAACAGTGTTGAATTTTTTCATTATTCTACATGTACTGTACCGATCATGCCTGCTCCCTTGTGAGGACCACACCAGTAAGTATAGTCTCCTGCATCTGTGAATGCAACGTCAAACTCTTCACCAGGCATCATAGCGAGACCTTCGTGTCCGAGTTCAGGATGATCCTCAACAATTACATTGTGAGGAGGTAGCATGTTGTTTACAAAATGGACTGATTCTCCTGCCGCAATCGTAACCTCTGCTGGTTCAAAAACTAGGTTGCCATTGGCACCCATCATTACATCTACAGCCCAAGCAGGTGTAGCAAGAAAAAGTGTAGCAAGAAGTGCAAAGAAGAACTTCATAAAACTTATACAACTGCTTTATCTAGGTGGTTCTTCTTTTGTAAGATCTATCTGTAGCCTATTGTAGCGTGGATTTGTTTTGACTTCCTGACTTACCATTTCCCCAAATTCACTAACACATTGGGACCATTTTTTCCTCGCCTCTGGCGCACCTAATGCTTTTTTATCCAGAGTCTGTGCCACTCCCACCACAAAGCAGCACACTCGTCTGACTTTTTCTGTAGGTGAGGTTCCCTGTACATTATTCTTCGTTATGCTCTTCTTCGTAGTATTCTAATTTGTCTATAAGTTTTTCGTATTGCTCCCACATATATTCAGAACCAGTTTGATCCTGATACATACGACAAGCACGTATTAGTCTTGTAATATCATCCGTCTGGAATTTCATCATTGTAAAGACGCTCAATCTAATTATATCTAGTTGTTTCAGCAATTCCAGGCACGTAAGGATTTGTTAATACGTGAGTCCTTATCGTTGGCGGTTTTCTTGGAAGTCAACTTCTTTTTCATACCCTTCATTCGAGCACAAAACGATGCGCGACGGGGATTTCCAACCTTCTTTGATGGTGCCTTAAGGTCGCTTCCAGGATTTTCTCTTTCGTAAGATTTTCGTCCCTTCTCATTAAGACCTCCTTCTTTATTTTTGCCTGACTTTTTTGTCCAGGCTGCTTCTTCGAGTTCAAAACTTTCTTTGGCAGTCCTCGCCGCCTTTTGAAAAGCATCCTTAGCGGGGTAGTCCTTACTACCTGACTTCGCTGGTGCTTCTCCTCGTTTTCGTTTAGCGTGGATATTTGCGTAGAGACCGCGCTTTGCTTCACAGAGTTCTTTTAGTTCTTTATAATCTCTCATGACAACCGACGAGGGTTTACGAAATTATTTAGCCAAAGTGAGATACTGCGGTGGCATACATGTCATTAACACCACTGGCAACTTCAACAGTATCTGTCATTTCTTTTTCAATTATGAGTGGTCTATGTGGTCCAACATAAACACTACCAAGTGTAGTTCCACCAGCATTTTTGACAGTTACCAAATGAGCTTGCCCTCCACCATGATTATGTTGTAGCAGAACTCTACTAGAAGATCCTAGATTTGTTGGGGTATCTGAAAGTTGTGTTGCTTC
>Ga0213858_10001004_pt1 | contig 13232 bp, 7 predicted proteins | sample PICome_FD_160122 | JGI IMG/M metagenome (GOLD analysis project Ga0213858, IMG submission 160122) | Coastal seawater microbial communities near Pivers Island, North Carolina, United States - PICO245 | ecosystem: Environmental > Aquatic > Marine > Coastal | place: USA: North Carolina | collected... | reverse complement strand
GTTAAAGTTGATAGTTAAGTTCTTGGCAAGTGCAGCCGCTCTTTCATAAACCGCTGGAGTTGCATTTTCAATTCCTCCCATAGACTCAACATAGCCTTCAAAAGCAGTAAATCTTGCTGCGTTTTCAATACCAACATTCATTCTTTCGATAACACCTAAAACATTTTTCATGCCTTGTTTTGCTGTACCTTTAAATTTGCCAGCGTACATATCTTGTAAATCTTGAAACTCTTGTGTTAACTGGTCCATTGTTCTTTGCTCAATATAACCAGTCTCACCACCAAATTTTTTAAAGTTTCTTGCAAGTATTTCTTTTCTTACTTGCTCTGGTGTTAATTGATATTTCTCTTCAACCTGTTTTATAACTTCTGGGGTTATATCAACACCTTCTCTAGCAATAGAGTCTAGCTCCATTTTTATATCTTCTTTATTTAAAGATCTAGATTTTTCAAATCTAACTAAGGTTATTGCGTTAGTTAAAATGTTTTTAGTGGTGTAATATTTTTTAGATATCTCTAATGCCTCTGCTCGACCACCTTCCATTTGTTCTTCAGCCATTAAGTTAAAATAGCCAGTTTGAACATCCCTCATAAAGTTATTGATCATAAAGGTTGGGTCTAGGGATGTATTGACCATAGATAAATATCTAGTCACAGCTCTCATAGCTTTCATGCCAGCACTGGTTACTGTCGAATCAAAGTTATCAAACCCTTGTGCTAATCTACTATCGTATATTTCTACATATTTTTGCACGCCATTTTCTTTAAATCCTACTCTTGATTTACCTTTTACGGGGTCCCATGTAGCGTCAACTTTTTTAACCTGTCCAACATCCTCAGACACTTCCCATAGATCACTAGGAAAAGCTCTTGCTAGATCTGCTAAAGACTTTGTTACCCTATTCTTTTCTGCTTCAATGGCGGCAGCTGTAGCCTGTATTACTGATTGTTGTAAGGGTGAGCTAGCCTCTGATTCTCTACCAGTAGCTTTTTTAACTAATGATCCTGATACCGTCATCTGTGTATTTATGCGTTGGTTGCTAGATCTTGGTCTTTGTATTTCTCTTCCCGTTTCAGGGTCGATTAAAGTATCTTCAGCAAAACCAACTAATGGAACATAGTAGTTATATCTTGCATCCCAATCTAATACTGTTTCTTCTGGGATAAGACCAGAGTCTATATATATTCTTCTGGTGTTATCGATCATTGGCTTTAGAAATTCTTCATATGCTTTTAATAAATTTTTACCCTTAGTTAATGATCCTCTGGCTTTCATTGTATTCATATCAAAAATAACACCGTATTTCTTTAAGGTTGCTATTGCGTCTTCTGTATGGATGCCAGATCCCTTTTCAGCTTTAGTCATTTTTTTCTGTATAACTGTAAGCTTTCTTCTAGCATTTGCTAAATCTTGTTTGCTTGCTGTTTCACTTGCTTCAATTGCTTTTAATTCTGCCTGTGCTAACAAAAGCTTTTCTTCAAATAGAGTAGGTAAATATGTATTTCTTTCAGGTGCGTGTAGGTTATAAATAAAATGATTAAACTCTTCTTCGCTTATGTTTTTTTCAGTTAAAAACTCTAACATGGGTATGTAAAAGTCTTCTCTAATATCTCTTAAGCTGTCTTTAGCACGACCAGAAAAAATATCTGTTTGAGTTGTAACTCTCCAGTCTTTACTGTTTGGATCTATACCAGCCTCTATTAATCTATTAATAACGCCATTAACACCAAATTGTTTAATAATGTCTTCTTCAATTGTCCACAATCTGCCAAATTTATTAGCAATTTTAATGTTTGCTGCTTCTATAAAATTAGCCCATGTTCCAATTTCTTGTGGTGTGAATTTCCCGTTTGGGTCTACTCCGCCTGGCGGGGCTGGCGGTGTGGTTGGTGGGGTGCCACCTATGGCTTCGTCTATTTTATCTAATTTATCTTTAGGTAAAACTATTTTTTTAGCGAGAGGTTTTTTTGTTGCTCCTGGCTCTAATCCTGTGCTTGGGAGGGTTAGGTTTGCTCCTTCTTGCTGGATTTCGTTTCTGTATTTGTAGAGGATTTCATCAACTTCTGCCCTGATACTGTTAAGCCTTTTGAGTATGCTTCTTTCCTCAAGTCTTCCTTGTATGTAACCTTGTCCATCTGTATCCTCGCTCCAATTGTTTGTAAGATATTGTGTATTATATTTTATATCATGCTCAACAGCAAATCCAACACCATCTATTCCTACAGAGCCTAATGCTTCTTCTACTTTTTGATTAAAGTTTTCTATTACATTGCCTTTAAATTTAAAGTTTATTGTAGATATTGAGTCTTGACCCATTTGTGTAAAGCCATCAATACCTACTTTTTCAAATGCTGTTTGCAACTGTCTTCTTAAAATTCCAGATATTTCAAACGGTGTGTTAGATTTTGTATCTATAAATTTGATATATGATCCAACATTAAAGGATTCATTATTAACATCGTATGCATCAGCATCTGATATGTTTTCATTAGAAACAAAATAAGGCATTGCTTCTTGTCTAAACACATACCCCCACGCTCTTAAAAAGTCATCAGCAAAAGAAAGATCCAATTCACTAAACTGTTGTTTTCCTTTAACTTTTTCTAAAATTAAACTTGTTAATATGTTTGGATTAATCTTGCCATCATAAGCACCAAAACTATGTGAGAACTTGTACAGCCCTGTTCCACCCAATATTTCTAAAATTTTATTTTTTCCTTTAGACAAAGAATCTTTTTCGAATGGCGTATCTGGAATATTTGCAACTCGCACAGCGTTGTCTATGTCTTCTCTAACAAATCTACGAACCATTGCTATGTCTTGACCAGTCAAATCAAAACTATAATCAGTATTAATTGGTAAATTCTTTTTAATATAATCTTCTTCTAATCTTGAACCCTTATATTGATTACCTAAAGTAAAAATTCCTAAATCATTAACATTTTTAATAGAACTCATTGGTTTATCATCAAATATAGGTTCTTCTTTTAATCGTATAATTACAGGAATAGTTTGTGCATTTTCTAGTTGAAGTAATGCAGCTCTATGTCTACCTTCATGTGATGTTACTTTACCAAAAGAATTTATATCTAAATATATAGGATATCTTTGGTCGTCTACTTTAGCAGGGTCAAATTTACCAAACTGATATCCTTTTGGATAACCTTCAATTACTTCATTTTTAATTTTATTTATTGAATCTTGATTAGGCGTAGTTAATTTTAAATAAGCATCAATAGGCATACGCATAACAAAAGCATTAGGTAATTTCTCTCCAAGATTATTGTAATGTTCATCAAAGCTTGTTGCTTCGTTAATATCACCACGAGTCAAAGCTAGATAAGCAGGCTCTGTTGTAGTAGATGGTTTGCTTTCTATTCTTTTTGTTGTTGGCGTAGTTAACATATCCAACAGCTCTCTTGTCATATTTACTTTCTGTTTCTCAGACATTTTTTCTGCAAAAGCAAACTCTGATAATTTCTCTGTTGGTATTACCTCCCCAGTAACAATAGCAGAAGCTTTATCTAAATAAGTTTCATAGCCTATGTATTCAGGGGTTTTACCCTGGTCGACCAATTCTTTATTTCTAACCCAGGTCCAAAGAACAGCTTGCATTTCCATTGGAGTTAAATTTTCGTTATTGTTTTGGTTGAACACTTCTGTGGCTTTTTGTATTACTGCTGTTCCATATCTATGATTTGCTATAGCACTTTGACCTTTTTCAAACCCGAGCATTTTGAACATCCAGGTATCCATGGTTACAGCGTTGGGGTTTTTGCCAGTTAAATTTTCATAAAAGCTTTGTAGTTTGAATCCTACGCCATCTAGCTTCTGCCCAAAGTCTTGTGCAGCCATAGCTTTTTTTGCATATTCACCAGCCAAGGGTTGAAATCCTGGTTGTGGGTCTTTGCCTTTAGCTAAAGACACCAAGGACCTTAATGTGTAGGCTAAATTAGTTTCTACTGGAGTTTGAGAAGAATATATTGTCAGCATTCTTAAAACATTTTCTTTAAGAACTGGGTCTCCTGCGACTAATGAGTCTATCTCTTGATTTATGTTTCTATACCAATGTCTACTTTCATCGAGCAAAGATATATCTTTTTGTTCAGCCATTTTGACGAGCTTGTTTACAAGGCTATCAAAATCTTTTTGGGTATTTTTAAATTGTCCTGGTGCTGTTCTTGGTGCACCAGCGTATAGATTGTTTTTATCAGGCTTGAGCTCGCCTATTGCTACATAGTTTGATTCTTGTACTGAAGGTCGAATGTCGTCCCTGTCTCGTTTGACAGGAGGCTCTCCCATTCTTTCACTGGTTGGTTCGTATCCAAACTGTTCTTGAGCTTGCTCTCTAGTAAGTCTCTTGGTGTATATTTTAGAATCTGCATCGGAACGATCTGATTGAAACGCATCTCGTAATCCGATACCAATTTGTGAAATTTCGTTATTAATAAAGACATTATTTATATCCTGTAAAAGCTTTTTACTATTTGGATAATTATCCAATAGTTTAGGGTTAGTATAATTGATTCCAATCATTTGTGCGAATACTTCAGCCGACAGATCAATCCTATCTTGTCTGCTTACTAGTGCACTTTTATCAAGGGTTGGAAAGTTTTTATATGTGTCTATTAGATACCTATCAAACGGATAGCTAAATAATTGACCAGAATATGGACTGTTAGAGTCTCTGTTTTTTATATATAAACTAAACATCTCTTGCATTACAGATCCGCCAGTCTCAAACTTATAGTCTTTAAGCTCTTCAACGGTTAGTTCATCTATTGATTGTTTGTTATTTTTTTTAAGAATGTTTAAAAACTCAAAACCAAAATCAATAGGCTCAAACAATGCAGATGATGCTGATAAAGGCTCTTGCTGTGCGGACTGTTGTTTAAATTGAACAAACCCAAAATCTATATGATGTCCAATCTCATGAGCTAAAGTTGATTGAAGCTCCGCTAAAGATCCAAGATTAAAATCATTTTGATTAATGTTAGAAAAATCAGCCGCAGTCTCCTGTGTTACAAATTGTTGTGGTATTTGTGACGCTGCTAATGTTATATATTTGTCTGATGCAGCAGGAAAATATTGTCCATAAGCTGTATTTTCTTGCATTTCAAATTCTTGCATATTGCTGTGAATACCCATAAAAGGTATTCCTTCAAATGCTTGTTTTGGTAATCCCATTTCAATCAAATTGTTTATAACTTCTGAAACAGCATTGACTTCTACATCATTAAAATCTCTAATTGAGGGCATATCACCAACACCCGAATAAGTTCTTCCATAATCTTCTACAGGGTCGTCATATTTTTTATCTTGAAAATTAATACCAAAATTATCACTATCTTCAAATGTTGCTAAATTAGCTTTATTGAACTTTTTTGGCAGCACTATGTTTTGTTTTACACTTTCAATTGCAGATGGTGATGATGGTATTTGTAATATCTCATCAATAAATACTTTGTTTGCCCCTATGTCTGCTTTTCTTTTTGCCTCGCCTTCTTCTAAAGTAATATCTTCGCCAAACTCTGGTTTAAATATTTTTTGAGCAAGAGGGGCTTGTGGTTTTTGTTTTTTTGCAAGAAAGTCTTTTAAAGTTTTTTGATCAGCTTTTAATTGCTGTAATTTTGTTTCGTCTGTTGTTGCTTCTATTTGTGTATCATACTCATTAATTCTTTTTTGTATCTCAGCATCAAATGTTTGCGGATCTAAAGCTTCTGGTAAATTTAAAATGTTTAATACTTTTCTTCCTTCTGTCAAAATAGTAACTAAATCTAAGCCCTCTAGTTCACCTATTTCTGCTTGCAATGAATTGGCTAAATCTATTTCTTCTTGTGTAAGCTCTTCAGCATAAATATTATTTCTAACTATTTGCGATGCTAAATATTCATCTGGCAATATCTCAGGCATAACAAAATTGTAATACTCTCTAGGAGGTGCTATAAAGTCATCAACAGTTCTTTGATCTAAAGGCACTCCTTCTTCAGTTTCTTTTCTTAAAAAAGATCTGCTTACTCCAAATTCTTTTCCTGCTTGCATCCACAAGAAAGTGTCGTCAATTGCTTTATAGTTTGCATTTACTTGTTTAGCAGTAATTTCTATTTCTCTTGCCAATCTTCTAGCAATATTAGGATCTAATTCATTTAATGTTCTTTTAATTTCTGGAGAGAAAGCAGCTGCACCTTGCATACTTACCATACCACCAGCCCCAACAAGAGTTGCAATTGAAGTCATGTAAGCATTATCAAGCATGACATCTACCCAAGAAGGTCCCTCATAAGATGGGTTGTCTTTATTTGCTAAGGCAAAAGCCAGATCTGTATTTACACCACTTAATGCAAGGTTTGTTTCTTGGAATACAGTGTTAATATTTTCACCTATTAACTCTAAAGAAGCTGTAGTAAAACCATCACGAGCAAAAGTTTGCACGTTGCTTCCATTTGTTTTCCAATATTTTTTCATTGTTTTTGTAACAAAAGGAAGGGGTAATAGTTCTGTTCCTATTTCTGATAAAGCATTAAGATTTGAAACTCGCACAGCTTCTTGATGTGATAACCCGCTCATAACAGCTTGCCTGTATGAGGATGCTTGTTCGTAATGTCCAAAAACTGGCAACATACCATACATAAAACTAGGGTTTTTAGTTCCTAGGGTTGCAAGGATTGCTGGAGTCATCATAAACAATGAATCAAAACCTGATGATAAAGCCTTTTCTGTTTTTGTAAGTTTAGCTTCTTTTTGTATATTACGGATTCTTTGTTGTATTTCGTTATACTCTTCTGTGTTTTCTTCTAAAAAGTTTATATAGTTGTTTACTATTTCTTGTTTTTCAAATGCTGGCAAGTTATCAAACTCTGTTTCAGCATTTTTTCTGGCTTCAGCTTCTCTTTCAAAAAGCAATCTTGAAGCAGCTCCTTCACCAAAACCAATACCATATGTTGGTGCTTTTGTTTGTCCAGTTTGTTGGGCAAATCTAACATTTTCTCTGCGTAGCTCTTGATTATTCCAATACTCTGCAAACTTAGACGGAGCACTTTTTACAGAAGTTACAAAAGCTTTTGGCATTGCTGCTACTGCTTCTGGTTTAATGGAGAAAGGACCAACTCCAGCTCCTGGTCCAAAAGTAAAAAGGTCAATAAAAGACATTTCATCTTTTTGAGGATCTTCTGGTAAACTCGTTTGAGGATCTAGATTAAGAACATCTTTTACTAAATCATCTTTTTCTTCTTCTGGAATAAGTGAAAACGGATCAAGTCTTGGATCTGCCACATTGTTACCTCAATACTTTGTTTAGTAATTCTAATAACGCATAGTCACTCAAAGGAGGGTTGTTTGGATATCTTGCTCTGTATCTTGCATTTATATTTTCAACTAATGCATTGATATCTTCTCCTGGATATTGTTCTTGCAGCTTTGGTAAATAAGTTGCTCTGGAATCATCTCTCTTAATATCTAAACCACCAAATGATAAAGTTCCGCCAACCTCTATTGATAACTCTCTATCTTCAAATGCAGTGCCTTTTTTAAGCCTTGTTTCTAATTCATTAATGGTTGGTAAAGAATCAAAAGCTGACTGCTTAGGTGTTTTTACTAATGAACCATCATCGTTTCTTTTAAATCTATAGAAAGGACCATCTCCACTGAGACCTAGGTCTGTAGCTTCTTGCCCTGAAACTATGTCTATATCTGACATAATATCTAGACCAGCACCCATAATAGATTTAATTGCTCTATCTTCCCCAACTGGATCATTAGACCCAATCTTTGTGGCAATTGAATTTAAATTTGCTGTTACCCATGTTCTATTTAGAGCTTCTTGATTTTTCAAGAAAATATCTACTGCATTAGCTTTAATTCTTTGCAAGTCTGTTGGATCTCTTTCTAGCATAGCTACTCTAATTTCTTCCGCATCTCTTGCAACTCTGAACACATTGGGATCGTTGTTTGCAATAGCTTCATTTACCAAGTAAACAGCACTAGATGAGTAATCAATCATGTCATTTAAAGATACAGACCTAGCATCAGATCCTTCTTGCGTTTCTCTTATTACAGATTTACCAGCATCTGGTATAAAAGATGTTTTTGTATATTCATTGCCCTCTGCGTCTTTGTAGGTAAAGTCTCCCTTTAATACAGCAGTACCACCACCCCTAACACTTTCTGGATCAATTGAAAAAGAGTCAAAGTCAATTGTTACTTTTGTTATTTCTCCCTCGGTTCCATCGCTAGCAATATACTTTTTACCAACATATTTTTGCGATTTCATAGCAAATAGATCGTTTAACGAATCACTGTAATCACCAAGATTTAAATTTTCAAAAACTTCAGGATTTTGCATTCCTTGTTTTATAACAGGTGCTAAGGTTTGTGAGGCTTTTACAAATTTGGGTGCTACAACTTTTAACATATCTATATCACCGTTCTTATATCCGTCTATGGTTTGACCAGCAATATCTATAATTGCTGCATCATAAGATGCGGTTCCCATAACCCTATCTCTTTCGGCAGCTATGTTTGCCATACCCCCAAAAACATTTAATCCAAGCTTTGCATTTTTATATGTTCTGGCATTTTCATAGTCTAGTTTTTCCATGTCATTTTTAATACCAAGAGCATCTATATTTAATTTTTCTATTGTGTCTTGTCTAGCAATTCTTTCTGGGTCTAGTTGTAGATCTATAAGTTGACCTCTTTTTTCAGTAAGTGCTGTTGTTGCTTTTGATGCTGCAATTTGTTGCTCTGAGGCTCTGATGTTTTGTTCTGATGTTCTTAATGCAGAAATGTCCTCTGCTTGCCCCATGGTTGTTCCTGGTTCAAATGATTGACCCAGAGTTGGATCAACATCAGCGATAGGCATATCTGCCTGCTCTGCCTCTTTTTTTTTAATTTCTGCTTCTTCTTCATACAAAGACAAACGCCTTGCTGAAAGCATTAAACTTAATCCTGAATTAAAACCGTCTGCAAATCCTGCCATAATTTATCCAAATAATTTTCCAGTCAAAAAACCTATAGCAGCTCCAATTGCAGCTCCAGCTGGTCCACCAGCCATAAATCCAATAGCAGCACCAGTGCCAGCAAGAGTGCCTTCTGTTTGTGCTTGTGCTAATGTTTTTTGTTGTTTTAGTTGTTGTTCAGCCAAATCTTGTTGTGCCTCAATTCTAGCCGATGAAAGCATACCTTGCATAGCTTGCTCTTTTTGAACCCTACCTACACCTATTAATCCTTTAGCCACTCAATCCTCCTTCTTGTGATACTGCCTTTTGACTCATTCCTCCAAGACCACCAGATAATATTTGCATTCTTCTTTCTCCCGCTCTCATGCGAGCAAAATTTCTTGCTGCTACTAAAGCAGATGTTTCTGATCTTTGATAATCTCCTTGGGTTTCTGGTCTTAACTGCAATCCATAACCAGCCTGTCTTCTTTGTTCCTGTCCTCTTACATTTGCATATTGTCTAGCAACTGCTGCTTGGGCTCTACCAATTTCTTCTTGTTGTAAATCTTCAAAGCCTGTTGTCATTTGAGCTATTAAATCTTTTTCTACTGGGAAAAATCTATTTAAGTAATCTTGAAATTCAGCCTCATAAAGATCTGCCATCATGTCTTGTGCTGATTGATCACCTTGTCTATATGGATTTACATATAGAGATCCACTATCATAGCTCATTGGATCATAACCAAAGCCTCTGTTATAAGGCATATCTGGAATATTATAAAAAGCCACTAATCTTCTCCTGATCCATCAAAAGCACCGCCCATCATACCCAAACCAACTCCAGTTCCTACGGCAGATCCTATAAGCTGCTGTCTTCCTAAATAATTTGTAAATGATGTTTTCGCTTCAGCTGCTGCTCTTTGTTGTGCTATGTTTGCCACATCTCCTAAACCAGCAATGGCTTGCCCAGCCTGACCTTGACCCATAGCTATTATGTTTTGCATACCTTGGTAGTATCTATCTACTTGTCCTGAAAGTGCTTCGGTTGTTCCTAATCCCATTCCTCTAGCTTGTGCTTGTTGCATTTGTGATGCTCTAGCTTGATATTGTCCGCTTGTTGGATCTGCCCCCATAGCAAAGGCTTGTTGTTGCATATTTTTTCTTGCTGCCTGAAACTCTGGTTGTTGTATAGCGGTTACGAAACCCTCTACATTTTCAAAGGCTGCTGGGTCCATCATACCTGCGACATCTGACATAAATTGATTTTCTAAAGGCACATAGTATTGTTGATAAAGGTTAAACCTTTGAGCAGCAATTGATGCTAAAGCCTTTTGTTCCGCAGTATCTGGTACTCTTGTTGATCCGCCTCCGCCTGACATTATATTTCTTTCTCCACTATTAATAGTTTAGTTTCATATCCTTTATAAGATAGGGCTTCAGCTATACGAGAATGGGGTGTCCAAAACTCAACTTTGTTGCATCCTCTTTCTCTTGCCATGTTCTCTATATAGTCCATGTATTTGCCTGCTGCTTCGCCTCTCTTATCGTATGCCACCCAGATCAATAATGACTTGGTTGGTTTAAACATATTTGGCTTTTCTTGTAGAATGATAAAGCTTTTACATGGTATCTGCTCTATATCTACATAAAGCTCAGCTATGTTATTAACTAATGCTGTATAGATGTCTTCTGGTCTCCAATCGGGTTTTGCTTCTTTTTCTATTTCCCGAAGTCCCGGCTCTATAAAGTCCCAATAAATCCTAACATCTACTTGCGATAGCATTTTATCCATAAGATATCATTAAATTTAATAAATATGTAGCATTATATTACTAATTAAGCTGGCTCTAAAACGGGATCTACCTCTTCAGGACCATAGATCTGCCATGTAAAATATATATCAAGAGCTTCTGTGCTCGTTGTATTTTTATACCATTCAATAATTTTAGCATCTGTAATATCATCTATGTTTATAAAATTTTCTGGTAACCCATCATGCCTATAAGAATATACATCACTTAATGGGGCATACATATTTTCAGTTATTGTTTGTGTTATATCTGCTTGATCTATCGCAGTAACTGCTACACAAACCTCTCTAACAATCTGTGTATTATTCTGACGACTAAGAGGCATTGTTTTTACGCCAACATATTCGTATGTATAGTTAAAATTATGTATTGCCATTATATTTCTGAAAACCTATATACACCATATTGAACATTACTTAACTGTCTATTGTTACCATCTCCCTGTGCAAGAATGAATAATTTTAAAGTTCTACTTGTGCTGCTTACTTTACGAACAATAAAGTCCTTTTGTACCATTTCATTTGTGCTATCAAATCTGTCTATAGCTGACCAATACTGCGATTGACCTGAGTGATATTGTGCATATCCCTCATTAGCAGTAGGAATGCTTGGGGTTGGACCATCACTATAAGCAAAATCGTTTCTTAATTCATATCCTGTACCCGTGCCATAAGTACCATCTCCAGCAACTATTGACAATGTCTTAACCTGACCATTTCCACCAAATACTCTGCACATAATATGATACACACCTGGCTCGGTTCCTATATCTGCTACTTTAAGAAGTCTCATTACATTGTTCTGCCAACTACCAATAGTTGCACCAGAAACAGTTGCAGCATTAAACTCTAATGTTAAATCTGTAACATTTATTTTGTCAGCAGTAATTGTATTAGCTCCAATTCTGTCTGCACTTATTGTTCCTGCGTTTATTTTATCAGCAGATAAGTCATTAATTTTAGCATTAGTTATAGTTGCGTCAGCTATCTTGGCATTAGTTATATTGGCATCGGCTATCTTAGCTGTTGTAATTGCTGCATCAGCTATTTTTGCAGTATCTACAGCTGCTGTACCTATCTTTGCATTTAAAATAGCACCATCAAGAATTTTTATAGAAGAGACGGCACCGTCATTTATGTCTCCCGTATCTATTAACGCAGTAGTTGCGGATGTTCCTGTTGTTGAATTAAAGGGTCCTGGTGTTCCTTGTGTATTAACAAATCGTATCCAATAATACCTTGTTTGATTGGTTCCTACTTGATGATTAAAAACATTCGCCGTGGTCTGTCCAACAAAGGATCTATCTGCAAAATTACTTGAAGTTGCCGCCCAAATTTCTGCATGCGAAAAACCAACAAAATTTTTATTATCCCAATCTAAAACTATATTTTGAAAAGCACCTGTAGCACTAAGTCCAGTTGGTACTGGTGGTGTATCTAAGACCTCTTCATCACCAATAATAACACTGGTTGAGTCACCACCTATAACAGATCCTGTACCGCTTATTCTAATATCACGTTTTACAAGACCAGTGTCAATAAGATCTCTAAAGGTTACAGCCGCATCAAGAGGATTGCCAATCTCACCCTTGAGCTGTGCAATTGATTCATTTACATTTGATGCAAATCTTTTACCCTCATGATCAAAAGCTCTAGGTACAACAAAAGTTCCTCTAGCCTTGCCCATTAGGTTATCTCCTGTGGACTTTCATATACACAAACCTCGTTAACTGGGTCTGTTCCCTCTAAAATAATATGAAAGGATTTTGTTCTATATCCTCCAGGTAATCTAAATATATTATTGCTAGTTACTGTTTGCGTATGTTTTAAAACACCATCAGCATAAAGTTTGAAGGTTAAACTGTTATAAGAGTCAGCACTTACTTTTGCAACTCCTGGTGATAAAGGTCTATTAGTATAGAACTCTTTTGATTTCCATGTATATGTTCTTTTACTGTTTGATCTGCCGAACTTTTTTAGAACTCCGCCAATAACCAAGTAAAGCTCATCGTTCTCTCTATCGTTGTAACCAGCATGGGCGTAAAAATCTAAATCAACAAAAGCATTCTTACCACCCCTTGGGTCAAATATAAAACCTTTTTTTGTATTTGCATCTGAGCCGTCCCAAGTAAATCCAAGATACTTACCCTCATACTCATAACCCTCAACATTGGTTGGGTAATAATCCTGCCACTGATCTCTGGTAAATATCTGTTGTGTAATAAGTTGTATCCCTGAATTAGAAGCCAAGACTAAACCATCTGGTGATGAGTAAATAGCATACTCTCCCATATCAACAAGCGATCTTTTATTAGCACATGGTAAGTTTGCGTCTATTTCTACCATAGCCATAGCACTTGGATCTGTGCCTGAAGCAATAAGTGGTTTTCCTTTGGTTGTAACTAACAATCCTGAAGCTATAGATGCAATTGCAACTATATCTGTTGGGGTAGTTAATTGATTTGCTAATGGGTAAGAGTGTGGAA
>Ga0213858_10001003_pt1 | contig 13237 bp, 7 predicted proteins | sample PICome_FD_160122 | JGI IMG/M metagenome (GOLD analysis project Ga0213858, IMG submission 160122) | Coastal seawater microbial communities near Pivers Island, North Carolina, United States - PICO245 | ecosystem: Environmental > Aquatic > Marine > Coastal | place: USA: North Carolina | collected... | reverse complement strand
CAGGGCAATTCCTTCACATTCCGCAGCCAGCAATGCAGCTGCGGCGTTGCGCGCATTGTGCAGCCCGGGAACGGGAAGGGAAACATCAATCACCCGACCGTCCTGATGCCGCATCTGAAACGACCATTGGTGTTTATGAATCTTCGTACAGTTGTCTGTGCTGTTCAGGCCGGCGTTGCGTATTGACCATGCCGCGAGACCGGTGAAACCCGTAGAGAATCCAGTCTTCCTGCAATTCCGGGATTCTGCCAGACGACTCACCAGACGACAGTCAGCATTGTAGATCAGCGTGCCGTCCGCTGCCGTTTTCTCAACGAATTCGCGATACGCGGCTGTCAATTCCGCCTCGTTTTCGTAGCAGTCAAAATGATCCGCTTCAATCCCCGTCAGCACTGAAACTGCAGGGCGAAAATTCAGAAAAGAACGACGAAATTCACAACTCTCGATCACAGCCCGTTCTGCCGTGATCGACAATTCGCTTCCGGCCGACCAGTCAGATGTCTTCAACTCGCCGCCAATGAAACACTCCGTCGCAGCCTGATGCTGAAGAATCCACCACAGCATGCCGCTGGTTGTCGTTTTTCCATGCGTCCCCGCCACACAAATCTGCCGCTTTCGCTCGAAACAACAATTCACAGCCTCTGGCAAACTGAGCACCGGAACCCCGGCAGCCTGGGCGTCTCCGGAATATGCAGACGACAGATTGACCGCCAGTGAATGGACAACCCTGTTGAAGTAAGACGGTTTCAGCTGATCGCCACAGGAATCGGTGGGCGTCTGTTGATGCAACAATTGCAGTTGCCCCTGGCGGATGGATTCCACGTGCTGATCGCGACAGCCCTGTAACGCAGCGGCATCGTAGTCTGCCCCGACGACAAAATCTCCGCGTGCCAGCAGAGTGCGGCAAAGAGACCGCATCCCGGCCCCGCAAATCCCCAGCAGCAGCCACCTGAGTGGGAACGACCCGGTGTTGCTGTCTCCAGCGAACCGATTTTTTGTGTTGTTCACCATGAGCCATCCATGGCAAGTGAAAAGAACTCGAAGCGTCCCGAATACCACGGAGTGTAGTACGACGGCGAAGGAATTACAGTCGCAATTTCAGAGCAGCAGCGTCGCAGTTCCGTCCGTGAATTCAGAATGTACACAGAACATAAAAAAACCTGTCCCCCCGATTCTGAGGGACAGGTTCTGTCCTGCCGTTTGATCTCCGTTGCTCCAGCGAACTGGCGGACACCCGCTTCAGGTCACAGTGAATGTTCGTGCAGCACTCCATGGCAAACTGGTGCCGTCCGCGGTTACCCCTCGCACCCACGCTCGATAGGTGCCAGGATTTAACGGGTTATTCGGAGTAAAGCTTGTCGACAACCGACCTGTCTCGTTGATGAATTCAAACTCAACGCCGAGCCACGCAACAAACACCTCATATTCCACGGCACCATCCACGGCTCCCCAGGTAATTCGGGGCAGAGGATTCGGTGTGTTCAGGCCCTCCTGAGGCGAAAGAATCACAGGAGCGCCCGCCGTTGTGGAGAACTTGAGTTCCCGGCTCCACGCACTGAGTTCACCACTCTGACTCACAGCCCGCACCCAGAAGGAGTAATTCCCGGCGGGAATATCCTCCGAGAAGCGGAAGACCGACTCCGAAGTCGTGGTCTGCAGAAAGACCTCAGAATCTGTCGAACGCTCCACCCAGATGTCATAGCGAGCAGCCCGATCAACAGCACTGAACTCGATTTCCGGCCGGGCACTGGTGAATTGCGTGCCATTTGCAACGGGAATCACAGGCACGACTTCGGTCGAAAATGTCGTCAGGTCGCTCCACAAACCAACGACCTCCTCTGACTGTCGTCGGCTCAGAATTGTCACCTGACCAGTGTTCAGCGTGTCTTCCGCAGTGATGACAACCGGTGCCCCGTCCTGCGGCAGATAGACCGTGTAGATGACGTTGCCTTCAGGCCCTCGAGAACGGACTTTTGCTCCGGCAAACCCTTCGAGCCGCTGCAGCGCACTTTCAACCTGAGCGGCTGTCGCGTTGTGAGCGAGAGCGTCTGTTTGCAGCACGACAGGATTATCTTCCAGCGTCGTCAGCTTCAGCGTGAACTGTCCGGCAGTTGGGTTTCCATTGACGGCGAGTTCGGTGGTCGCACCAACGCGACGTGCCCGAACTCGGAATTCAACATCACCCCAGTCGGTTCGAATGGACCGGTTGCTGGAAGTAATGCTGCCGGATTTCAATGACGCCACTGGTGCTACCGAAACGGCATCTTTCAGCCGATTCAGCGTAATCTCGTGAACAGGGGATTCCCCCGCCAGCGTCCGCACAGACACGTCCGAGTATCCCAGTGTTTTCAACGCGTCCCGGATCTGCGCGGCGGTGGCATTCCAGGGAAGCTCGCGTGTCGACTGGATCCGTGGCTCGTCGCCTGACTCCGTGATTTTCAAACGATAGCTGCCGCTGGTCGCAGGAGCTGCGGTCGACGAAATGCCTCCTCGGTCCAGATTGCTCAGACCGGAGACACTTACGCCGGAGGGAAGTGTCAGCTCGAAGCCACCAGAAACAGCGCGACAGGTCGCATTCGTGTAGCCGAGTCCGGCAACAGCACTCTGTATGGTCGCGGCGTTGGAATTCCACGGGAGGTAGGGCGTCGTCAACGGGGCGGTCGTGCTGCCGTCCACGGTGAGTTGCAGTCGGAAGGTGCCGGCCGTGGGGTTGGATGTGAATCGCAGCGTATTCGCGTTCAACAGGTGCATGTTCAGACGCACCTGCTGAGATCCGGGCAACCTGTAGTCAGTTCCCTGAAGATAAGGAATGCTGACAATTTCACTGCCACCACCCGCTTCACGCACCTCAAGTTCATAATGCGTGGCGTCGTCGACCGCGGACCATTCCAACAAAATCGGAGAATCAAATGTCGGGCCTGACGGTCGCAGAATGTCCGGCTTCGTCCCCACAGAGAAGTCAAAAGCGTCAGACCATGCCGACCAGACGCCCGGCGTCGCATCATCCATGCTGCGAATAAAGACTCGGTAGTTCCCGAGACCGGGATTGCTCTGCAGCCGAGTCGCCGGAACCATTGCTCCACCACCGGTGTATGCACCATTGGAAGCGACGCCACGCAGGCGAATCGTATCCGAATCGAGCACACGGACCAGCCATGTTCCGTTCGCTGCAGTTGTGCCCTCAACACCGGTGATTCGCACGGTCTCCCCGGACTTCAATCCGTGAGCCGGAATCGTCAGGTCAAGGTCCGCTCCGCCGTTCACATCCGTAATTTCCGTGACGGAAATCGGTGCGACAGGCAGCACAGCGACTGCACCGTCAAGATACAAACTTCGCACTTCTGATCGCAGCACATCGCCGTCACCACCGGGGATTGGCTGACCCGCGGCATCAAGCGCGGCAGTCAGATTGTCAACGCGATAGATGCGGGAAGTGCCCTCCGTCTGATTGCTCAGGAACACTTCAAATTTTTGGGCCCCCGGGGCACTGTCCCACGAAATGGCAAAGTCATCTTCTGAAATCTGTATCGGGGAGAACACACCAACCGGTCCCGTGATGACCGGTGCTGTCTGCAGCCGCAGGTCCAACGGTGTACTCCACGCCGAGTGACTGCCATCGGCAAAGCCAGCTCGAACCCAAACCCGGCTGACCCCAAGGTTGTAAGACACATCCGGCGTGTATTCCAGAATGTCCGGCGGAAGACCGCGAACGATTTTTGTGGCTTCCCGAGCCTCGACGTCTGATATCCAGACGTCGTAGTCAATCGCGTCCTCAACTTCAGTCCAGCCGATCTTCTGGAACTGGTCGGTGATGGAAATTGGCCCGGCACCCGGCACTCCCGGCGATACAATCGAAGGGGTGGCCGAAAGGAGCGATCTGTTCTCCAGAGACTCAATCATCCCCGGAGCATCAACTCGTGGACTTTTGCGGCGTGAACGACGATTGCCGGAAGGGTATTCAAACTTCATAGTCTCTCTGCCATCGCACGAATCGAACAACAACCGCTCCTCACATTTCCCAGCTGCCGGGCAGGCAGCACAGCGCAGGGATGCCGCCCAGCGCAGAGGTGCGTCTCGTTCAACTATCGCCCTGTCACAAAACGACAGTTGTGCGGAATCAACCGGCTCTGACGATGAAGCGGAAAAAACATTCCCGAGACCGGTCTGATCGCGGCATAGATCGGCAGGAATTGCGGCTCTGCAGCACACAACAGCCTCCTCCGCGACAATCCGAAAGAGCGTTCCGGAACTCCCGCTGGCATCTGCAAAACGATTCAACTCACCTCGATCCAGACGTGCGGCGGGCAGGAATCCAACACCTCCAAGGGTTAAAAAAAGGGAGCGGACACAATGCAATACAGCCCGCTGATCGATTCTCGATCAGCGGGCTGTTGCTGTGAATTGGTTAATAACCGGACGGTTCACCGTCAAATGTGGCGGTAAACTGTCTCAAACTCAATCTCGTACTTCTTCATTTTCTTGTACAGCGTCGTGCGGTTGATCCCCAGGAGTCGTGCCGTCTTCTGACGGTTCCAGCCGGTGCTCTCGAGGGCCTGAATGATCAGGTCCCGCTCCGGACGTGTCAGAGCCGTTTTCAGAGATCCACTATTGAGGGAAGCGGTGACCCCCGCCGACGGCAGGTCCTGAGCACGCATCTTCTCCGGCAGTTCGCCAACGGTAATGGCATCACCGCGACAAAGCACAACGGCTCGCTCAATCACGTTGACCAGTTCGCGAACATTGCCCGGCCAGTCGTGCTGCTGCATTGCATGCATCGCCGCTTCGTCGATCTCCCCAATGTCCCGGCCCGTTTGTTCGCGGAAGATCTTCAGGTAGTGATTTGCCAACAGCGGAATATCTCCGATCCGCTCACGCAGCGATGGCTGGGTCAGCGTGATCACGTTAATTCGGTAAAACAGGTCTTCCCGGAATTTGCCTTCACGCACAGCCTGCTCAAGATCGACGTTGGTGGCGAGGACAAGGCGAACGTCGACATGATGAGTTGTCGTGCCGCCCACCGCTTCGAATTCCCGATCCTGAAGGACGCGAAGCAGTTTCACCTGCAGTGCCGGTGAGGCAGTTGCAATCTCGTCCAGAAACAGAGTTCCTCCGTCAGCCTGAAGGAATCGTCCTTCCTTGTCGTGAGTCGCTCCAGTAAACGCACCGGCGGTGTGACCGAACAACTCGCTTTCCAGCAGACTTTCGGGCAGGGCCCCGCAGGCCACTTCAACAAATGGCTTCTCTCGTCGATCGCTGAGTTGGTGCAGTGCACGAGCGGTCATGGTTTTCCCGGTACCACTCTCACCAAGAATCAGTACCGTCGTCCGCGTGGGAGCAACACTCTCCATCAGCTCGAACATCTTCAGCATCTTGTAGTCTTTGCCTACGACGCTGTTCAGCCCAAACTTTTCAGACAACTGTGCCTTGAGCGACTTGTTCTCTGCCACGATCTTTCGCTGCCCAATCGCTCGCTCGATGGAGAATCGCAGCTCCTCGTCAATGACAGGCTTCGTCAGATAATCAAATGCCCCCAGGCGTATCGCTTCAACCGCACTTTCAATGGTGCCGAATCCTGTCAACAGGATGACAGCGGTTTCGCTGGAATTCTCCCTTGTCCAGTTCAGCAGATGGAAGCCGTCGTGATCCGGCAGGTTGACATCGCACAGAACGACCTCAAACGGATATTCCGCCATTCGTGCCAGCGCTTCCTCACAGGTAGACGCTGTTTCTGTTCGATGCCCCAGCCCGCGAAGATACTCAGCCATTGCTTCCTGAATGTGCCGGTCATCGTCGACAACAAGCAACGAACCACTGTAATTTCGAGCCATTTCAGTATTCCCCTCTGCGAATCTCTCCGGGTCCGCAACTTCCGAAATTGCCGCGCCGAATCATTCGAGTTCATGGTCGAACGCAAGGTCAGCTGGTGGCATAATTAAGCCGGTTCAACAGCAGACGTCATTCTGCGGCATGCCGGAAATGTGATGTGCAAACACTGGTTGCCAACTGGCTGCAGCGTGCGTGAGGGATAGCGAAAGTTAGGTCGACTTCCTTTTGCAGGGGGAACTCTGCATGCTGCAAAAACTCCAAATCGCGTTGCCGGTCCAACGCACTTGTGAATAAACCACAGATTCGATGTAATCGGACCCGAAGCTCAGCCCTGACATCAACTTACCGCCCCAAAACGACGCCAAGCCTTAAGGAAATTACGCCGTGAAACTGTCCAGCCTGATTCGACCTGTTGCCGATTTCCCCAAACCGGGGATCATGTTTCGCGATATTACCCCACTGCTGTTGAATCCGCAGGCCATCAACGAAGCCGTCGCACGCATGTCCGCAGCATGGCAGGATCAGGGGATTACCAGAATCATGGCCGCCGAATCGCGGGGCTTTATTTTTGGAGTCCCTATGGCACAGGCCCTGAACGCCGGCTTTGTTCCCGTGCGGAAACCGGGCAAACTTCCCGGTCACACTCATCAGTACAGCTACGAGTTGGAATACGGCAGCGATACCCTGGAGATTCACAGTGATGCTGTCTCTCCCGGCGATCGCATCCTGCTGGTCGATGACCTGCTGGCGACTGGCGGAACTATTGAAGCCTGCCTGAAACTGGCACGACAACAACAGGCAGAAGTCGTCGGCGCGGCGTTTCTGATCGAACTCACCTTCCTGCCCGGACGTCAGAAGCTGCACGACATTCCAGTCAGCACTGTCCTGCAGTATGCAACAGAGAACGCTGATGAAGTGCCCGTGGAAAACAGTTGATCCAAGTGCTGAACTTACCGCGGTCTCGGGGAAGCACTCAGGTCAGCGTGCTCTGCAAATGGATAATCAACAGGCTGATACGAGATCGCCAGTTCGGGCGTGTCTCTCCAGGCTCCACCTTCGTGAAGTGAAGTCAGGGCCCGGTCAAGAACCCCTCCGGTCAGCAGTGTACGCTCCACCGGATAGGTCGGTCGCCCGGTGTGCACCATACGTTCAATCGCCTTCAGCAGGTATGCAAAGTGGGGATACTTCGGTTTGGTTCTCTCATCAAACACGCTGGTAAACACACCCCCGTCTTCCATTTCCATTGCGATTCCGGTGCCGGCAGCAGATGGCAGCATGAATTGTGCAGCCCGAAACCCATCATTGTATTCGAACAGAAAAACCGCGGCGTCCTGATCGCCTCTTAACGTTGCTCCTTCACGCACGGGAACTTTGTCCCACGCAGCCTGCAGCAACTTCTCAGAGATGACTCCCTCGTCCACCAGCGTCCACACCTCGGGCCCCTGCAGACCACGCACGCGACGGACTCCCGTCTCGGCTCCACGCCGACGCTCCAGATGCCACTGAAAGAACTCCAGTGCGTGAATCCCGTAAATATCCAGGCCGCTGTAACCAATTCCAACAGCAGCCACTGGTTTGCAGTTCATCGGAATCGTCGCGGCTGTGGTCCGATGCCCCACCGGCAAAGATGATCCGGCCATTAATGGTATTTTCATTCTCCGGGCACGCTGATACATCGCCAGAGCATCCTTCCATTCAGGACCAAGATGCTTGTCATTGAATACCGGTACCACGCGATCGTACTTCTCGAATACATCCGCAATTGCGTCGAAGAAACGACGTCGCGGATAAAGATGCTGCCCCAGATCATTCCACGGATAATCCCCGTGCTCCCCGATACTGATGACACCGTCCACCGGAATCCCTGCGGTCCCGACAGTGACCGCTCCCTCGATGGAGTCAAACACCGGCACATCGTATTTCGCAGCCATTTCCCGGGCGATGCTCGCACTGGGGTACTGATCCACATACAGCGAAGCCAGTTTCAACTGCGGACCAGCACCACCGGTCTGCTCCCAGCCTTCGAGGATCTTTCCAAGAATCACATCCGCGTGGGAAAACGGCTGATAGATCGTGACAACTGCTGCAACGCTGCGGATCCGGCCCGCCCGTGCACTGGAATCCGCAGCTGCCAGCGGTCGCAGCCCCGACATCGCCATCGTCACTGTGGCACCACCAACGCTTTGAATCATTTGGCGTCTTGATTTGCGGCTCATTGTAGTCTTCCCGAGGCTTCCGTTAGGCAGTACATCGCAGGGATCGTCACCCACGCTCACAATCTGCAAGTATGACCACTGCAGCTGCAATCGAAAACCGAGAAAGGCAGCCGCCCCGTTGGAAAACTGACTGATAAACCGTGAGAATCCCCCGGCTGCAGGGGCTGGCAGTTTATTCAGTTTCGCCAGGTCTTTTCTTCCACAGGTTGCGAATTCAGCAATGTTGTTATGCTCGCTGTTAATGATGCCGGAATGATAACTCCCGGTGCTCAGACTCTGTCGTTGCACCGGCTGGCCGCCACTGCACTTCGCCCTGTTTTTCGCATCTCTCGCTGCAGTTCAAAAACATGCGACTCAGCACCACACCATTTCTGCACCAACGCGCAGCAACCCTTATCACAAGACACCCACAGGAGAACGCAACAATGCCTCCGGAATTTGATCAGCAGGCCAGGCGGTGCGGCGAATCACTGATCCGGCTGGCACTCCAGGAAGATTTGCAGGACGTCGGAGATCTGACCAGCCTCGCAACAATTCCCTCCGCCCAACAGGCCAGTGTCAACATCGTCAGTCGCGGGCACGGCATCTTTGCCGCCGCTGAACTGATCCCGCTGGTCTTTGCTGCACTGCAGGCCGATGTTCAGATTCGCCAACTGGTGGCAAACGGAGAACTAATTCAGCCAGGTACGACGATTGCCCAAGTCTCCGGCGATGTGCGTATGCTGCTGATCGCAGAACGGACAATCCTGAACTTCCTGACCCATCTTTGTGGTGTCGCATCCCTCACCGCGCAGTACGCAGATGCTGTCCGAAACACCAGCGCAATTCTGCTGGACACGCGGAAGACCCTCCCGGGCTGGCGAGCACTGCAGAAATTCGCGGTCCGTTGCGGAGGCGGAACCAATCACCGGATGGGGCTGTATGACGGGATCCTGATCAAGGACAATCACCTGGCGGCGCGACAGGATCGACCGGCCGACGCTGTCCACGCGGCACAAACTTTCCTGCAGCAAAAACAGATCAACGCGGGTGTGGAAATCGAAGTTGACACGCTCGAACAGCTCCGGGATGTCCTGTCGGCAGCCCCGGACATTGTGCTGCTGGACAACATGACCTGCGATCAACTTTGCACTGCGGTCGAACTCCGCAATCAACATTCGCCGCAAACTCTTCTGGAAGCTTCCGGCGGAATTACTCTGCAGACCATTCGAGAGATCGCGGAAACCGGTGTCGACCGCATCAGCGTTGGTGGCCTGACCCACTCAGCCACGGCAACCGACCTTGGGTTCGACTGGAATCTTTCAGGGGCTTCAGCCACGCAAAATTAAACCGCGTCTCAGCCTCACTCGCGTCCCGGCCGTGGTGCGGGGCAAATCGCAGCAACCGTCAGATTCGGGCGGGCTTGCCTGTTCGCTACAGGCCGAGCAATCGCCAGTTTGGTTCGATTGTGCGTCAGGCCTCCGACCGGCCATTACCGCATCCTGCCGATCCTGACAGACTCGTGCCATGCGCGGATCATACCGAATCAGCAGACCGTGCCCGTTGCATCGGCACAGCACCCGGTGAGTTTCCGTTCCGGCAGTTTCTGCCGCTGCTGCACTGAATTCGCGGGAATCTGCCGACGATAACCCTCAGAGATTCTCTGTCCTTACCTGTCTGGGCCACTCTGATGACGCAAACTCGCAAGAAAAGCACTTCCTCCCGCCTGCAGACTCCGCTCGAAACCTACCTGCGTGAGATTAATGAAACAGCACTTCTGACTGCCGATGATGAAAAGATGCTCTCCAACCGGATCTCAGGTGGCGACGCTGCTGCTCGTGACCGGATGGTGCGTGCCAATCTCCGGCTGGTGGTCAATATTGCCAGAGGATATTCGGGGAAGGGACTTCCCCTGCAGGACTTGATTGAAGAAGGAAATCTGGGACTGCTGCGTGCCGTGGAAGGCTTCGACCCCACGATGAATACACGGTTCAGTACCTATGCCAGCTACTGGATCAAGCAATCCATCAAGCGGGCTTTGGTGAATTCCGCCAAGACGATTCGAATCCCCGCGTACATGGTGGAATTGCTGTCCAAGTGGCGACGGACATCTGCCGAGTTGACGGATAAACTGAACCGCACACCGACTCCGGAAGAGATCGCGGCCGTGCTGGAGATTCCCCGCAAGAAACTGCGGATCGTCAAGAAAGCCATCACGCTCTATAACGCCACGCCGCAAACAGACTCAGACGAAGGCGGACTGACGCTTGGCGACATCATCCCTGACGAACGCATCCGTGGCCCGCAGGATGAACTGATCAACACCGACAATCTGAATCATGTCACTCGCCTGCTGGAAGAAATGGAGCCTCGCGAGGCCACGATTCTGAAAATGCGTTTTGGAATTGATGAACACGAGCCGCAGACGCTCAAGGAAATTGGCGAAACCCTCGGACTCACCCGGGAACGCGTCCGCCAAATCGAAGCAGAAGCACTGCGGAGACTGCACCGCAGTATTGACGGCGAAAAATGACGCTCGCTGAGACCTGCCGGGCCTGTCGGATTCCCATTTTATAATGCAGCGATTCGGTGCAACTCTCCGCGGCATGATCCGACCGAATTGACACCAGTACAGCCGGAATCGTCCCGCGGCAGGTGCAGGCGATTGCCGCAGGCTCTGATCGGCAGGCTGCTGTCCGCAATCTGCGTGTTAAGGCTGCAACGCCATCCGCTGCTGCCGCTTCAGCCAGGCAACGGCGGCCTCAGGCAGGCTTTCATGACCGCCATCGAAGATGGTGATTACGGACTCATTACTGGAACGCCGCAGGTGCAGTTTTCGGCCCAGCACGTGATCCGTTTCCTGGTCCGACTCACGTGGCCGGCTGAGCCGGCGATCCCGCACCAACTGATCGATTTCTTCGTCAGAGATCAGTTCGGTCTGATTTCCCAGTGCAATGCCGTTGAAGGCCCGTAGTGAATGACTGACCGGGACTGAACCAGTATGTCCGTCATTGACCCCCGCCCAGATCGAGATGGGCAGATCCCCACTGCGGTGCATCTGAAACACGGGCGAACGATCACGATAGTCCGCATCAATTTCCGCGGAGGTTCCTGGAGCCCCGCTGAGAGACTTCTCGATCATCACCGCGTATTTTTGTGGTTTCCCGTTCTTCGTATGGAATCGATGCCACGCAGCCAGATCAGTAGGACCGACCCAGGAGGACACGGCACTGAACTGATCCGCGTGATGTCCGGCCATCAGCAGTGACATGTGGCCGCCCCCCGAAACACCCGCCATGTAAACCCGCTTTGGGTCGATACGGAAATTCTGATACGCCCACTTCATGGCATCCAGGACATCCTGCCGAGCGAAGCGGGAACCGCAGGCCTGCGGAGTGTTATTGGCACCTCGAAAATCAGGGTGTAACCAGACCCACTGTTCTCGCTGACAGACCTTGAGCCACTTGCTGTTATCCTGGGTGTAATTCCCACTCCATGAGTGCAGAAACAGAAACAATGGTGTTTCCTGTTTCGACGCAGTTTCAGGAGCCCAGTAAAGCACTGGCTGCTGTTTCCCGTCGAGACTGCTGACCACGTCCGTTCGCATCACCTGAGCCAGCAGGGACGACCGGGAACTGCTGACGGCCAGCAGCACAACAAACAGGATTCGGAACAGACGGAGCGTTTGCATTTTGGAGTTCCAGTGTCGGCGGACTTGTACCGCCGGTATGGTGCCGCAGCTGCTTACCGCCAGTTTGGTATGATCTCAGCAGCGGGTGACCGCCAGTTGCAGCAGAGTGTGAACTTTGTTTTCCGCAGGGACGACAGCCTGGTTCACAGGCCCTCGCATGACCGTGTTTGGCCGAACTCATCGCACGGCAGCGACAGTTCCAGTCCCACTTTGCCATCATACTCTGCTGTTCTTCTCTCTGACAACGCAAGTGAGAAGGTCAGGGCGAGCGACAGGAACATGTTTTCATTCATCTGGCGTCTGCATACAATTCGCGACCGCGGGCTGTTCACAACGCGGACAAGCCCCGGCAGTACGGTCGACAGCGGCTGCTGCCAGTTTTCTTCTGCTTAAACGAACCGGGCCGCGGGCCCAGCTGAATTAATCACATGCCTCGTTACGACTTTCGCAGCATCGAATCCCGCTGGCAACAATACTGGGAAGACAACCAGACGTTTCAGGTTCAGGACTGTGTCGCTGACCGTGAGAAACTGTACGTGCTGGACATGTTCCCGTATCCCTCAGGGGAAGGTCTGCATGTCGGACATCCGGAAGGTTACACAGCCACCGACATCGTTTGCCGCCACGCTCGCATGCGTGGTCGCAACGTGCTGCATCCGATGGGCTGGGACGCGTTCGGTCTGCCCGCCGAGGAGTTTGCTCGACAAAAGGGAATTCACCCCCGTATCAAAACCGAAGAGAACATCGAAACATTTCGGCGGCAGCTGAAGATGCTGGGGTTCAGCTACGACTGGAACCGGGAAATCTCCACCACCGACCCGGACTATTACCGCTGGACTCAGTGGATCTTCCTGCAGATTTATGACACCTGGTACGATGAGAGCCACGAATGGACCGGGCCGGATGGTGTAAGCCGTACCGGACGCGGACGGCCAATCTCAGAACTTCCAGTCCCCGCTGAAGTGTCAGCCAAGGGTGACTCCGCTGTCCGCCGATATCAGGACAAACATCGCCTGGCCTATCTGTCGGAGGCCCCGGTCAACTGGTGTCAGGAACTGGGCACCGTTCTGGCCAACGAAGAAGTCATTGACGGCCGCAGCGAACGTGGCGGGCACCCGGTGGAACGCCTGAACCTGAAACAGTGGAAGTTGCGAATTACAGCCTACGGCGATCGTCTGGGTGACGAACTGCAGGATCTGGGCTGGCCGGAATCCATCAAGTACATGCAGCGAAACTGGATCGGTCGCAGTACCGGTGCTGAGGTGGATTTCGCGGTGGCAGGCGGCGACGACAGTCCGACCGAATGGCTGCAGCAGCGTACAGCAGACGGTTTTCCTGACGAGCAGGCTGCGGGCACAATCCGAGTCTACACGACACGACCCGACACTCTGTTTGGCGTCACCTACATGGTGCTGGCCCCGGAACATCCGCTGGTTGACCAGATCACAACCGACGAACAACGCGGTCAGGTTGAGGAGTATCGCCGTACCGCTGCACTCAAGAGTGATCTCGATCGCACCGACCA
>Ga0213858_10001002_pt1 | contig 13244 bp, 22 predicted proteins | sample PICome_FD_160122 | JGI IMG/M metagenome (GOLD analysis project Ga0213858, IMG submission 160122) | Coastal seawater microbial communities near Pivers Island, North Carolina, United States - PICO245 | ecosystem: Environmental > Aquatic > Marine > Coastal | place: USA: North Carolina | collected... | reverse complement strand
CAGCAGAGACTTTGTATAAGTTCTGTAATCGTCGGGACGAAGTAAATACTAATATTGATAATCTAGACACCAATCAACAGTCTTCTGGGGGTCAGGATGGGGGTGATATGACTTCTCAGGATCAACAAGAACCTCAGGATCAAGAGGGAGATTCTTCTGATGAAGTTGAAGAAGATACCTTTGAGTCGGAAGAACCTGAAGAAGGAGAATCTTACGGCGGCACCGCAGATAAAGAACAACATCAAGATAATCCTGAAGATTTTCCTAATATTCCTCCCAGCGGTGCTGGTGGCATTTCTGGTACAGTAAAGACTATGGATTCCCTTGAGCAAGCTCTTAAGGATCTTGCTTCGATGGAAGGTTCTGAGGAGAATGTTTATCTGGAAATTCCTTCTGATCTTGATATTGATAAAATTACTATCCCTATGAATGAAATTCAGGAAACTTTCAATGCTTCATGGGAAGATTATGAAGATGATGTCTTTGAAGTTCCTGACGATTTGTATGCAAAATTCAAGCGTTCCGCTCAGAAAGAAGTTAACTACTTGGTAAAAGAATTTGAGTGTCGTAAGTCTGCGGACTCATATGCTCGTGCCACTACTGCTCGTACTGGTGTTCTAGACTGCACTAAACTTCATACTTACAAATTCAATGAAGATCTCTTCAAGAAGGTAACGACTCTTGCTGAGGGTAAGAATCATGGATTGGTATTTGTTCTTGATTGGTCTGGTTCTATGCAGTACGTTATGGAGGATACTATCAAGCAACTGTATAATTTAATTTGGTTCTGCCGAAAGGTTAATATTCCATTTGATGTTTATGCATTTACTTCCGAATATCCTAGGGTTAGTTACGATGAAGATGGAAAAGCAATCATCAAACATTACTGTTATGAGCGTAAGCATGGACTTCTTGGTATTCCTGAATGGTTCTCTATGATGAATCTGTTTACTAGCAAGTGTAATGCTAAAGAACTGGATTTCCAGATGCAGAGAATTTATCGCTTGGTACATTCATTCTCCCATTATTGCGCTTATCGCTATCCGACTGGAATGGGTCTTTCTGGAACTCCTCTAAATGAAGCTCTTATGTGTCTTCATAAGATTATTCCCAATTTCAAGAATGAGCATAAACTTCAAAAAGTGCAATGTGTTATTCTGACTGATGGAGAAGCAGCACCTTTGAAATATCATCGGGAAGTTCAACGTCATTGGGAGGAAGAACCTTTTTTGGGTGTTGGTGCTATCGGTCGTAATGCATTTCTTCGCGATAGAAAACTGGGAACGACTTATTCCTTTGACTGCGAATGGTATGATTTTACAAAAGTTCTTCTTAGGAATTTGAAGGACAGGTTTACGGATACTAATTTCATCGGTTTGCGCGTTCTTGAGAGTCGTGATGCTGGATCTTTCATTCGACGTTATTGCGGATACTTTTCTCCTAAAGTTGATAAGGTTATGTCTGTCTGGAAAAAGACTAAAGCATTTTCTCTAACTAACACGGGATATGATAAGTATTTTGGTATCTCTGCAACAGCACTCTCTAGCGATTCTGACTTTGAAGTAAAAGAAGACGCAACAAAGTCTCAAATTAAGAGTGCTTTTAAAAAGTCTCTTGCATCTAAAAAGATGAATAAGAAGATTCTTGGAGAATTTGTAGAACTTATTGCTTAAAATAAATAGTAATGAAGATTACAGAGAAACCAATGTCCCGTTTTGGAGATCTAGCTAGCGGTAAACCCGCTGCCAAACCTGCAGCACCTGCAGCACCAACACCACCTGCTCCCGCTGTTGTCCCTACAAAACCAGTAGAAGCAGTTGCCCCTAAGAAGAAATTCAAAAAGTAATCCAATTAATAAACTGTCACAGGGGGCACCATATGCCCCTTTTTTTATGTGTATAATAAGTTCAGTTAAATAAACAAAGCACCGCAACATTATGTCTCTCTCCCCTGAGTACATCCGCACTTCTCTCCAACAAGTTTATGGAGAATCTGTTACTGCAGCAGATGTCCGTGCCTGGTGCGCTATGAATGGTTGCAATTACCAAACCGTAACTAACAAACTCTCTGATTGTAAGACTGGTCGCGGTAAATGGAATCTTACCGTTCGGGAACAACTTGAGGAAACTTATCAGGCAAGTACTCCCAATACTACCGATCGGGAACTTCAAAACCTTATCCCTGAAAAAAATGATACCTTCGTCAAGTTTGGCAACTTCAGTGATCTTAAAAAAATTATTCAGTCCCGTCTATTCTATCCGACGTTCATTACTGGTCTCTCTGGCAACGGCAAAACGTTCTCGGTTGAGCAAGCGTGTGCTCAGTTGGGTCGGGAACTCATCCGTGTAAACATTACTATTGAAACTGATGAAGATGATCTTATTGGCGGTTTCCGTCTTGCTAATGGCGAAACCGTCTGGCACAATGGCCCAGTCATTGAAGCACTCGAACGAGGAGCTATCCTGCTTCTTGACGAGATCGACCTTGCCAGTAATAAAATTCTCTGTCTCCAGAGCGTCCTTGAAGGTAATGGAGTCTTTCTCAAGAAAATTGGGAAGTTTATCAAACCCAGTGCAGGTTTCAACGTCATCGCAACCGCAAACACTAAAGGTAAAGGTTCAGACGATGGACGATTCATTGGAACTAACGTGCTCAACGAAGCCTTCCTTGAGCGATTCCCAGTGACCTTCGAGCAGGCGTACCCCACGCCATCCACGGAGTTGAAGATCCTGGAAAGTGTAGCACGCGACCTTAATGTAGTTGCACCTCAATTCTGCAAGCGTCTTGTAGACTGGGCAGATATCATCCGCAAGACCTTCTATGATGGCGGCATTGAGGAAATCATTTCTACTCGTCGTCTAGTCCATATCATCCGTGCTTACAGCATCTTTACCAATAAAGAAAAAGCAATCGAAGTTTGCGTCAATCGTTTCGACGATGAAACCAAGCAGGCATTCCTGGAACTTTATGATAAAGTTGATGAGGACTTCCAACTCACTCCTGATGATGCTGCTCCCGTTGCGGAATCTGAAAAAGAGTGATACAATATGATTAATTCTTGGTCCCTACTATTTGATGAACTAAAAATGGACGAGTACCCTTATAGTGAACATGATTTTCATCCAGACTATACTGAATTGCCTGACGCAATTCCAGAATTGAACACTCTTAATATTGAAATGAACAGCAACACTCCTAGTCGATTTAAGTACAGCGAAGAAAGTATTATTAAAGAACTACACGATTATATTTCTGGCACATATAATCAGCATTATTCTGCTGGCGATGATAAAATTCAGACACTTGATCTGATTGAAGCATGTGGCGATGGAGAATCATTCTGTCGCAGCAATATTCTCAAGTATGCCTCTCGCTATGATAAGAAAGGCACTGCTCGTCGCGACATTATGAAGATCTTGCACTATGCTGTTCTTCTGATGCACTTCAACGACAAGAACGCAAAACGTGAGGACTACCCTAACCGATGAAATTGAAACCTAACAGCATGAAATTATCTGACAATACCCTGACCATCCTCAAGAACTTTGCAGGAATCAACAACTCTATTCTTGTAAAGCAGGGAACTAAACTCCGCACTATCTCTGTAGCAAAAAACATTCTTGCCGAAGCAGACATCAAAGAAGAGTTTCCTCGGGACTTTGCGATTTATGATCTTAATCAATTCCTGAATGGTCTTGGTTTGCATCAGGATCCAGACCTAGACTTTAACGAAACTTCTTACCTCAGTATCAAAGAAGGTAAGCGTCGGGTCAAGTACTTCTATGCAGATCCTAATGTAATCATTGCTCCTCCTGAGAAAGAAATTAATCTTCCCACTGAAGATGTTTGTTTCCAGTTGGATAGTGCTTCTTTGGAGAAACTTGTAAAGGCAGCAGCAGTCTATCAACTTCCTGACTTGTCTGCTGTTGGAGAATCAGGTGTTATCAAACTGGTTGTTCATGATAAGAAGAACGACACCTCTAACCAATACGCTATCGTAGTTGGCGAAACCGATCAGGAGTTTAGTTTTAACTTCAAAGTCGAAAATATCAAGATTATTCCTGGTGCTTATGACGTAATTGTCTCTTCAAAACTGCTTTCTCAATTCACCAATACCAAGTATGATCTCAAATACTACATTGCGTTGGAACCCGATTCGAGCTTCGGTTGATATCCCTCTCAGAATTGTAGGCAGCATTGGTGTTATTGTTGCCTACTTTGTTATCCTACATGTAAATGTCCTTGCAGGTGTTTTTATCAATCTGGCAGCAGATTTAATTTCAATACCTTATTTTGTTAGAACTAAATCTTGGGATGTTGTTGTCATGTTGTCTTTTCTACTTGCGATCAGTATTAGTAAACTGATCTCATGAATGCAAACACTTTAAGGATTGTTGGAAGTACCAGTTTGCTAATTGGTTACTTCCTTCTTCTATATTTGGACGTTAGAATTGGATGTACATTCAGACTAATTGGTGGATGTATGATGATTCCTTTTGCAGTGTCGATCAAAACATGGGATGTAGTGGGATTACAAACATTTTTCGCAACCATTGACGCATCAAAAATCATACAGTTATCATTATGACAGATTGGAAAAAACTATACAGCGATCTTCCTGTTGAAGAACTGGATAAGATTGCTCTGCTCCGAGTCATGGAATGCACTAATGGAATTATTCAATTTGCATTTCGAGATGGAGAAGATTATGCGCTCCCTCTTGAGGAAACAAGGCGTGCTATGAAATTCAGCATGGGATGTATCAAACGAATGGAGATTCCGCTGAAAGAGGAAACGATTGTCTTTGCTCCAGAAACACAAGAACTCATGCGACAAGCAAGAGATTTTTATGTTCGTGGTATGAAGCAGGGAGATGATGAGGCGTATGCTGAGTTCATGAAAATCTCTGAGGTAACCGCTCAAGTTTGTGGAATCGATCGTCTCATTCAGGCAAAGAAAACTTTGGAACAAAACGTTGACGATATTCCTCCCGATACGCTAAAATGGGGACTAGCATATCTCATGCAATTTTTTCGTCGATGAACATTTTTGCAACTCATCAAGATCCGTACCTTTCAGCAAAGGTACTTCCTGATAAACACATCGTCAAGATGCCTTTAGAATCTTGTCAGATGCTTGCAATCATATATTCCAAATGGTATTATGATTGGGGTACTCTTCCTAAAGCAGATGGAACTCCATACGCTACAAAGAAAGGTGCTTTTCGGAATCATCCATCAACCAAATGGGCAGGATCATCTATCTACAATACTGCTTGGTTGATTCAGCATGGGTGCTGTTTGGCAGATGAGTATCAGAGAAGGTATGGTAAAATTCATACTTGCTCTAAAGCTTTGTTTGAAGCAAAGAAAATTTTTCATCGCAAGACAGATAAAGCAATTACATGCTGGGGTATGGCAGAAAACTTTTCCCGTGCAATGCCCGATGAATGGAAATATGATGATTCAATAGATACGTTTACTGCTTACAAGAGGTATATCGCATCTAAACCTTGGGTAAAGGAAAATTATATTCGTATCCCCGAAAGAAAACCTGCTTGGATTTAAAATGTTACTCTGGAAAAAAAATTATAATTTTGATCCCACTACTATTGATACGATAGTATCTCAACTGAGGGAGAATGAAAAAAGTTTAGACTCTGATCTAAATTATCACACTTCATATTTTTTCAATGATGAAGATAAACCTGAGTTGGTTTTTATGAATCAATATCGGGAAATTTGTGATCAAATCTCAAAAGATATGGGTTTATACCATAGAGCAGGTCTTTCTTTTGATGTTTGGATGCAAGTTTACACAAACCAGAGTAAGACCTTTAATCGACATGAACATTTTTCTGGTAATGAATTCTTGTCCTGGGTTCATTTTCTGAGACAACCTGAAGAACAGAACTTTTATTTTCTAAATTCTGAAGGAGAAAAAATCTATCCAGAAGTAAAGCAGGGAGATCTAATCGTATTTCCTTCTTGGGTTCTTCATGCTGCAGCTCCTCCAAAATCAGAGGGAGATAGAGTTATTATTTCGGGAAATATTCAAGTTGAGGTTCTACTTAGAGACCGATCTAATACTGAAGTATCCAAATTGATGTATCATCGATTTGGTGGTAGATTTGGTATGTGGGAAGTTTGTCAGGAAAAACTACCAATGGAAGAGTATTATGAGGCAGAATCATGAGTAGCATGGTACAATATAAAAAGCATCGCGTTTTTAGAGAAACTCCTGATGTTGTATTTTATGACATTTCAGTAGATGATTCAAACGCATCTGATCTTGTGGTACACGAAGGACCAGCAATTTCACCACCAAACGATGTCATCGGTGCAAAACAGTTCTACATTCACTATCATCAAGTGGACCATAATCGTGTCCTCTCAGGTGAAAGAATCTTTGAACTTGTAAATTTGGAATGGAAGTTTCCATATCATATTGTTCATTTGAATCGTCAGAGCGGTGCTTTGGTTGTTCCTATTGGAACTTATCATCGTAGCACTTCTGGTGAGAAAGGATCGATTGTTATTAATCAAGCGATCCGCGATGATGAGTTTAATCCAGAAACTGAATTTATTCCAGTTTCCGCTGGACAAAACCCTGAACTCTATCGCATACTGGCACATGAAAAACCAGTAATTCATAATCTTGGTGAATAATGAAAACACTTTGGAATGAGTATAAAAAACTCATTTTTAATACTTTTCCTGACTTAGAAAACATTGGAGATTGGGCAGACTGGGAAGAAAACAATACTTCTCTTACTGCAAAACTCTACAACAGCAAATACATTATTAAGTCTAGGGAAGTTGAGATATGGGATGAGAAGTCCTGCATCTACAACAACATAATCTATCCAAAGACGGGTGAAAATCTACCCTGCTTTGGGATGGATTTGATGGGTTTCTTTGATAAGAAAGTCATTATTGTATTTGACTTTCAGCACCCAGTAGAAAACCATTTGTTCTCTCATCCAGATCTTCCTAAGGCAGAGGGAACATTTAGATTCTTTGAACCTGGTAATCATTTTTCTGAAAATGTATTTGTCCGCAAATGCACCATGTCGGAAGTAAATGATTATCTGGATGACTTCGCTGCTTATTTACAGGCATACAAAGAAATGCTAGAATCTAAGAAACCTAATGGGTTTGCTGTCCATTCTACTTACAGCGATTTTGACAAATACATGAAACGTCTTGATCCTGTCAGTGGTTATTTGAGTAGTAAGTTCGGCAAAGAAAAAGCGGAACAACTAGTAAACGATTTTCTTTTTTGTTATGAGTGATTTTATTTGGGTTGAAAAGTATCGCCCGAAAACTATTGAAGAATGTATCCTGCCAGAGTCTACTAAAAAGACCTTCCAGGAGTTCCTAAATAAGGGAGAAATTCCCAACATGCTTCTTGCTGGTCCTCCTGGTATTGGTAAGACAACTGTTGCTAAAGCTTTATGTAATGAACTTGGGGTAGACGTATATGTCATCAATGGATCCGACGAGGGTAGATTCCTCGATACTGTCAGAAACAATGCGAAGAACTTCGCTTCGACCGTCTCGCTTACATCAGATTCTAAACACAAAGTCATCATCATTGATGAGGCAGATAACACGTCCAACGATGTACAACTCCTCCTACGGGCGTTTATTGAGGAGTTTGCTGGCAACTGTAGATTCATCTTCACCTGTAACTACAAAAACAAAATCCTTGAACCCCTCCACTCCCGTTGTGCAGTCGTTGAGTTTGGAATCAAAGGAAAAGACCGTCAGTCCATCGCTGCCCAGTTCTTCCAACGTACCAAACAAATCCTGGATACAGAAGGTGTTGAATATGATAACAAGGTCCTGGTAGAACTTATTAACAAACACTTCCCCGATTGGCGTCGTGTTTTAAATGAATGTCAGCGTTACTCTGTAAGCGGGAAGATTGACTCTGGTATTCTCGCTTCTTTCTCTGATGTTGCTGTAAATGATCTTATCAAAAATCTTAAACAAAAGAATTTTGCTGAGGTACGTAAGTGGATCGTTTCTAATCTGGATAATGATACTACTGTACTTCTGCGTCGTATCTACGATGCTCTTTATGATGCCCTTGAGAACAATAGCGTTCCTGCTGCTGTGCTTGTGCTTGCTAAGTATCAGTATCAGGCGGCGTTCGTAGCAGATCAAGAGATCAACATGCTTGCTTGTCTTACCGAAATTATGGTGGAGTGTGAGTTCAAATGAGCGAAACCTTTCAAAATAGTGAGAGATTTAATGATGATCCAGATGCCACGATTTTTCAAAGATATGGTAAACCAAACTGGTATCTTCGTATTCTAAAAAAACCAGGATGGAAGCAAGGTGGACACTGGTCTCTTAAAACTGCAATTAAAGAAGAGGCAGTCATTGAGGCAAAGAAAAAATACCAAGATTTGATAGGAGTAAATCAAGCTCTTAAAAACAGTTTGTTTAATCCTGAAGATGTAAAAATTGCCACACTGCAAAAAGGTCTTGGGAGAATTTGTGAAGACAAATTTAAAAACTTGATGATGGTAAAGGGATATCAAGTTTATAGACCAGTTGAAGATATCTGGGGATCTGATTTTATTATTTCAAAAAATGGAATAAATTTTGAAAGAGTTCAGGTAAAATCAACTGCACAAACTGGAAAGATGTCCTTTCATCTTATGACTAATCATACCGATAAACAACTTTATAAAAACTTGGTTGATCATATGGCATTCATTAGCATTATGGATGATGTAATATGGTTAGTTCCAGTAGAAAACCTACCCGATAAAACTGGAATGACTTTATCAGAATTAAAAAGAGATTATGGTAAATTCAAAGTTACTTATGCTGGAGTGTGAGTTCAAATGACAAACGATTGGCGGTACACTGATGATCGGATGCAACTCCGACAAGAGACTTTTTTAAAACTTAAGAATCATTTTAATCTAAAGGAAATTCAACTTTTGTATGAGTTCTGTCATCTCTGGATTAGTCAAGGAAATAACACTACAGAAAATGTTGAAGTAGAATTTGAAAACTTTGTAAAACTCAACGGACAATAAAATGATTGATGTAAAATTGCTTCGTATTGTTACTGGTGAAGAAGTCATCGCAGAACTAGTGTCTGAAGATGAAAATACCATTACTGTAAAGAATGGTTTGGTTGTTCTTCCTAGCGGTAACTCTTATGGGTTTGCTCCATGGGCAACCGTAATTGATTCTGATAATCCTGAGATTACGATGGTTCGTAATCATATTGTATACATTGCCGAAGTTGCTTCTTCTGTCAAGAAGAAGTATAATGATCTTTATGGAAGTAAATTGATTACTCCAGATGAGAAAAAGATTATTGTATGATAGCAAAACTACAAAATCCCAAAAGTGAACTTTATTACCATTTGAAAGAGTTTATACAATCAACTCATTTCCCTTGGTCATATTGTGGTAAATCCACTCCCATGGATAGCGAAACAGGTGATTATCAAGATTTTCCTTTTTATAGTCATCGTTTCATAAATCGCCCAAGATGGGGATCTCTAAGTGCCAGGTATTTGTATCCAGAAGTTTGCTCTGATCTTACTGAAAGATTTTATCCTCTCCTAGAGGAAATATTTTATATCAATAAGATCAGAGTTGGATGTATATACAGATTTAATGCAAACTGTCAACATCCCCTTGATGATGATAGACCTTCAATACCACATTATGATCATCCTTTTCCTCATAAAAATATGCTGATCTATTTGACACCAGCAGGAGGAGAAACTTTAGTTATGGATGATCAAAGGAACATAGTAGACGTGCATAATCCAAAAGAAGATGATATAATTATCTTTGAAGGATTGCATTGTTATAGAGCTCCTGAAAAGGAGCGGAGAATAGTTCTTGTTGTTACCTACATATGATTATGAAAAAGAACAAAGCACACCAAATGAAATCATCCCATTATTATATTTTCTGGGGAATCTGCACAGTTGCTGTGGTATTAGGTCAACTTTATGTTGGTTCTGGATATCGTATTATGTCGGGTAGTGTAAATAGACTTACAGATACCCTTGTTACTGGATTTGAGGAGATTGATGGTTCTACTCAATATTGATAAAAATAAATTGGTTGAACCGAGAGTAAAAACTACTCCAGAGAATGTTCAAGAGGCAAATGAAGCACTGTTTCGTGCTAAAATGACTTTACCTGCTGCCGCAAAGCATTGCGGTATGACCCATAAGGAAATGAAGTTGACCTTCTGGGAATTTTTGAAGTATCATCCTAAAGATTATGAAATCATTGAAGACGCCCCTCAGGTATCCAGGGGGTAAATCTCGTGCCTGTGTGAAGATGGACCCTTTCTTCCCTGATCTGAGGGATTATAAGGAGTTCAGAGAACCTTTCCTTGGCGGAGGTAGTGTGGCAATTCATATTACCAAGAAGTATCCCAACCTAAAGATTTGGGTTAATGACTTGTATGAACCTCTGGTAAACTTCTGGCAACAAGTCCAGATGTTTGGGGTTGATATGAAAGAGAACTTGACTAATCTGAAGTCATATCATCATAATGAGGAGCGAGCAAGAGAACTGTTTTTATCCTCCAAAGATACACTGAATGATACGAAAGCATCTGCTTTTGATAGGGCATGTGCATTTTATATTGTCAACAAATGTTCCTTTAGCGGTCTTACTGAAAGTTCCTCTTTTTCCAAGATGGCATCAGTAAGTAATTTTTCAATGAGGGGTATTGAGAAACTTCCTGGTTATCAAGAAATTATTTCTCATTGGGATATTACTAATTACTCATATGATTATCTGATGGATGAAACATCAGATAGAAAGGTTTTCATGTACCTTGATCCTCCATATGATATCAAAGATAATCTTTATGGTAAAAAGGGTTCAATGCATAAAGGATTTGATCATGACCTTTTTGCTCAGCATTGTAATGAGTGCTCATTAGATTCTCTTGTATCATACAATTCTGATCAACTTGTCAAAGACAGATTTACTGACTCTAAATGGAGAGCAGCAGAATTTGATCTTACCTATACAATGAGATCCGTTGGTGAATACATGCGAGATCAGCAAAAGAGAAAAGAATTACTATTGTTTAATTATGGAATTGAAGGATTGGTTAAACTCGATCAACCAAACGAAGAAGAATCTGATTGATGAAGATCCTTCTATTGAGAAGGAATATCCTCCATACGTTGTCAACAGATGCTTCTCTGGTCATCTGGATGCAATCATGTTTGCAAATGAGATGAATCAGTATCATTTTCTGCCCAAGAAAATGCAATATGATTTTTTTCTAAATAGTCTCAGGAAAAAGAAGAGATTTTCTCCCTGGCTCCGACAAGATAAGATCAAAGACCTTGATTATGTTAAACGTTACTATGGTTATAGTAATGAAAAGGCAAAACAAGCTTTGAGGATTCTAACAAAAGAACAATTAGCATTCATTAAATCAAAATTTGAAACTGGAGGATGAAATGAGCGTCGTTAGAGAACCTGAAGTGAAGTGGACGCCCGACCAAATGGTAGAAGTGGTTCTAAATGAACCCGATGACTTTTTGAAAGTGCGCGAAACTTTGACTCGTATTGGAGTCGCTTCGAGAAAAGAGAAAAAGATTTATCAATCTTGCCATATTCTACACAAGCAAGGTAGATATTATCTGGTACACTTCAAAGAATTATTTGCGTTAGATGGCAAACACGCAAATCTCACCGTCAATGATGTCCAACGCCGTAACCGTATTGCTCAATTGCTTACTGATTGGGGTCTTATTGGCATTGTAGACGCTACTAAGATTCAAGACATTGCTCCTTTGAATCAAATTAAAGTTCTTGCTTATAAAGACAAGCAGGATTGGATTCTAGAAACCAAGTACAATATTGGATCTAAAAAGAAGCGAGTAGAAGAAACCGAATAAAACTGGGGGCTTGACGCCCCCCTTTTTTATGCCTTATAATATGAGAAAGTCAGTCAAGCGGAAGCTACCACTGACCTAAAAGCAAACTTGCTATTTAATTATGTCTAATTTTCGTAAACTGCCGACAGCATCTTCTTGTCCTGATGTTGATTGGTTTAAGGACCTTCCTCTTCCTAAGGGACGAACTTATGTTTGCACTGGTCGTGAAAAGATCAAACTCGATCAGATCGAACGAACTAATGCTGAGGGGCAAGTTGTAAATATTGCGCGTGAGCTTGGAACGAATAAAGAAAACGTTCAAGACTTGTCCAATAATATCAAGATCAACGGAGTTCTTCTTGATGCTCAACCTCCATTTGTGGGAACTAATTTTCAACTCTTTGATGGGTTTACTCGCACTGAGGGAATCATTAGTATGGGTTTGGAGTATTGGGTATTCAACGTCGTAGAACCGAAGGAAGGTTTTACTTGGAGTGATGTGTGGGATGAGATTGGTCTTGGTGCCAATAACCATCCACCTAGTAAGTCTGCCACTCGTGGAGATTTTAGTAAAGCACTTGCACGTTGGGTTGCCATTCAAGAACAAGAACCTACTCAGGGAAAATGTGTTGATTGGATCAACAATATTCCGCATTCTTTTTCACAAGAGATTGTAACCAACATTGCTGAAAAGGTGTTGAAGACTCAACGTGCTGTTAATACAGTCGAATCTGTTGATAGTAAAAGTGTCGTCTCAAAGGTTCGCCAAGAAATGAATACACTTACTAATCGTGTAGATATCATTCCCTTTAATGTAAGTGGTAATACCACTTATTTTAAAAGAGCTGCTTTTGATGTTCTTGAATCAATTTCAAATCCTAAAAAGGATATGAGGATTGGTGTTGGATACACCAAAGATATCCCTGCAGAAGAGATGAATGCGGTTCGTGAGGAAGGTTTGAAGAAAATTGAAGAGATTAATGATTTGTTTGAAGCAGCATTTCAAGTTCGTATGAAACGTGGTGATGACTTTAAACTACTTGACATCAAGTATATGATGCCTCAAATCATTGATGTTGAGACCTCTTTGATTCCTGTCGAGAAACCCGAATAAAAAAATACGGGGTTTACTACCCCGTTTTTTTATGATTTGTGCTTAAATAGTAGTGGATATCTAAACCTTTAATATGGATTTGTCTTATTAAAGGTTTATGTGTTATCCTTTAATAACGGTTGCCTTCGGGGACCACACAACACAAACTCGCTTTTTAAAGGAGAAGTCAAATGACTAACTTAATGAAATTTCATAGTGCAGACATTCCTACCCTGCTAGATCGTATAAATAAAT
>Ga0213858_10001001_pt1 | contig 13247 bp, 12 predicted proteins | sample PICome_FD_160122 | JGI IMG/M metagenome (GOLD analysis project Ga0213858, IMG submission 160122) | Coastal seawater microbial communities near Pivers Island, North Carolina, United States - PICO245 | ecosystem: Environmental > Aquatic > Marine > Coastal | place: USA: North Carolina | collected... | reverse complement strand
GCTTGGCGACTCTGTTCTGCTCATCCCAGAAGCCTCTTTGCCCCAAAACCAAAGTAAAATGCACCCTTTGATTATAACTGAATTGTTGGCTTAATCAAGTCCTTTTCGGATTTTTCGAGGTGCCCTCTAGCAGGCAAGTCATGAGCCTGTCACTCCCAAACCACACGACTGAACGGATGGATATTCGGCCATTTTAGCTCTTGTGGCTACCCATAGAATCTCGGCAAAATACCGAGACGCGATCAGAGGTAGCCGCGCAGACGCATGGTTCAGTGGACAGTGCTTCTCAGGCAAGGATGACTGATAGACACACATAACCTCTGGCCCTCGCGGGTAGCGCCTACAGAGATTTATGTGGAGACTGAAGCGAATAGCCCCGCGCACAAAATTATCAACCGCGCCCTAATGAATCTTGCGAATCCAAATACTACCACCTTTATTAAGAGCCATCAAAGGATAATTCTCAGCAATAATTTCCGGAAAGACGGTTCCCAGTAGCTCATCAAAGAAAACAACCTCAAAAGCATGGTTATACTGAAGAAAACTTCGAAGCATATGAACCTCATTCCAGTTACGGCCCTCAGCGACCCAGGCACTTGGATACTCAAAACTAGAGAATATATCGTGAATATGAATCAGAACACCCGGACGAAGAGCCGGAAGAATCTGGGCCAAAAGATAGTTGACATCACTCCCAGATTTTGCAACGTGCGTGCTGTCGATAAAGAGAATGTCATCGCGATCGAGAGAGGCAAACGTTGTGAGTGGCACCTCTTGCAAGTCCTTCTCAATAACGCGGCAGGATGCCTGGTCCCCCTTCACGAAAAGGGAGCGAAGAAGTTGAGGATAGGGCTCAATAAAAGTGATAACTGGTGGCTTGGGGAAAAAACGCTCAAACGTATCGAGCATCAATGCAGAGGAGTAGCCGGAACCAACCTCGATCACCGAGGAAGGTCTGAAGTGTCGAAGCATGAAAAAAAGACTAATCGCGTCTGAATAGGAGAACGCGGGATTAAGGTAAAAATACCGAAAACCATCTTTTTTTTCATTTGAGAACGGAAGCTGATCGTAGATATCCTTGAATTGAGGAGATAGCAGCAGCTCCTTCTGGGCCTCCAACCGGAAGTCGATGCCGGCAACCTTCACCTGACCTAGTGTTAATCCACTGTAACTAGACTCGGGATCCGGAACAACAATGGGGGAGTAGAAGTGCCCCGGTGGAACGAACTGAAGCCGTGAATACTTGGCAAGTTCTGCCTGACAAGCCTCCAACGCAGGAACGCCACCTAAGGCCGACGAAGAGCCGGTGGACGCCAAAGAAGCGCGCCCTGCGAGAGCACGGAATGGCCGAAGGAGCCTTGCGACGAGTTCTTGCACAATGGTCAAGACCTTATTAATTGACAATCTAGCAGTGAATCGCCATCACCTCGCATGGCTCGATAACGATAGGCATGGAGAAACGGTGCAACCTTAGAAGGGCAGATCGCGGAAACTCTAACAGGCGGCGAAACGCGCGCACGAAGGCGTCCTCCCTCCTTCGCTCCAACGGGCGTACGTGTAGCTCGGGTCGCTTCTGTGCTAAGATAGAATTAATAGACAGCACTAGTTGTGCATCCAAGCTCACTTATTCGAATGGGTTGGTTTGTGACCCACTGGCTTGGCAGCGGCACGAAAATTAAGCCGTCCGGCGAATTAATCAAGGTGCTAGATGTTGGCAGTTATGACGTTAATGGCTCCTATAAATCCTTGTTCGATCCATTGCGATTTCTCTATACAGGCTTAGATATGGTGCCTGGACCGAACGTTGATTTGGTGCCAGAAGCACCTTATCGCTGGCGAGAGCTGGGGGAGGATAGCTTTGACGTGGTTATCTCTGGGCAAGCACTTGAGCACATTGAATTCTTTTGGCTTGTCGTGGCTGAAATGGTCAGAGTCACTCGAGAGGGAGGATTACTCTGCATTGTCGTCCCTAGAGGATTCGATGAACACCGCTATCCTGTGGACTGCTACCGATTCCTCGCAGACGGAATGGTTGCCATGGCTCGATATGTCAACCTCGAAATTCTGCATGCCCATTGCGACTGCCAGCCGATCGAAGGCGCAGATTTCGACGAATGGCACCTTGACCTCAAGGAGGATTCCCTGCTGATTGCACGCAAGCCCTATGCAGGAGCGCCACAGTTCATCGACGTTGATGACTATCGGTGTACTCCTGCAGATCTTGCAAAACTCCGTGGACCCCTTGCTCCCCATTCCACGATGAGGACAAGCACGGAGATTTCCAAGGTATATTTACAATACAAAGATGCGCCAATTGAAGCCAAATCCCAATCGGGAGAATCCATCACTCCAGCAAGCCTTACTAAACGGTTGGCTAGGGTATTCAAACTAGCTCTATGGGGCCTATTGCCCAACTGAATTGAGTAGTGCCTACTGATACTCTGCGTTCCAAGCCTAACGTCTGGTTTTCAAAATTCTGCTCACCACTCGTAACGGCTTTGTGAGCCTCCAGCTTTTTGAATTCATCATTCTCTGAAGCTCATACTTTGCGGATTGTGCTTCCGCCAGTGCTAAATTCTCCGCCAATCTGGCAGCCTCCGCCTCGCGAGTTGCGGCAGCAGCTTTCTCCTGAACTTCATGCAGAATAGTCCCATTCCCTGCATGGGCGAAAGAACCACCAGGAGTTAATTCTGCAATCGATTCAAGTAGCTCACCCTTTGCAGTCAGGAGCGGAAGCAGATCCTTAAATTCAGATGCCCATTTAGGCTCCTGCTGATTTAAGTAAAGAACTCCAAGGCCGTAGCCACTGTTAATTGTGTATCCGCAAAACTGACCATCCTTACAGAGTTGGTCCCAAAGAAGCCAAACTCCAAAGTCTCTTTCGCGAACATTTATATCGTGAAAAAGCACGACAGATCCTTTTCTCATTTTAGGCAGCCAGCATTCAAAGTCATGCTTAACTGCCTCATAGGTATGCAATCCATCGATATGCAAGAGGTCAACAGATGTGTCTGGGAAGTAAGAACAGGCTTCGTCAAAAGTGCTGCGGATGAGGGCTCCGATACGACGGTGGAATTTGAACCAATGGGAATACACTTGTCTGTAAACACTCTCCCCATAGTTGCCCGCATGTACATCTCCTTCCCAGGTATCAACAGCATAAACTGTGCTACTGGGAGAGAGCTTCTCTGCGGCTTCGCAAAATGCAAAGAAGGATACACCAAAGTGCGTGCCAAGTTCGACAACAGTCTTAGGCTGTAAGGTCTCCACCAGCCAATGAGCGACTGGCACATGCTGCCACCAAGAGGAAGGAGCAATATATCCAGGAATCAGGGACAATGATTGCTGAGTCATGGGTAGGGAGTGTCAAGAGGGATAGAGGGTAAGACTAATTTTATGCATCGCTACGCCCGCCAACCCAGCAGCAATACTTGTGCAACTGCTCTCAAATATGAGCGCATCCGTAAGCCATTGTAGTTGGGTGTGCCCCAGCATGGTCCCATTTGCGATACCTGCGGTGATAGAGTATTTTCCCTTGGGCAGCAAAGGCATAGTAAATTCAAAGCCTGCTTGATAAATATCTCCTGCCTGAATTGGCTGTATATTTTCGCCTGTAAGACATTCCAAGCTGTTTGCTGTATTATCGCCCAGGAGAACCTGACCCTTGCCATCCTTAAGAACAAATCCAATAATAGGGCGATCAACTTTTTGGTTCGCAATGCCCTCGATCCGTAGAATCACTCTTTCACCACCCATACCTACGTGAAGAGGCTTTCCTGTCTCGGCCTGTAAAAGGATGACATTTGTAATCTCAGCGTCACCGTTGCCAAATGCGTCTGAATCCAGAATACTTTCGTCAAACTTACTAATAAATAGCAAGTTAGCCCCTTCCGTGCTATTGATGTATCGAGAACGATAGTCAATCCATGCATTGGCATCTGCCGTTTGCGGGCTTGTCGGCTGACTGGACATTCCAGCGACTCGTGTTTGCAACCTCCGGGTATCCTTGTCCTGCGCTATATAGACGGATCCTATATATTCCTCTGTGACCTGCTTTGGCGAACCCATTCTCATGACTCTTCCTTCACTCAGCAAAATTGCTGAATCACACAGAGACGTGACAGAAGCACTATCGTGACTTACGAAGAGGAGTGTATGTTCTTCACGAAATCGCTGAATAAAACGCATACACTTCTGAGTAAAGAATATATCACCGACAGACAGAGCTTCATCCACAACAAGAATATCTGGGTCCGAATTTGCAATGACTGCGAATGCAAGTCTTACGACCATGCCACTGGAGTATGTCTTAATTGGTTGATACACAAAATCTCCAATATCTGCGAAGGCAAGGATGTCATCCAACCGCCTCTCAGTATCACTTTTGGATAGGCCTAATAAGAGTGAGCACAGGTAGATATTTTCCATGCCTGTAAATTCGGGATTAAATCCACTTCCCAGTTCTAGCAATGCCGCAATACGACCACGCGTCACGACGTATCCTTCAGTGGGTGTCAGTGTTCCACAAATCATCTGCAGAAGTGTGCTCTTGCCACTGCCATTCTTGCCTATAATTCCAAGGCTTTGGCCCCTTGCTATGGAAAAGTCGACCTCACGAAGAGCCCAGAACTCCCGAAAGTATTGTTTTCGACTTCCCCAAAGTGCTTGCTTGAGCCGGTCTTTGGGATTGGCAAAAATGCGATAAGACTTGCCAAGGTTTCTAGCCTCGATGATGATATTAGAATTGTGCTCTTGCATCATTACTTCAGATGACATCTGCAAAGGCTCGCTTGGATTTCTGAAAAATTCTGAATGTAACTTCACAGGCCACCAAACTTGAGGCTATTCCAATAATCAAGTAGGTAGGACTCGGGCCAACACCTTGCACGGTTACTTTTCTAGTTTGCTCAATCACCTGGGCAAGTGGATTGATGTTAAGTAGGGGTTGCCACTGTTTTGGCAACCCTGAAATTGGAAAGAAAATCGGACTCAAAAACATCAGCATGTTCAGGCCGACACCTATAACCTGGCTGATATCACGTAGAAAGACTCCTGCTGCGGACAAGAGCCAGGTAAAGGACAGACTGCCAAGAAACAAGGGCAGCCAGACTAGCGGTAGCCAAATGAATGAGATGTGCAATCCCTTGAAAGCTAGTAATTCAAATAAAACAAGTATGGCCAGGCTAGTGAAAGCATGGAAGCCGGCGCTGCCAACTGCTACGCATCCAAGAAGCTCAAGTGGAAAAATAACTTTCTTGACATAGTTAGGATTAGCCAATATCAGCCCGGGTGCACGGGATACGCACTCACTGAAGAGGTTGAAAACGATTAAGCCAGCGAAGAGATTCACAGCAAATTCCAAAGGGCCGGAATCACCTAGCCCCACCCATCTCGCCTTGAAAACCTGAGAAAAGATAAATGTATACACCGCTAACATGGCCATCGGAGTCACAAAGCTCCAACCAATTCCTAGAAAGGAACCGCGATAGCGTCCAAGCACCTCCCGTTCGGTTAGACGCAAGAACAACTCACGGTGCAGCCAAAGCGATCGAGGGAAGCGAAGAATCATTGAGTTTACGCGTAGGTCACCATGGCCGAATCCAGATTAAGTGTAGCAGCTGGAATTTAAAGACAAAGCAAAGCATTACGTTGCTGGCGATAAAAGCGAGAGAATCCTTAATCGCACAGGATGCTCAACAAGATAATAGCTGGCAGCACCAAATGCCATTGAAGCTAGACAAACCAAAACCAGCCCCATGCCAAAGCTCGTGCCGATCACATGTCTTTCTTGCAAATTCCAAGTGATCTGCTGGAGAGGAAAGCTATACAGATACACCCCATAAGACCAGTCAGCTCCAGATCCCCAGGGCCATCGAATGAACCAGCATGCCGCGAGGAAGACATAGGGCAAGGCAAATGGACTGAGAATATTGAATAAGCGAATGCTTATGAAGTAGGCAATGATCAACAATCCCGCTGATATGACTGCAAGCCTAACGTTGATATCAATCTTGCTTGCATATACAGCAAAGAGTATGCCACACAGCAGGTATAGCGCAAGGTAAAGATGTGAGTCCGTTGCTGTTTCGAATCCATAACCGCCAAGAAGCGCTTGCAAGAATACGCGTGTCGAATTAGACAAGAGTGCCAGACTTGTGGCTCCAAGGAATAGAATGATTACAAACAGTCTTGGCATTAATGCGAACAGAGGAAATAATATGGCTATCAGCAGATACCCCATGATCTCTGGTTGCAACGTCCACAGTGATCCATTAATAGCAGGCACAGGATTTTCAATTTGCAGCGAAGGAGGCAGGTATACATTTTGAGTGAAAGCTATATTTCCAAGGAAATACTCTGCTGACGCCCTGAGAATCTTAGGGACCTGCTGAATCGCATTACTGCCGCCTTGCATGCCAAAGCAGGCAAGCAACGGAATGAAGACGACAGAGCTCAGCGCAAGGCAGGCTGCGTAGCCTGGGAAGATTCGTGCCAGCCGCAGCATCATAAATCTTGGAGCACTATTACGAGTACGACTTATGTAACAAAGGAGACCAGACATGAATATAAACATATAGACCGCGAATGCACTTGGCGTGAGAGCTCCGCTAAGCAACGCTGGCCTTGGCACTTGAAACAGGGTGAATTGATGATCCAGCAAGACAAACAAAGCAAGAATGACCCTGGACTGAGTCAAACCATTGTTTCTATCTTTCAGGATTATGCTTAGCTTCATGGTCGGTTATGGAGGATCAGTGAGGGCGCAGGGAGACTTGAATCCTTCGATACAGAGTCAGTAACATTGGGTTGTTTTTTATCATTTGCTTAACTCTAGAGACTGTCTGAACAGAAACATTTTGATTGGCAGCTTGCTCAAGCATTGCCCTGAGCTCATGAACCTTCAGTGTGATGTCAAGCTCGCCTTGTTTTTCCAGTGCAGATGCATAGGCTTCATCAAGCGCAAGCTGACGAGAAAGACTCACGTCGGCTTGTGAGGGAACCCGATATAGTGACGTTACCTTCTCAATGAGTTTAAAATCATCGTGCAGTGTATAGCGCGTCCAGAGGTTCCAGTCCTCCAATTGATCCATGTCTGTATCAAGTCCTCCATAGCGCTCATAGAGAGACCGGTGGAAGAGAACAGCTTGAATGGGGAATAGATTCCTTTCCCATATTGTCAACCTGTTAAATGGCTGATTCGGAAATACGTCTCTGAAGACCTCGTGGTAGATCCCAGCATTAGCATCTTTGACATCAATAAATACACGCCATGCCAGTCCATAAGCACCTTTAAGATTATTTTCAAGGCAGGATTGCACAAGTACTTCGCAGTGATCAGCAAAGAGCTGATCGTCATCGTCGAGAAAGCATAGCCACTCTCCAGTTGCAAGCGACAATGCCGTATTCCCCGCCTCTGAGCGACCCCTCTTTAGAATATTCTGTTGGAATCGAATTGCAATTACATGATTGAACTCGTCACAGATTCTCTTAGCGTCTCCGGGGCCATCTTCCACAACGACCACTTCAATGCTTGGCCATGTCTGATTAACGATACTCTGAAGTGCCTGGCGAAGCATCCCAGATCGCCCACAGGTTCGGATCAGAACAGAAACCAATGGAAACCGATCTCCCTGTTCCTTCGCCGCCTTGAAACGGTAGAAGGCACCGATGCGTCTCTCCTCATAGGACCAGCCCGCGTAGAATGGCTCAAATTCGGCACTCCGCTCCAGCGGTGCGGTTCGGCGATAGTAGGCATAGTCTCTAAAGAATCGTAGAATTGCAGCAAGTATTGCCCTTCTTCTGCCTCTAAACTCCTGACGTGGTAGAGAAAGCTCTGCCAGGGCCATAGAGAGCGCTTGCAAAACCTGTTTGTGTCCTGAATATCGGGTACGCAATGCAAGGCCTGCATAGATTGCGCCAATCACCTGTAGTGGCTTTGATTTTGTGGGCTCTTCATAGGTTTCATGAACGACCGCTGCCTTGGCGACATAGTGGATCTTCCATCCTCTGGCACGGATCTTCCATGACAGGTCGACATCCTCTCCATACATAAAAATTCTTGGTTCAAAACCGCCAACGGCTTTGAAGGCGCTGGCGCGAACCAACAGCGCAGCCCCACTTGCCCATGGTGTCTCCATGGATGCTGGGTCATAAATCTTGGGATGTTCATAGGGAATCTGGCGCATCTCCCATACCACGACATCCAGAGGGGATTCTTTCGCGATTTTGACAAGGTGTTTAATCGCACCCGGTTCAGGTATAGCGTCTTGGTTGAGAATCAGAAACAGTGCCGAATCGCATGTGCTGGCGAGTTTATTAATTCCACCTCCAAAACCCAGGTTGCTGAGAGCTTGCGTGGCTTGGATCCTCAGACCTTGCTCTGCCGCAGATTGATACATAGATCGTATTTCCTGGCTTTCTAGCGACGAAGGGTCATTGTGAATTATTTTTACTTCGATGCCTTGTAGTGACTGTTTCGCCTTCAGAACGCGATCAATGACGGCGCTGAGCTCTTGGGGGTTGGGCTTGTACGCTGCTATCAGAACTGTGATAGCCGACCTTCTGTCACTGGCTGATTCAATGAGTTTGTGGATCAAATATCTGCTATATGCTGGAATCAATGTTAGCATGAGCCAATCCAGTCCACTAGGGAAACTCTGGAATACCCAGCCCGTCTGAGCGAAAATGGTGCTGTGATCGCAGGACAGGACAGGGTTAATGGGCGGCAAGCAGCTCGGTTTCACGGACTACGAGCTGACCACGGCCAAGAAGCAGACCAAGCGCGAGAAGTTTCTCGCTGAGATGGAGACGGTCGTGCCTTGGCAGGCGCTGATCGCTTTGATCGAGCCTTACTACCCCAAGGCGAGCAAGAAAGGCGGCCGGCCTCCCTATCCGCTGGCAACGATGCTGCGCATTCATCTGCTGCAGCAGTGGTATTCCCTCAGTGACCCAGCCATGGAGGAGGCCCTGATCGAGGTGCCCACCATGCGCCGCTTTGCCGGCATCGAGCTGATCAGTGATCGGATCCCGGATGAGACCACGATCCTCAGCTTCCGCCATCTGCTCGAGAAGCATGGGCTGGGCGAGCAGATTTTTGACACCGTCAAAACGCTCCTGGCCGATCGGGGCGTGACCATGCGTCAGGGCACGATCGTCGATGCCACCTTGATCGCAGCGCCCAGCTCCACCAAGAACAAAGAGGGGAAGCGTGATCCGGAGATGCACCAAACCAAAAAAGGCAACCAGTGGTACTTCGGCATGAAAGTCCATGCCGGCGTGGACAAGAACTCCGGCCTCATTCACTCAGTCGTGGTCACGCCAGCCAATGTGCACGACTTGACCCCAGCAGCTCAGCTACTGCATGGAGATGAGGAGGTGGTGTACGGCGATGCTGGCTACCAGGGCATCGCCAAGAGACCAGAGATGGCTGGCAAGACAGCGGAGTTCAGGGTGGCGATGCGACCCGGCAAGCGCAAGGCCTTACCGGACACACCAGAGTGAAGACTGGACGATCTGGTCGAGACGGCCAAGGCGCACATCCGCTCGAAAGGTGAGCACCCCTTCCGTGTGATCAAGCAGCAGTTCGGCTTTCAAAAGACCCGGCTGCGCGGCCTGGCCAAGAACCGCTGCAAGATCAACGTGCTGGCAGCGCTGTCGAATCTGTTCCAGGCCCGACGGCAATTGCTCGCAGCAGCCTGACCAGGGGCTTGGTGTGTCTAAACACCTCGATTCAGCCTCAAAAACCAACCCAAAATGATTGAACAGGAGGCCAAAAGGTCACAGCAAATGGTCTCAGAGGTCATTGACGGTCAAAGGCTCCCTTTTCTGGTCGCTGCCGCCGCCCAAGCCCCGTTTGTCCAGAGATTCCCTAGCCTAGTTCTGCTATCAAGGTAGGCGCTGGAGTCTTAAAGTTAAGGTTTTTTGACTCGCCGCATTGTTCAGCTAAACAGCGAAGCCAACCGCTGCTGAGGGGGGCGTCATCAACACCCAAGACGCTGGAGCCAAAGCGCCCGTTGCTGTCAGGTATGGATCCAGAGATGCACCAAACCAGGAAGGGGAACCAGCTGTACTACGAAATGAAGGCCCACATCAGCGTGGACAAGGATTCCGGCCTCATCCATTCCGTCGTCACCACAGCGCCCAGCCCCATTTGCGGAAGTAGTGCCAGGCGCTGGCCAGGTTCACCGCCATCAAGCCCAGGTTGCGGTAGTTGCCGCGGCCCCAGCCATGCACCACCCCCGCCACCGGCAGATGCACGCAGCGGCCATCGCGGGCGAGGCTGCGGGTGAGATCGGCATCCTCCAGATAGAGGAAATAGCGCTCATCAAAGCCGCCGGCACGGCGGAAGGCGTCGCTACGGATCAGCATGCAGCAACCGCTCAGATAGGGCGCGTCGAACACCTCCTGGTAGTTCTGATCCGCCATCACATACCAGCGGTCGTAGCGCTTCAGCCAGGCCGGTTTGAGCACATCCGGCAGGAAGCGGCGGCTGAACAAGCCCAGCACCGTGGGGTGGTGCTTGCAGAGCTTTTGCGGCGTGCCTGCCTCATCGAGGATCTGCGGCACCGCCAGGCTCACCTGCGGGTGTTGTTGCAGCCAGCCCAACAGCTGCTCAAACGTGCCGCTGGGCCAGGAGAGATCGGTATTGAGCACGCCCATGTAAGGCGGCAGCTGCCCCAGCCGCACCACCAGGCGGTTCACTGCACGGCCGTAGCCGGGGTTGTCGCGGTTGGTGAGGAAGCAATCAGCCGCGGCCGCCAGCTGCTCCACGGGCTCGCCAGGCTGATGATCGTTCACCACCACCGCGTAGCCCACGTTCGGCGGCAGCTCCGCCAGGCAGGCCTGCAGCTGCTGCACCTCCAGCGGCGAGGGGTGATAGGCCACCAGCAACAGCAATAGCTCGCGCTGGGCGGGACTGGGCTTAAAGGAAGCCTGCCGCCCAGCGCTCGGCCTGCCCTCGGCCACTGGGGAGGCCGCCAGCCTTTGGCTGGCCTTAATCCGCGCCAACGGCTGCAACCATCGCCGCAGCAGCAACCCCCACAGCGCCAGCACCGCACCCAGGATCACGAGCGTGCTGCGGTGGAACCACACCGCCGTGGCGGCTGCGTTCAGCAGCCAACCCGCCAGCACCGCCAGGCCCAGGGCGCTGCCCACCACCAGCAACCAGCGCTGCACCAGCTGCCGGTAGGGCATCCAGGGCCATCGCAGAAACGAATAGCCCCCGAGGAACCAGGCCAACAACAGAAACACCAGGCCAAAGGCGAGGCCGTCGGCCTGCAGCACCAGCCCGAGGTTGTGATGGCGCAGCTGAGCGGCGAGAAGGGCTCCCGCCAACACGCCAATCAAATCCAACCCCACGCTGAGCCAGAGCAGCGGCCAGCGACGACTCATGCCTGTGTTCCGATGCGCTCGCCGCCGTAGCCGGCGCGGTTGCGCACCTGTTGACACCACTCCAGGTGCTCGAGATACCAGCGCACCGTGGCCTCCAGCCCCTGCTCAAAGCTGTGGCGGGGTGTCCAGCCCAACTCTGTGTTGATCTTGGCCGCGTCGATGGCGTAGCGCCGGTCGTGGCCGGGGCGATCGCTCACCCTGGTGATCAGGCGGGCATGGGGAGCACCCGCAGGACGCAACTGATCCATCAGGGTGCAGATGGTGTCGACCACATCACGGTTGGTGCGCTCGCTGGGGGAGCCGTGATCCCCGGCACCACCCACGCAGTAGCTCTCCCCCAGGCGCCCGCGGGTGGCCGCCAGCAGCAGCGCCTCCACGTGATCCTCCACATACAGCCAATCCCGCACGTTGGCGCCATCGCCATAAAGCGGGATCGGCTCGCCGGCCACTGCTTTGAGGATCACCACCGGGATCAGCTTCTCGGGAAACTGCCAAGGGCCGTAGTTGTTGGAGCAGTTGGTGAGCACCACCGGCAGGCCGTAGGTGTGGTGCCAGGCACTCACCAGGTGATCGCTGGCCGCTTTGCTGGCGGAGTAGGGGCTGCGGGGGTCGTAGGGGGTGGTTTCTGAAAAGCGGCCCGTAAGCCCGAGCGAGCCAAACACCTCATCGGTGGAGATGTGGTGGAAGCGGAAGGCATTGCGCCGTTCCACCGGTAGCTGCTCCCAGTGGGCCCGCACGGCCTGAAGCAGGTTGAACGTGCCGTTGATGTTGCTGTCGATAAACGCCGCCGGCCCATCAATCGAGCGATCCACGTGGCTTTCCGCCGCCAGATGCATCACCAGATCGGGATCGGCCTGCTTCACGGCGTCTGCCGTAGCCGCGGCATCAGTGAGATCCACCCGCAACAACTGATGGCGGAGGTCACTGCCAATGCTGGTGGGATCGCTGGCGTAGCCCAGCTTGTCGAGATTGAAGATCAGAGCATCGCTATCGGCCAGCAGGCGACGAACCACACCACTGCCGATGAAACCAGCGCCGCCGGTAATCAACACACGCCGGATACCACTGGGGAGCAGGGATGAGCTCAATGGACTACACCAGATCAAGACAGCCTAAGCGCGCCTGCAATTCAGCTCCTCGCCACCTGGGTTAGCCAAGGGGATCCCAACCCGGTCGATGTGATCCAGCAATCCCGGATGCTGAATCAGGTGCTGCAACTGCAGATCAATCGGCCAGGGCAGCAGCAGGTCATCGAGCTGGGCGCCCAGCACGAGTAGCTCCCCCAGGCCCATCTCAGGAGCATCCAAGCAGATGTCGATGTCGGATCCGGAGCGATGCCGCCCCAGGGCCCTGGAGCTGTATATCACCACCCGTTGGATGGCGGGGTGCTCGGCCAGAAGGGCCAGAATCCGCTCCGTAGCCTCCTGCGGGAGGCCCGCAATGCTGTTGCGGGCTATCGCGCTAGGCACCGTCATCGCCGGGGGGCAGCAATAAGCCCAGGCTAAGAACAGGCCGCAGCTTTGAGTCGCAGCACCTCCGCCAGAGCTGCACGCCAGTGCAGGGGCTCCTGGCAGCTGCAAGCAGACGGTGTCGGCGGTGCGCAGAGCATCAACAATTTCGGCCAAACGGAGATCGTTGAGGCGGATAGCCCCATCCCAGTTCTCCCCGTTGACCCATCGAAGACAAGAGTCTTGCGCACACACTTCAGGCCGTCGCCGTCTGCGCAGCCGCCGGTGCCGGCTGGAACATGAACATCGAGTAGATCACGTTGCGGCGCATCTGCGTCATCATTTCGAGGAACATGTCATAGCCCTCGTTCTTGTATTCGATCAGGGGATCCTTCTGGCCGTAGCCAC